>FWPV01009443.1_pt1 | contig 16496 bp, 12 predicted proteins | sample 2228371 | NCBI WGS metagenome assembly FWPV01 (sample SAMEA103939776, study PRJEB20133) | metagenome | reverse complement strand
AAAAAATATTTTAAAGTTTAAAATTTCGAAGCAAAGGTATAATTTAATTTTTTTTTAACCTATGATGTCCTTTATACATATAGCTATAAATCAGTAAATCAAAATGTTATGTTTTTTTAAAAAATTGTTTAAAAAACACTACCTTTACAGAAATTTTAATAATAACTTTATGAGGACGTTAAGCTTAATTATTATCACATTAACAACTTTTATGTATAGTTGTAATTTTAATCAATCTGTATCTGTTAATTCATCTTTGAATTTAATTACTGCAGGAGATGGACTTTCATGCGAAAAAATTTCAATAACAGATTCTGACGGCAAAGAATTTTCGAATACTTCTTTTATTTATGGACAAGAAGTCTTTATTAATTTTACCAATGTAAGTGGTTTTGTTAAAGAAGACGGTTATTATTTTCCTGGAATGAAGTTAATGATTGTTTCTTCATCTAAAGATACCGTTTTGTATTACGATGATTTATATGAACAATACGATGATTTAGAAAGTTCAATGCAAACTTTAATGGCTAATATAACAATGGCAAAACCTATACATTCGGGTGAGAATTATACAGCATATTTATTCTTGTGGGACAAAAAAGGAAAGGGAACATTTAAAGCAGAATTCAAATTCAGTGTTATCTCGAATCCTTCCATTAAAGTAAAAACCAATAATGTAAAAATAGAAGAAGTTTACTTTTATGATGCCGAAACAAACAAGGTGTTAATTGATAAAATTGAGCCAGGAAAAAATGTATATGTACAGATAGAAGGATTAAAGGGCTTTACTGTAAAGGATGATTATGTTTATCCAGGTATTTCTCTAAAAGTTACTGATTCAAAAGGAAATATTTTGCTAGATGAAAGTGATTTAACAGGAGGTGAAGCATTTCATGCAGAAAAATTTGAACATAATGTTTCGCCTTATTTCATTATTAATAGCGATGTTCAAATGCAGATTAAAGGAAGCTGTACAGTTTGGGATAAGCTTAGTGAAAAGTCAATAACTATAGATTTCACGGCTAATGTAAAAAAATGAATCGTACAAAAATGTAAAATTTTCATCTTTTAGCTGTTTGGATATCAAAAAATTGATTATCTTTGCAGCCTTAAAATTCTATTAACATAATGTCTAACCATTAAATTGTGATTAAATGGCAAAAAAAGAAAAATTACAAGAATTAGAAGAGCAAGAAAAAGCGTTGTCTAGCTTTTCAAATCTGAAAAACCAAAGTTCTCTTGAAGAAATTGCACCCGAAGAACTTCCAACCATTAAGTCAGAATCAATCGAAGAATTTCATCACGATGGCGATCCTATTGTAATTCAAAAGGCTCAGGAAAGTATTGAAGATTTTGATTGGGATAGAATCGGAAAGAGAGATTCTGTTTACAAACCCGAAGAAAAAAAGCAATTAGAAGAGCTTTATGCAAAAACACTTTCTACTGTTGTAGAAAATGAAGTAATTGAAGGTACAGTTGTGGCAATGAACAACCGCGAAGTTGTAGTAAACATTGGCTACAAGTCAGAAGGCGTAATTAGTTTAAACGAATTTCGTTACAATCCCGATTTAAAAGTTGGAGATAAAGTAGAAGTGCTTGTAGAAACTCAGGAAGATTCTAACGGACAGCTGGTATTATCGCACAAAAAGGCACGTGCACTCAAATCCTGGGATAGAGTGAACGAAGCCTACAACAACGACGAAATTGTTAAGGGTTATATTAAATGTCGTACCAAAGGTGGTATGATTGTTGACGTGTTTGGAATAGAAGCCTTTTTACCTGGTTCACAAATTGACGTTAAACCCATTCGCGATTATGACGTATTTGTAAATAAAACAATGGAATTCAAGATTGTGAAAATCAATCACGAATTCAAAAACGTAGTTGTATCACACAAAGCCCTGATAGAAGAAGAACTGGAAGCTCAAAAACGCGAAATTATTGCTAAACTTGAAAAAGGTCAGGTACTCGAAGGTACTGTTAAAAATATTACATCATACGGCGTATTCATCGACCTTGGCGGTATAGATGGCTTGATCCATATTACCGATTTAAGCTGGGCAAGAATCAATCATCCCGAAGAAATTGTTCAACTCGATCAGAAACTGAACGTTGTAATCCTCGATTTTGATGATGAAAAGAAACGTATTGCCTTAGGTTTGAAACAACTTATGCCTCATCCATGGGATTCGTTAGATCCTAATCTTAAAGTTGGCGATAAAGTTAAAGGTAAAGTTGTTGTTTTGGCCGATTATGGTGCATTTATCGAAATAGCTCCCGGTGTTGAAGGATTAATTCACGTATCTGAAATGTCATGGTCACAGCATTTGCGTAGTGCACAAGACTTTTTGAAAGTGGGCGATGAAGTTGAAGCTGTTATCTTAACCCTCGACCGTGAAGAACGCAAAATGTCGTTGGGCATTAAACAATTAAAACCCGATCCATGGATTGACATTGAAAAGAAATATCCTGTAAATAGCAAACATAAAGGAGTTGTTAGAAACTTTACCAATTTTGGCGTATTTGTTGAATTAGAAGAAGGCATTGATGGCTTAATTCATATCAGCGACCTCTCCTGGACAAAGAAAATTAAACACCCTGCAGAATTCTGTAATATCGGCGACGAATTGGAAGTTGTAATTCTTGAAATTGACAAGGAAAATCGTCGTTTAAGCTTGGGGCATAAGCAGGTTGAAGAAAATCCATGGGATGTATTTGAAACCATTTTCAATGTTGGTTCAATACACGAAGGTACAGTTGTTGCTATTAACGATAAAAATGCTGTTATTGCACTTCCTTACGGTGTAGAAGGTAATGCAACCCTTAAAAACCTTGTAAAAGAAGATGGTACTACACTCAAAGTTGACGAAAAAGCAGAATTCAAGGTTATAGAATTTTCAAAAGAAAATAAGAAAATAGTAGTTTCTCATACTCGTATCTTCGAAGATGCAAAAAAAGAAAGTGAAGAAGAAGCAAAGAAGAAAACTAAAAAATCATCTTCAAAGAAAGAAACTCTCAAAGTAGAAAAAACTACTTTAGGAGATATTGCCGAACTCGCAGCTTTGAAAGATCAGCTTGAGAAAAAACAAAATCCGAAAAAAAAGTCTGAATAAATTTTGTTTCTAAAAAAATTAGTATCTTTACAGCATGGAATTTAGTATAGAGAAAAAAGAAAATTATACCCTGGTAAAGGTACTGGTCGAAAGACTTGATACCCATGTAGCACCGGCGTTAAAATCGGAGTTGGTGCTCATTGCGGGTAGCGGAGAAAAAAATATCATTCTCGATTTAAGCTCCTGTCGCTATTGCGATTCAAGCGGATTAAGTGCTATTTTAGTTGCTAATCGCTTGTGCAAAAATGCAAATGGTACTTTTGTGTTAACTGGCTTGCAGCCCGCAGTAGATAGGCTTATCACCATCTCGCAGCTAGATACCGTATTGAATATTTCCCGCTCACCCGAAAAAGCCCCCGAACTCATCAACAAAGACTAAATTAGTCTTGCGTTGAAGACCTTTACCCTTACAGTATTAGGTACCAGCTCGGCTGTACCTACTTCTAAGAGATATACCAGTGCTCATGTGCTTAATGTATGTGAGCACTTTTATTTATTTGATTGCGGAGAAGCTACACAAATAAGGCTTCGACAAGAAAAAATTCCATTATCAAAAATTTACCATATTTTTATATCTCATCTTCATGGCGACCACTTTTTCGGAATTTTTGGGCTTTTGTCTTCTTTTCAACTTCATCAAATAATTTCAGAAGTTCATATTTATGCTCATCAACCACTTGAAAAAATTATTAACTCCGTTTTACACACCGAGGAACTTAAGGTTAATATAGTTTTTCATGTTTTACCAGAAAATCAATATGTTCAGATTTTTGAAGATAAGCACATTACCATTCATTCATTTCCTTTGAAACACCGAATTCCTTCAGCAGGTTTTGTGGTTAATCAAAAGCCAGAATTGCTAAAAATTCGAAAAGAGAAAATTGCAGAATATAACCTTTCTATTGCTGATATTCTTAAAATAAAGAACGGATTGGATTATATCAGTAACGATGGAAAGGTTATACCAAACAACGAATTTACTTATCCACCCACAAAGCCCAAAAAGTATGCTTATGTTACAGATACTGTGTATAATGAAAATATTATTCCATACATAAGTGAAGCCGATTTGTTGTATCACGAAGCTACGTTTACCGAAGAATTTAAAGAAAGGGCAAAACTTTCAGGTCATTCTACTGCATATCAGGCGGCTACCATTGCACGTATGGCTAATGTAAAACGGCTCTTGTTAGGACATTTTTCTATTCGATATAAAGACACTTCAGCTATACTAAAAGAAGCAAAAGCAGTGTTTCCTGATACTATTCTGGCAGAAGAAGGTTTAACTATTCAATTTTAAAATATGAAAATTTGCCTTGCTATACCTACATCTCATGAAGTTGACAATACGTTCTGGAAACTAATAAAATCTCAATATAATGTTGACTTACTGCTTACAGGTGTTGGCATTGCAAATACTACTTTTCGGCTTACACAGTATCTTTTAAAGAATACTACCGATTTTATTATTCATGCTGGAATTGCCGGTTCTTTTTCCGAACATCTTGTTATAGGACAAGTTACACAGGTTGTAAAAGATGCGTTTGCAGATTTTGGAGTTGACGAAGGAAATCAATTTATTCATGCTACTAACATTTTTAACGAACCTTTATGGTATGAAAATACTGCTATGTCGGGATTGTCATTGCCAACAGTTACAGGTATTACGGTCAACGCAATAACGGCATCAGCCGAAAAACTTCTATTTTATAAAAATCATTATCGGGCAGATATTGAAACCATGGAAAATGTTGCTGTATTTATGATATCCCAACAACTTAAGATTCCATTTATTGCTATTAGAGCCATTTCCAATCAAGTTGGTGAACGCAATAAACAAAACTGGGATATCAATACAGCAGTCAAAAATTTATGGCTAACTTTGAACAATGTTTTAGGCTTACTGTATGAATAGCATTTCATTGTTTATATCGCCCTGTCCAAACGATACTTTCATGTTTGATGCCTGGATTAATAAACGTGAAGAACACTTTTCCGGCAATCCTGTTCATGCAGAATTTTTTGACATTAAAACTTTAAACCAGCTTGCAAGTGAAGGTGTTGCAGATGTTATTAAACTTAGTGTATTTTCTGCTGCTCATTTGCTTCATTTGTACCAAATTTTACAATCGGGCGCTGCATTAGGTTTTGCAAATGGTCCGTTAATAGTTTCCAAACGAAAGATTTATCCCGACGAAGTACCCTTTGTTACCTTAGCTGTTCCAGGTTTTTCAACGACTGCTTTTGCACTTTTAAAAATGTTTTTTTCTCCACAACCTCAGTGCAAAGAGTACTTTTTTGATGAAATAGAAGAAGTTGTGTTAAGCAATGAAGCAGATGCTGGCTTGATCATACACGAAACACGTTTTACCTATCAGAAAAAAGGCTTACAGTTAGTTGCAGATTTGGGAAAATTATGGGAAGAGCGTTATCATTTGCCTCTTCCTCTGGGTGTTATTGCAGTAAAGCGGAATTTACCAGAAGAAATAAAATTAACAATCAATGCTTTGTTAAAAAAAAGCATTGAACATAGCATGCAAAAATTTCCAATCGAAATAAACGATTTTGTTTTAAAGCATGCACAGGTTAAAGATATACAGGTTGTTAAAAGTCACATAGAACTATATGTAAACCAGTTTTCGATTGAACTTGGGGAAATTGGAAGAAGAGCTATATTAACATTCTTCGAAGAAATGAAAAAATTACATTTAATTAATCAGAGTACATTATTTGATAGTGTTTTTGTTAAAAGTTATGAAGAATAGTTTGCTTTCATTACGTAGAACAACGCCGCGTTGGATAGTCTTTTTGATAGATGTATTGATATGTTTTGTTTCTTTATATGTAGCTTATTTGGTAAGATTTAATTTTTCTATTCCTGAAAATGAGTGGATACTATATATTAAATATGTAATACCTACTGTAATTTTGGTTCGTTCAATCTTATTTCTTCTCACGAAATCTTATGCTGGTATAGTTCGATATACGGGAATAGAAGATTCTATCCGCTTTTTCAAAATACTTTTCTCTGGTTCCTTGCTTTTCGTTGTAATCAATTTATTTACTTATTACGTATGGGGTATTTTTATAATTCCCTTTTCTATTATTATTATAGAGTTCTTGTTGTCGGTGTTTCTTCTCATTTTTCTCAGGCTTTTTATCAAAATGTATTATCTCGAAACAATTCATACCAAGTCTATTCGTACAAATGTGGCTATCATTGGCAAAGATGCACTCGCTTTGTCTGTAAAACGTAGTCTGGACAATGATATTAGTGTTAATTACCGGATAAAAGCTTTTTTCGACACAACCAACTTTACCAGAGGTCTTACAATTGAAGGAGTGAAAATATATCCTATTGCTGATTTTGAGAACGTAGTGAAAAAACATCAAATTCAATCTATTATCATTGCCGATGAAAAATTAGGCAAACAGCGTAAAAAAGACATTAGCGAGCAAGCCTTGGCAATGAATGTTCAGGTATATGAGGTGCCAGCCCTGAAACACTGGATAAATGGTGAGTTGAGCGTTAGGCAATTAAAACAAATTAAAATAGAAGATTTGCTTGGTAGGGAAGAAATAAAACTCGATATAGCACGAATAAGTTCGCAGGTTGAAGGAAAAGTAATTATGGTAACCGGTGCTGCTGGTTCTATAGGTAGTGAGATAGTATTTCAATTAACCAGATTTAATCCTGAAACTATTGTTCTCTTTGATCAGGCCGAAAGCCCTATGTATGATTTAGTGCTTCAACTCGAAGAAAAGTACAATTTTAAAAACTATAAATACATTGTTGGCGATATTACTAACGAAAAACGCCTGGAATATATCATTCAACGCTATAAACCCTTAATTATATACCATGCAGCAGCTTATAAGCATGTTCCCGTAATGGAAAATAACCCTGTTGAAGCTGTATTGACCAATGTAAAAGGTACTAAAATATTGGCAGACCTTGCTCAACGTTATCAGGTAGAACGTTTTGTAATGATTTCTACAGACAAGGCTGTAAATCCGACAAATGTCATGGGAGCTTCAAAACGAATTGCAGAAATGTACTGCCAGGCACTTGGAACTGTTTCACAAACAAAATTTATTACCACACGCTTTGGAAATGTTCTTGGATCTAATGGTTCTGTTATTCCACGCTTTAAGCAGCAAATTGAAGAAGGCGGACCTATTACTGTAACTCATCCAGAGATAACCCGCTATTTTATGACCATTCCGGAAGCCTGTCAACTGGTACTTGAGGCTGGAGCCATGGGAAACAACAACGAAATTTTTATTTTTGACATGGGTAAACCTGTTAAAATTCTTGACCTGGCAAGAAAAATGATAAAACTTGCAGGACTTCAGGAAGGTAAGGATATTGAAATAAAATTTACCGGACTTAGACCAGGTGAAAAGATTTACGAAGAACTTCTTAATAACAAAGAAAATACTATTCCCACCTATCATCCGTTGATTATGATTGCCAAGGTTGCTGAAGTGAACTATGACACCATTAATGAGCAAATCAACAGATTATTGGACTCAATAGATACATTTGACAATTATTATACAGTTTCTATCATGAAAGAAATTGTTCCTGAATTCAAAAGTCAGCATTCAATTTTTGAAAAGCTGGATAAAAATGAATAATGGTTTATTTTCTATAGTTTTTAAATTGAGCATAAACCACAAAAAATTTCAATTTTAATCTTTGTAGTTTAGATAAAAATATCTACCTTTGTATCGGGCAAGTCTTATACGACCAGCTCCCTTCAAACTCCCCCAGGTCCGGAAGGAAGCAAGGGTAGAAGGTTGTAGCGGTGCGATATAAGGAGCTTGCCCTTCTTTTTTTTCGGAAATCATGCAATAAATTCACAAAAGTTTAGTTATTTTGCATAGTTTTTATGAAATATAAGCTATTCATATTTTCAGTGTGTTTGTTTATTGTTGTGGGTTGTTCCACAAAGAAAAATACTTTTGTCTCTCGTTCGTATCATAATTTAACAGCTCATTACAATGCATACTTTAATGGAAATGAAGCATATAAACAAGGATTAAAGAAAATAAATTCCAATCCTCAGGATAATTATTCACTTATTTTAAACGTTTTTGCAATGCTCAACGAAGATGCCTATAACCAAGCATCTTCTGATATGGAAAGAGCAAAAGAAAAAGCAGCACTGGTTATTAAGAAACATTCTATAACCGTAAAACCTCAGTTAAAAAAAGGAAATACATCAAAAAAGTACAAAGATTTTTACAACAGAACAGAATTTTGTAACTGGGTGCCTGTTAGCTGGCTTTTACATGGGAAGGCTAATTTTGTTAATCATGATTGGTATGCTGCCGAAGAAAATTTCGAATATGTGGTAAAGGAATATTCATGGAGTCCGATTCGACATGAAGCTGCCATTTGGTTAGCACTTACTTATGTTCAATTAACCAAATACGACGATGCAAAAGCTTTGCTCGACAGAGAAGATGGCGATAATGAATTTCCCAAAAAGTTGAGAAAGTTTTTATATCAATCGTATGTACAATTGCATCTTAAGCAACAAAATTATTCTGAAGCCATTACAAAACTTAATACTGTCCTTAAATTTACAAAAAAGCGTAACGAAAAGGCACGGTTATACTATATTCTTGCACAGCTTTATCAATACAATAATCAGCCAGGCAAAGCATCACAATATTATACCTATGCAATAAAACTCAGTAATAAGTACGAAATGACTTTTAATGCTCAGATTAATCGTGCTACCTGTTTTGAAGGAACCAATGCCGAATACATTCGTAAGCAATTGTTTAAGATGCTTAAAGACGATAAAAATATAGATTATTACGACCAGATTTATTTTGCCATAGCCAATCTCTACCTGAAAGAAAATAACCTTCCCGAAGCGGTAAAATACTACAAACTCAGTTTACAAAGCAACAAATCAAATACTAATCAGAAAGCCATGTCGTATATAGCATTGGCAGACATTTACATGAACAAAAAAGATTATGTATTGGCACAGGCATATTATGATTCTTCTTTGACCTCACTATCGCTCGAGCATCCCGAATATAAAAGAGTGAATAAGATGGCCAAAAGCCTGATGGATATTGCTCAGTACCTAAAGACCATTCAAGTAGAAGATAGCCTTCAATATCTGGCTAAATTGCCTGAAAAAGAAAGATTGAAAATTATAGATGAAATTATCCAAAAAATTATTGACGAAGAAAGAAGAAGGTTAGAAGAAGAGCAACAGCAAGCAAACAGCATGATGTTTATGACTCAGCAAACCATGAATCCCTTGTCGAATCAAAACCAGGGTGGCAAATGGTATTTTTACAATCCTTCGGCGTTGGCTCTTGGTGCAGCAGAATTTAAGCGTAAATGGGGTACACGTCCACTGGAAGACGACTGGAGAAGAAAAAATAAAGCAATTGTTACAGTTGCCTCTATTGATGATACTTCTTCAACGGCTGGTGGTCAGAACCAACAAAGCGCTATGTTGAATCCCAAACAGCGTGAATATTACCTGAAAGATATTCCACTTACAGATTCGCTCATGAAACTCTCTAATGAGAGGCTGGAAGAAGCTTTCTTTAAATCAGGAGAATCTGCTATGAACCAATTAGAAGACTTCTCTCTTGCAATTAAGCAATTTATTTCATTGATTGATAGATTCCCTCAAACAAAATATAAACTACTTGCTTATTATGATTTATATCGTTTGAATTTAAAAATAGGCAAAGAAGATATTGCCAATCAATACAAAAATAAACTCATTCAGGAATTTCCTGATAGTAAGTATGCACAGTTGTTAACAAATCCAAATTATTTAAAAGAACAGGAGTTGCTGAATAATCGCTTGAAAACTCTATATGAAGAAGCTTACGAATCGTTCAAAGACGAAGATTACCATGTAGTATTCAGAAATTACCGAACTGCCGATTCACTGTTTTCAGAAAGCCCTATAAATATTAAGTTTAAGTTGCTGAAAGCTATGGCAGTTGGAAAAACCGGTGATGTAGTAGCTTATAAAAAGGAACTGAATGAAATAATTGAAAAATATCCGGGTACTTCAGAAAAACAACATGCTGAGCTTTTATTAGCTTCAATAAATAATTTCGACGAAACTTACCTGGCTTCCTTAAAAAACAATAAATCAAACAAATCTAATCAACAGCAAACAGCATTAAATACAAATCAAAATCAACAACCACAACATCAGCAGACTCAAACTGAGCAACCCAAAGAAGAAGCTGACGACCCATTGTTTACTTTTGACGAAAAAGACAATACACAGTTTATTATTTTATTGGATAAAAATGCTGATTTGAATCGTTTAAAATACAACTTGTTCGGCTACAATATTGATTACTTCAGTATGTTCGATTTTCAGATTCTTACAGGTATCTGGAACGACAAATATTATTATGTAAAAGTTTTTCCGTTTGCAAACTATAAAGAAGCCGTTAAATATTATAAGCACGTTTCTAAAAATACAGACATCGTTTTCCGCAATATCAATGAAAAACAATATCATTATTTTGTTATTTCCGACCCGAACTATACCAAACTACAGTCTTCGGGCGAGATAGAAAGATACATCAAGTACTTCAAGAAGAAATATTTAAAAAAGAAATCTTCTTAATATGACGAAAGCCGTGCAAATCTTATGGGTAGATGATGAAATAGATTTGCTTAAACCATATTTTATTTTTTTATCCGAAAAGGGCTATGAAGTTACAACAGTTTCTAATGGAACAGATGCTCTTTTGCTCATCGAACAAAAGAACTTCGATATCGTAATTTTAGACGAATCAATGCCAGGATTAAGTGGTTTGCAGGTGTTAGATGAATTAAAACGTATCAGGCCAATGATGCCTGTTATTATGGTTACCAAAAACGAAGAAGAAAATATAATGGATAGTGCTATAGGTTCAAATATAGCCGATTATCTGATAAAGCCAGTAAATCCCAAACAATTGCTTCTTTCTATTAAAAAAATTACCGATAAAATTCGTTTAATTTCAGAAAAGTCTGTTTCTCAATATCTCACTGATTTTAATCGTCTTACACAGCAAATACAAAATGCCAATTCTCTCGAAGAGTGGATTCAGGTTTATAAAACTATTGTCTATTACGAAGAACAATTTGAACTTTCGAACGAGCAAACCATGAGCGAAACTCTTCAAACACAACGCAAAGAAGCCAATCAACTCTTTTGTCGCTTTATAAAAAACAATTATTTGAGATGGTTCGAGCCTAACGCAGAAAAGCCTATATTGTCGTCCAATTTGCTGCAGAAAAAGTTTTTCCCTTTACTGAAGAACCATGACAAGCTGCTGCTATTGGTTATAGATAATCTTCGTTATGACCATTGGCAAGCTATCTCAAGAATATTATTCCCGTTTTTTACCATCGAAACAGACATTTATACCTCTATATTACCCACTGCAACAGCCTATGCACGAAATGCTATTTTTTCTGGACTTATGCCGTCAGAGATTGAGAAAATTTACCCCAACATCTGGTTGAATGATGATGAAGAGGGATTGAAAAATCAATATGAAGAGGAGCTCTTTATTAAGCAATGTCTTCGTTTGGGGATCAAAGAAACATTTTTCTTCAAAAAAATTATTTCCAATAATGATGCTAAAAACCTGATGAATGAATTGCCCAATTTGCAACAGAAGTATTCGAAAGGAGTCATTATTTACAATTTTATTGATATTCTATCGCATTCGCAAACAGAATCGAGAACTGTAAAAGAGCTAGCAGAAACCGATACAGCTTATAAAAGCCTTGTATGCTCATGGTTCGAACATAGTCCTTTGTTTGAAATCATACAATATTTTAAGGATCAGCAATATGTTATAGTTGTTACTACCGACCACGGATCTATTCGTGTCGATAACCCTGTTAAAGTTATTGGCGAAAGAAATATAACCACAAATCTTCGATACAAACAGGGAAGAAATATGAATTATCCTGCTAAGGAAGTTTTCGAAATTACCAATCCAGCCAAAGCATACTTGCCTAAATCAATGGTAACTTCTGCATACATCTTTGCCCAAAATAACGACTATTTTGTATATCCGAATAATTACAGCCAGTATGTTCGAATGTACCGTGATACTTATCAGCACGGTGGCGTAAGTATGGATGAAATGTTAATTCCTTTTGCTGTGTTAACTCCAAAAGAATGATAACCATAGATTATTCCGATATAACTTTGCTTAGCGAAGTTGCAAAACAATTGTTACACTATGGAAAGAATTATCGTATCTGGGCATTTTATGGTGAAATGGGGACTGGAAAAACTACGGTTATTTCTGCTTTAGTAAAAGAATTAAAGGTTTTGCACGAGGCTTCGAGCCCTACTTTTGCCATTATTAACGAATACCCTACAGAAGCAGGAAATTCTATTTATCATATTGATTTATATAGAATAAGAAATGTAGCAGAACTTTACGAAATCGGACTGGAAGAATACCTCGATTCTGGCAATTATGTATTTATTGAATGGCCGGAAATAGCAGAACCTTTATTGCAATATTACACGGTTTTAAAATCGAAACTGATTGTAAATGAGCAAGGTAACCGTCAAGCTATCATTTTCGTATAAGGTTTAAAATTTAAAAAAATGGCACAAAGAAAAAATAATCTACGTTCGGATACCTTAAAAGTTACTGAATTACTAACTCAGGAAGAGAAATTGGCTGTAAAAAATCCATCTAAGCGGTTTGTAATAGGAATTCCACGCGAAGAAAGCAGCGAGGAAAACCGAATAGGCCTTACACCTTTAACGGTCGATTTGTTGGTGAATAATGGACACGAAGTTATTATACAAAGCAATGCTGGGAAAGCAGCTAATTTTTATGACCATCAGTTTAGCGAGGCTGGTGCATTAATAGTTGAAAACAAAGAAGAGATATATTCTCAATCAGATATCATTTTAAAGGTGATGCCTCCTTCCGAAGCAGAGATAGGACTGATGCGTGAAGGACAGATTTTGTTGTCTATCTTACATGTACATTCAAAATCACGCGATTATATACAGCGCCTTATTCAGAAAAGAATTACCTGCATAGCTTTTGAATATCTGAAAGATGAAAACAACTGTTATCCCATTGTGCGTTCTATGAGCGAAATAGCAGGCAGTACTTCTATACTGATAGCTGCCGAATATTTAAGCAACGCACACAACGGTAAAGGGGAGATGCTTGGCGGTATAACGGGCGTTAATCCTTCCGAGGTTGTCATTATTGGTGCTGGTACAGCAGGAGAGTATGCTGCACGCACAGCCATGGGACTCGGAGCTATTGTTAAAATTTTTGATACCTCGGCATATAAGCTCAAACGGTTACAAAATAATCTTGGGCAACGTATTTATACTTCGGTTATTCATCCGGTTGTATTAGCCAATGCACTTAAAACAGCCGATGTGCTTATAGGGGCACTTCGGATTCTCGAAGATAAGCCGCAATTTATTGTTACCGAAGAGATGATTAAGTTGATGAAGAAAGGAAGTGTAGTGGTTGATATTAGCATTGACCAGGGTGGCTGTATTGAAACTTCACGACTTACTACACATAAAAATCCTGTGTTCGAAAAACATGGGATTGTTCATTATTGTGTTCCAAATATTCCTTCACGTGTTGCCCGAACAGCATCGTATGCTTTTAGCAATATTTTAGCACCTTTTCTTATTGAACTTGGCAATGCTGGTTCTATTACCCAGTTAGCCAAGCAAAACTCCGGATATAGAAACGGAATATACATTTACAACGGAATATTAACTCATCAGTATATTGGTAACCTCTTCGATATACAGTCTAAGCCTATTGAGTTATTATTGGCTGCATTTTAGAGTGATGTTAAGATTCGTCTTTAAATAAATCAAAAAGGCGGGTAACCGCCTTTTGTTATAACTTGAAAATGATGCTACCCATTAAAATATTTTTTGCCTGGGGGTACAGACCTATTTCGTGCATGAGTTGACCACCGCTGTAGTAACTGTAAGCCCAACCATTGCTGGCGTATATCTTTCCTAAAAGATTGCGTCCTGATAACTGGAATTGAACTTCTTTACACCATTTTGGATAAAGAGAGTAATTAACCACAAGATTAACAGTAGAATAGGCTGGAATCTTAGCTTCGTCGTTCTTGATATTACTCAAATATTGTTCAGAAACATATTGATACATTAACTGAATGGCTGAGTTTTTCTGAAATTCATACATTAGGCTGGTGTTGGCAATCAGATTAGGTGAAAAAGAAATGTCGGAATTCGAATAATCTTTAGCAACCTGCGACCATGTGTCCCAATCGTCGAAAAAGGCAGTAAAAGAAACAATTTTGTTTTGGCTTACTGTTAAGTTTGATTGCCAGGAAATATTTGTGTAGGGCTTAATACCAAACATGAGTTCAATACCACGTCTGTAACTTTCGGGCACATTAGTATTGATAGGTGTTCCAACATTGTTTATTTCACCTGTCATTACCAGCTGGTTTATGTAGTACATGTAGTAAAAGTTAATGCCTGCATACAGTTTTTTTGTTTTATACTGATACATTAACTCTAAATCTATTAAGCGTTCAGGTTTTGGTGTTTTGCCCGAATCAGCATCAGTAAAGTCGGAACGGGTGGGTTCTCGATGAGCAACAGCAGCCAGCCCCTGTATTTGCTGCTCATTGTTTACATTGAGCTGAAAACCAGCTTTCGGATTGAAAAATTGATAGTTGTGTTTTTGACTTACATCTCGTAAATCATCGTCGGTTCCTGTAATTACATAATCAATGGTTCTTAGTTGTAAGTCGCCAAAAGCAAGGAGCTTCTCATTAATTAAGAAATCAGTTTTCAGAAAAGTGTTAAAATCTTTTTTATCACCAGTGCCATAATACCAGCGATAACCAGGAATGTTGTAAGGTAAATATTGACCCCAGATAACATCACCGTAGTGTAGCCCTTCGTAACGATTGAAACTAATACCAAGTGTTGTGTTTATTCGTTTTAGATTATACTTTAATGAACTGATGATCCCATAAAAATCATTATCCAGCCATTTTTGGTCTATAAAATCGCTGCGAGTTATGGAGTCGGAAACATTGGGCAATCCATAGTAGCTGTATCTTTTATTTTTTCGGTAACTTTCGTAATAGCCTTTCCCTTTTGTATAATGTAAGGCAGTATGCAGGTGCACTTTCGAGCTGATTTCGTTGGTGATATGCAATTGGTAATGACTTTGCCAGTAGTTATCGGTTTGATTTTTATAGGTATATGGGTTATAGGTGGGATTAGTTTTTAGTGAGTCTTTAGGAATTCCGTACCAAGCCTGGTAAGTTTTTTCGTAACCAGCAAAGTTTATAAACTTAATCATATTTTTTGAGCTATAATAACCGGCAGCAAAATAATACGATTTTAAGTCGCTGAATGCTCTGTCAACAAATCCATCGGAATATATTTTCGATAGACGCAAATCAACGGTATAGTGATTGTTTAATAAGCCGGTACTTGAATTAATCATAAATTTTGATGTGTTAAAACTGCCATAGCTTGCCTGAATTAGTGCAGATGGCTCTTTGCTGAGTCCTATGGTTTGAAGGTTGATACTGGCACCGAAGGCTCCTGCACCGTTGGTTGAGGTGCCAACACCACGTTGAATGTGAATGTTTTCGGTAGAAGATGCGATGTCGGGTAGGTCAACCCACCATACCCCATGCGATTCGGCATCATTAATCGGAATATCATTGATGGTAACATTGATGCGTCGCACATCGCTCCCTCTGATTGACAGGCCTGTATAGCCAATGCCTGTTCCTGCATCAGAAGTTGTAACTACCGATGGAGTCATGCTTATTAAATAAGGAACATCCTGTATCATTTCATTTCTTGACAATTGTTCTTTACTGATAGCTGTTGTTGAAACCAGGTTGCTATTGGCTCGGGTAGCTTGTACAATTACCTCGTCGGCTATATAGGTAGCTTTTTTCAACTGAATGGTAAGATTTAGCGGTTCGTTTTTAACTTCAATGTTCTCAACATGTGTCTGATAACCGACAAAGCTTACTTTAAGCTGATACTTGCCCGATTTAATGTTTTTAAGTAAAAATTCACCATTGGCATTAGTGAATGTCCCAATGTAAGTGTTTTCTAAAATTACATTGGCTAAACATAATGGTTGATTGTTTTCGTCAACCACTTTTCCCTGAATAGATGTTTGGGAAAAAACATAAGAATAGCTGATAAACAGCAGAACGAAAAAAGAAAACTTTTTCATAAACGTTAATTTTTAGTTTGACAATAATTTTTTATTGTCAATGGAGACCTTCATTTTCCCGGCTCGGCATTACCCGTCCCGGTCCAAAGGGTATGATCTCAGCCCGTTGTATTA
>FWPV01009442.1_pt1 | contig 16497 bp, 10 predicted proteins | sample 2228371 | NCBI WGS metagenome assembly FWPV01 (sample SAMEA103939776, study PRJEB20133) | metagenome | reverse complement strand
TCGGAGGGCGTGTGTTCACCTCGTCAATTTCATATTGTCAATTTTAAACTGTCAATTTCATCTGACGGTCTCATCTGGTCGATATTTCACCTTGTCCTCATTTCGCCTTATCCACGTCTCACCTTATCGATATTTCACCTTGTCAATATTTCACCTTGTCGGAATCATCCTGCAATATTTAAAGACCGTTTCCTTGACCCCTTCCATTCCCCTCCGCCGCCCTTAAGCTGAAAACACCCTCTTCTGAAGTCAGAAAACAGGCTCTTCTTGACCCCTTCCATTCCCCTCCGCCGCCCTTAAGCTCACCCCTGCTGCCTCCCTTCCATCCCCCCCTGCTGCCTCCCTTGCGCTTCCCCAGGCAGGTCAGAGCGCATCGGGGTAAAACAACTGTTCCCCGCACTCGCTCAAACCGAACTGCTCCAGGAGCTGCTGTGCGCTCCTTCCCGTCAGGAAGTCCTCGAAGGCCCGGGCGCCGTCGAGGTTCACGTCTGGGTAGACATCGGGATTGACCGTCATGACGTGGTAATCGTCGCGCAGGGTATCTCCGTCATGAACCAGTATTTCCAGGCGCAATTCGCTCGCCATGAGCAGGTAGGTGGCTATGTCCGCGAGGCAGTAAGCCTGCCTTTGGCTGGCCAGACGCAGGGTATCCGCCATCCCCGCTCCGCTCTCCATGTACCAGGAACCCACGGGCCGGTCATCCTCCAGAAAGCTGAGCCAGAAGGTCCGCTCCCTGGCGTCCACTCCGGAGAAGTCACCCCGGGAGAGGAAGGGAACCCCCTTTCCGGCGATTTTAGCGAATGCCTCCACCGGGTTGACCAGGCCCCTGATTCCCGCGGGATCATCGGGGGGGCCCACGATGACCAGGTAGTCATGCATGACCGCCCGCCGGTCCAAAACGAAGCGCTCTTTGGCCAGGTTCTCCTCCAGCCAGTAGACATTGGTGAACACCAGATCGCAATCGCCGTCCCTGGCCATCTCCAGGGCTTTCCCGCTCCCCGTCGCCACCACCTCCACGGAAAAGGGATGGTTCTTCTCGAACATGGGTATCCACCTCTCCAGCAACCCGGTTTCCAGCAGGGATGCCTCCGCGGCCAGGATGAGCCTGCTCCTCTTCTCGCCACATCCACCCATGGGCAGCGCCATGGCCAGGAGCAGAAAGGCTAATCCCGCCGCCCACAGCAGCCGAGCTCTCCCGCCACTTCCGCTTCGAGACAATCTTTTCATCATCATATTCCTGCCCATCCTCTTGAAAAGCGGCCCTCCCGTCTCCCCTTCACCCTGCTTCTTTCCTCGCACCCGGTTCTTAGAAACAGCCCAGGGAGCAGTTGACGATCTTGATCTGCAACTGGTTTGCCGCCTTGCCCACCTCCAGCGTGGACACACCTAGCTCCTCCGCCAGCTTGAGGGCGGCGGCGCAAGGTATGCGACCCTCCTGGGAGCGCTTCTTAAGTTCTTCTGCCACCTTAGGATCTACTTCCTCCATAAAATATTCACCTCCCAGTCTGCCCATGATCCTGCTCAAAATGATGGAGTAAGCCTCCTCCCTGCCAGTCTCCGAAGCGAAGATGACCTTGGCCTTTCCATTGAGCTCCTTGCATCTCCGTTCCAGCGCCAGTGCGTCTTCTCCGGGCGCGCCCACCGCCCCGTTCACCAGGATGGTGTCCGCCCCCGCCAGCGCTGACCAGGCCGACTCCTTGAAATCGTCGAAGGTCGGACCCATGATGAACACGGAATAATCTGGTTTCACATATTGTAAAAAACTATTTCCCTCCATAACCGCCAGGGGGCTTTCTATCCTATCCGAAACCTCGCGAACCAATTCCGCAAGCGTGTCCGCGGTGGCTCTCACCCAGTAGACTGGATGGGCTCCCGCCCTCTTCATCAGTACGGTATCCCGCCCCGTGTCCCCTTCGCTTAAATGCTGCTCCAGGATAGGATCTCCCTCCGGGGCGGCCTGGTGTAGAGAAAATTTGACCGCGGCGCACTCCCGGCAGCGCCGGATGATGTACGCTGCCAGCGAGCTCTTCCCCACGTCCTTGCTGGCCCCGGATATGGAAACTATCTTCATTGGGGACCCCGACAAAAAACCCGTCCAGGAGAGGACGGGTAGCTGACCGGCAAATTCATAGCCTCTCCTTTCCAAGCACGGGAGGCGCGGCCGTTTCCCGCCGCACCCTTTCGGCCCTCCACCATGGCGCGAGGCTTTAGGTCAAAGGGCTCGGAGAGCGTAACTCGACGGGGTGAATTATAAGGCAATTATAACAGGCAGTCAACTTCCCGAATGAAGGCATGTTCGTTTCCCAGCGCCGAAAGCCGCGGGCGGATGGGGACAAGAGTTCACCGGGACGAGAATCGGGGAAGCGGGCGGATGGGGACAAGAGTTCACCGGGACGAGAATTGGGGAAGCGGGCGGATGGGGACAAGAGTTCACCGGGATGGGAATCGGGGAAGTAGAACGAGGACATCGCGCCGCGCTACCGGGGCCTGCCAGAACAGTTAGAACTGTATGGCGGTTGGAGCCGCTCCCCTGCTGCCAAAGGCGCGCAGCTTTCTCGGCGATCGGGGTATATGACCCATACTCGTCGCCCTCGAATGCGAGGTATTCACTTGAGCAAGGGAGTGGGAAAGGCTGGCATCGCACCCTCTCCGAGACCCCGGGGCAACTACGTCTTTCCCGCCCCCGATCCCGACCAGGAAAGAAAGGAAGCTGCGCGAGTTCCCGCGCCGGACCTTACATACCGGCGTGGCCGGATTCAACTGGATGTGCGCATTTCCACCCCCGGAATTCCTGCCCTCTTACCGCAACCAGAAGTTGGACGAGCGAGTCCTTGCCGAGAGGTATAGCGGGGTTCGCGGGATATCGCGAGACTTTCCCGGGTTAAGACGCCCACAAATTCCTGCGAGTGGATAATGGTATAAAAGCGACGACCAATACGACAATCGAATACGACAATCGAATATATGTCAAGCGAGCCGGCGGGAGATGGGAAGGTTAAATCTGCGGCCGCCGTCCGGGAGCGCATCAATACGCTGCGAGTAGTGGATTTGCCGCTGTCCTATGCTACAATTAGTAGATAATTGAGGGGGTCAACTTGGAGGAACGCGATCTTGACGGCATGGAGAGGGAGACCGTCCACACCGGCAGCGGTCCGGTGGAACTACCCATTCTCTACAACGATACCCTTTCCATCGCTTCTTTCTTCGCTGCCCCTACCGCGGGGGTAAAGGAGCTGCTGCCCTCCCCCAGTCTCGCCCCGGTAGAGCTCTGGCCCGGAAAATCCACCATCTGTTTTATAGCTTTTTCCCACCACCAGGCCAGTATCGGCCACCACCGGGAATTCTGGATCGCCATCCCCTCCACCTACCAGCAGCCCTACCGCTCCTACCTCCTGCCCGCCTTGCGCATGGCCGCTTCCCTCTCCTTCCAACTTTTCGTCTGGAAGCTGCCGGTGACCACCCAGGTGGCCTTGGACATCGGGAGGGAGATATGGGGATATCCCAAGATGCTAGCGGAGATCGACTTCTCCGAGGACCACGGCAGGGTGATCTGCCGGGTGGCGGAGGGAGGAGCTGAGGTAGCCACGATGAGGGTGGGTAAAACCAAGGCCAACGTGAAGACCTACCTGGACTTCAACACCTTCACGGTTAAAGACCAGGGCATCCTCTGGACTCCCGTGAAGTGCCTAGCCGGCGGGTTGCGGCGCAGTTTCCGTCCCGGTGCCTCCAGCTTGAGCCTGGGAAATCATGCCCTGGCCGAAAGGTTGAGTGAGATAGGCCTCTCCAGAAAAGCCCTCATGACCCTCTACATCCCCCACCTGCAGATGATGCTTCCCCGTCCGGAGGCTCAATATTCGCTCCGGGAATCTCCAGGAAGGCCTGGCGTAACGCCCGCCCGGGATCTTTAGAAAATCGTAGCGCAATAAAATTTACATAATGTAATCTATATTTTTACCCCTGGTAATGCTGCACCTCCACCCTTCCTGGACTGGGCGCCATAATCATCCCGACCCTTATATCTTCCCGGGGAGAGAGGATGCATATCAGGCGATGATGGCCTGCCGAGAATGACCAACCGTCTTTTCCTTTTACATATTGTAATTATATTTCGGACTCGGCTGGTTCAGCGGAAACGAGCTGCTCACGCCCGTCGATACTTTCTGGAGCTTGAAACTTTCCCGAATCAAAGCGTGGATTGGGGGAGGCGCGGCGGACGCGCCTCCCCCGAGATTGAACCGCCTTATTTCTCTGGGTGGAACTTTCTTCCCAGAACCTTCTCCGAGTAACCTAGGTAATCCAGGGCTTTGGTTATGCCACCGTTCCAGAAGGGGTATCCCGCCCCCAGGATCATGCAGAGATCAATCTCCTCGGGTCCCGCGACCACCCCCTCTTCCAGCATCCTAGCGATCTCGTCGGTCACCGCCTCACAGGTGCGGTCGATCATCTCCTGGGGAGTGCTCTTCCGAGGAGGATCGGCCACCTTGAGCTCCGCCGCATACTCCGGATCCACGTTCCCGTCGGGGCCGTAGACGCTTCCCTTGCCCATCTCCACCAGCTTGCGCAGGTTATCGCTTATATGGTAGCGGTCGGGGAATGCCTCCACCAGGGTTTCACAGGCGTGCATGCCGATGGCCGGACCCACCAGCGCCAGCAGCACGAAGGGTGGCATGGGAGCTCCCAGCTTGGCCAGGGCTTCATCCACCTCCTTGAAGGTGTTGCCCTCGTCCACCAAGTCCCACTGCACCACCATCATGCGGATGAGCAGGCGGTTCACCACGAAGGCGGGGGCATCCTTGACCAGCACCGCCCTCTTGCCGATCTTTCGCGCCACGTCGAAGGCGGTCACCAAAGTCTGATCGTCGGTCTTCTCCCCCCTGATGATCTCCAGCAGGGGAAGCACCGCAACCGGGTTAAAGAAGTGGAAGCCCACCACCCGCTGGGGGTGCTTGAGATCGGAGGCCATCTCGGTGATGGAAAGGGAGGAGGTATTGGTGGCCAGGATGGCCGTCTCCCCTACGTATTCCTCCAGCTCGGCGAAGACCTTTTTCTTCAGGGACATATCCTCCAGTACCGCCTCGATTATGAAATCGCAGTCGGCCAGGTCCTGGTAATCTAGGGTTCCCTTGACCAGGCTAAGCATCCAGGGAAGCCTGCTCTTGTCTATGCGCCCCTTGTCCGCCTGCTTGTTCATCTCGGTCTGGATGTAGTTGAGCCCCTTCTCCACGAACTCCTGCTTGATGTCCTTTATCACGATAGGGACGGTCATGCGGCGCAGGAATAGGGTGGCCAGCTGGCTTCCCATCAAGCCGGCTCCCAGCACCCCCACCTTGTTCACCGCCAGCGGGGCGCCCTCGGGGACCCCCACCGGACGCTTGGCCCGCCGCTGCACCAGGTCGAAGGAGTAGACCGAGGCGCGGCACTGGTCCGAGATGATCAGGTCGCCCAGGGCCTCGTCCTCCAGGGCGAAACCTTCCTCCACCGAGATTTCTCCCGCTTTGCGGATGATCTCGATGGCGCGATAGGGAGCCGGCGCCATCCCGTGGACCTTGGCCTCAACCGCCGCCTTGGCGGCATCGCAGAGGGAATCCACGTTGGAGAAGTCGGGCTCGGGCCTCTCCACCTTCTCCGTCCCTTTCAGGATGCCCACGGTGAACTTGATGGTATCGTCCAAAAATTCCACCGGCTCGTAGATGCGATCGGCGATGCCTAGCTCATAGGCCTCCCTGCCGCTGATCATGCGGTTGTTGTTCAGGGCATTGGTGATGATGATCTGCAGCGCTTTTTCCGGACCGATCAGCTTGGGAAGCAAGGTGGTTCCTCCCCATCCGGGGATGAGCCCAATGAAGCACTCGGGAAAGGCTACCGCAGTAACCCCGGTGGAGATGGTGCGGTAATCGCAGGCCAGGGCGATCTCCAGCCCCCCGCCCATTACCGCGCCGTTGATGGCGGCCACCGTGGGATAGGGCAGGTCCATGATACGCTTGAAGGCGGCGTGTCCCGCCTGCGCCACGCTCACCGCCTCTTCCCTGGTCTTTATCTCGGGCACTTGATTGAGGTCCGCCCCTACCGCGAAGATGAAGGGCTTTCCCGTGAGGATCATGGCTTTTACGCCCTCCTCCTGGGCGATGCGATCCAGGCAGGCATTGAGGGAGGCTATACCCCCCAACCCGAAAGTGTTGGGTTTGCGGTAGTCCTCCCCGTTGTCCATGGTGACGATGGCGATCTTTCCCGCCTCCGTCTCCACGTAATTATCCTTGAACTGAGTGACAAGTTCCTCCGGCATCTCCTTCTCCTTTCCTTTTCGGGATATACCAGGAATTTTTCATAAGATATTTTACAATATGTAAAATTATTTAACCATGGCGTTTTCCCAGATGACCGAGCCACCCTGGCCCAGTCCCACGCACATGGTGGTGAGCCCATATCGCGCGCTTGGATTTTCCTCGAAGAGCAGGGCAAGATGGGCCATCAGGCGGCAGCCGGAAGAGGCCAGGGGATGCCCGAAGGCTATAGCCCCTCCATAAGGGTTTAACCGGGGGTCATCCATCTTCTTCATCCCGAACTCGTTCATGAAGGCGATGGCCTGCACCGCGAAAGCCTCATTCAACTCCACGAAATCCAGATCTTCGAATTTCATCTTGGCCCTCTCCAGGACCTTCTTGGTGGCGGGGATAGGTCCGATGCCCATGATCTCCGGCCTCACCCCAGCGAAAGCGTAGTTCACCAGGCGCATCTTGGGTTTCAAACCCAGCTCCTCGCAGGCTTGGGCGGAAGCCAGCAGCACCCCGGCGGCTCCGTCGTTGAGCCCCGAGGAGTTCCCGGCGGTGACCCTTCCCTGCACCCGGAAGGGAGTGCGCAGGTTCTTGAGGCCTTCCAGGGTGGTATCCGGGCGGGGCTGTTCGTCGCGGTCCGCCACCCTCCAGCCGTTCTCCGTCCACACGGTCATGGGGACGATCATCTTCTGGATCTTCCCCTCATCCCAGGCCTTCTTGGCCTTCTGCTGGCAGTACATGGCGTATTCGTCCGCTTCCTCTTTGGTGATCTCCGGGAACATGTCATGTAGGTTCTCCGCGGTGGCACCCATGTTCAACGCGCTGGGGTCCACCATCTTTTCCGCCATGAAGCGGGGATTGGGATCGGCTCCCTGCCCCATGGGATGGTGTCCCATGTGCTCCACCCCACCGGCGATGCAGATATCCGCCGCCCCCACCGCAATCTCGGAAGCGGCGAAGCAGGTGGCGGTCATCCCACCGGCGCACATGCGGTCAATGGAGACCCCAGGCACCTCGGCGGGAAGGCCTGCGAGCATCACCGTGGTGCGGCCCATGGTCAATCCTTGGTCACCCATCTGGGTGGTGGCGGCCCACACGTTGTCATCGATGCGCTCGGGAGGCACTTGGGGATTGCGCTCCATCAGGGCCCGGATCACCTTGACCACCATGTCATCAGCCCGGGTGCTCCAGAAGATTCACTTCTGTCCCGCCCGTCCAAAGGCGGTGCGCACCGCGTCCACTAGATATACCTCGTTCAGAGTCCTGGCCATATCTTCCCCTCCTTTTAGCTTGCGTGGAATTGGAACTTCACTTAACTACCAGTTTTAAAGGGTCTTGGTCGTGGTACCCAGCCCGTTGGATAGTTCCTTCCATTCCCATATCTCCATCAAGACCTGGCTACTCTTCTCCCTGTTTATCCACCGATTGTTGCCCGATTTCCCGGGACCGCAGACATGCCCACAAGGAGATCTTTTGGCGATGGATTATTGTTGGCTGCCGATGGATTGATGCTTCGATTTCAACTACGTCCTTTCCTCACGGGGTTTCACGCATTCATTTTATCACGGAAGGTTCCCGGTGAAAAGGAATCGTCTGGAGGAAGTATTCCCATCGAAATAACGGGAAATTTGGCGAGTGAGCAAGATTGCCCAGATGGTTGCGTATTCTCCTAGGTGGGGATATTGATATGATTCCTGTCCCCACTGGGGGAATGACTTGCCCCCGTGGGGGAATGACTTTTACCCGCTGGGGGAATGACTTGCCCCCGCCGGTGAAATGAGAAAATTCCCTCGCCGTGGGATGGTGGTCGTATTTTTATATGCTCCATACACCACTTTCCGAAAATTCCCTCGCAGTGGGGCGATGGACTGGCATGAGTTATTTTCGCTGGCGGCAAGTGGCTAAATCCTAGCGATAAATCCTGACTATTGTCGCCAAGAAATATCCTTGAACAAAAAGAGAAAGGGGAAGAGGATCTGGATGATGCCATGGTGCGGGTTTGGGATAGAGGCAGGTTAATCGGGATGGAAATGGCGGGGAAGGGGATCCGGATGATACCATGATGCGGGTGAGCCGGAAAACTCGGGCTGAAGTTCTGACCACAATTTCGAAAGGGATATTACATCAAACAAAAGGGATATTACATTAAAAATATAAACCTCTAGTTTAAGTTAATATTTCTATGCGGAGAAAAAGAGAAAACTTTAAACCTCAAGTTTCAACCTGGCATAGAGCGATTTGTGGATTTATGGATTAAAGCGGAAAGAGGAATAGAGAGGGGAACCATGGCGCGGTCGCTGTCCCGGTACTAAGTCCCGCAGTTCCAATTGAAATGGAGACTGGGGAAAGCCAGCTTTATCCACCTGACCTTTTTGCCATGGCGAACCCATCTATAGTTGATAGTTGATTTCTAGGCAATTCCTCCCCTTCGCCACCGGCTCATCCAAGGTCTCCATAAATCCCTTGGCGGGCCCCTCGCGGGTCATGGCTTTCTTTCGAACTCCGGACGGAACCAGTCCGAGAGAGCATCGGGGCGCTTGTTTCCTCCCTCCATCCATATCCAGCCCATATATGCGTAATAACGGCAATAAATCGCTTAAACCAGTGAAAACCGCCTCAAGTTCAATCAATGCCCTAAATCCAATTAAGGCGTCAAACAAGAGGGCTTAAAACTCGCCTATAAATAGCGTAGAATTAGCTGGAGGCAACATATATGAGTGAAAAGGTCCCTGCTAGGCAATTTTTTTCAAATTCGCTTTACAATCGAGGGTATCTAGCCGATAAAAGAAGTGGCATGCTTGGATTGATGAAACCTCTGAAAAAAGGGGTGATGAAGCTTTCGGGACGATGGACCTCAAAAACTGGCGCAAATCAATCGCCTGCACAGCATATATAACACAGTGTATCTATGTTTCATATGAAGAAAGTGGATGAAAAATTTCACCCTATATAAAACGATAATTAAACGACGAGGGAGAAGGTTTAACCACTACGATTGTGGAAATAATAAGGTTGAGTGAGTAAGTATTTCTTTTCTTTCTAGGCACGCGAGCTACAAAGAGCGCAACAGTGCTAGAACGAGGGGAGGTGGTGCGTATCGCCATTGATAGATTCAGGGTAATGGCAATATCTAACCTACCTTGGGGGAGGTGATTGTTTGAGTAAGACGGTTTCAAGAATCATCTTAGCTGTGGCCCTGGCCGTCGTGGCTTTCTTCTGGATATGGCTTTTTCGGTATCTGGGCGCGGCGGCTTATTGGGTAGCCCTGGTCAGTTTCGCCATCTACATCGCCTCCGGCGCGGACGGCTCTAAGCTCCCCTGGATGACCCTGGGAGCGGTGGTGGGACTGATACTGGGATTCATCACTTACGCCATTGCCATGCAGGTCTTTCCCACCTTCGCCACCATCTCCAGCGCCATCGCGGGAGCCATCTTCCTACTCATTGGGGCGCTTATAAGCGTCCCCAAGGTCTACGAGATGCTCCCCATGTTCCTGGTGGGCTGGGCCTCTTTCCTGGGAGCCATGGCCCGCTTCGAATTTCTCATCCTGGAGAACGCGGTGGAGGCCATGCCTCGCGTCCTGCACACGGTGGCGGGAGTGCTTTTCTCCCTGCTCTTCGGGCTGCTCCTTGGAGCCCTGTTGGGCACCCCCCTGCTTAAGCTGGGCAGGGAGGAGACGGGGACGGGCGAGACCCAGCAGGGGGTGATGTAGGTGAAAAGGTGGAAGAGAAACGCGGTCATCGTGGTGGTGCTCTCCTCCCTCATCTCCCTGGCGGTCTTCGTCCCCCTAGGTTCCGCCTCCAGCTCCAGCCCTGGCGTGGAAGTAAAGGACCAGGAGCTGGTTCTCTGTGAGACCAACAGCGCGGGAACCATCGAGGGGGTACAGGTCATCGAGACCCTATCCCTCAAGGGCGAGGGCTCCGTGGACGTGAAGAAGGACAAGGATATCTCCGGCGGTCTGAAGTTCAGCGGGATGAGCGGCTTCGCCAAGCCCTCGGTGGAGGGAGACTACATCGTCTGGAAAGGGGTAGGCGCCGGGGGGAACAGCAACCATGTGGCCACCACCAAGTTCAGCAAGGAACAGGTGGAGCAGGCGCGGTTGAAGATTCCCTTGAAGGTGGAATACCGCTACTACCTGGACGGCAAAGAGATGAAGCCGGAGGAGATGAAGGGAAAGTCTGGCCATTTCCGCCTGGAACTCAAGCTGGCGAACCGCAGCGCGGAGAAGCGGGTGGTCAAGTACAAGGACCCGGACACCGGACAAGAGAAGAGTGAGTCGGTGGACGTCTATCTCCCCCTGGTGGTCCAACCTTATGACTGGAAGTTCGATAACCAGAGGTTCTTTAATTTCAAGACCGACCCCACCGGCATCCTCTTCGCCCAGCCCAACTGCTACCAGCCCGGGTGGAGTATACCTCTCTTTCCTCCCGCCACCGATGACACCTTCACCATCTGGGTGGAGGCGGACGTGAAGGACTTCTCCATGCCCACCCTCACCCTGGTGGTGGCCTTCGTCTTCCCGGAGACCAACCAGAAGAACGCCGCCGAGGAGATGGGCCCCGCCTTGGAGCAACTCTACGATGGAATCAAGCAGCTCGATGCCGGTCTCCAGCAAGCGGCGGCGGGAGTGGGCAGCGCCACCACCCCGGATACCCTGCTCTATGGCATCACACAAATATATGATGGCCTGCTCCAGGTGGTGGATCCAGTGGAGGGGCTGCCCTACGCCAAGTCCATGATCGACACCAAGTTCATACCCGGGGTGCTGCAAGCCATCGACGGCCTCGACCAGCTCATCGCCGGGATGATCCAGATCAGCGCCGGGATATCCCACGCCCCTAACCCGCCGACTGATCCGGGAGGGATCAAGGAAGGACTGTTGTCCATGAAGAATGCCCTGGATACAGCCATCATTCCAAACTTGCAAAACATCGCCTCCAATCTCGACCCGGGCAATCCAGCCTCAGTCCATGCGGCGGTAAATGCGGTTAACGTTGAATTCACCGTGGACAACTTTCCTCAACCTCCCCCTGCAACCACCATGCTGGCATGGGTCAATCACAACGCCGCCTACGGGGGCACGATGAACGCCGCTGATATCGCCTTCTTCACCGGGAAGATGAGTGGATTAAGCACCATCGCCCTGGTGCCCGCCCTCAATGGCATAGCCGCGATGTACGGAGGACTTAGCACTGGGATCATCCCCGGCCTTCAGCAAATATCTGCAGGCATGGGCAACATGCTCGCAGGTATCGGCGACAACACTACGCCCGGCACTCTCCTCTTCGGCTGCAGCCAGATCCTCAACGGGCTCATAACCATGAAGTCCCTACTCAGGACAGGCAGCGAAGCCAACCCGGGCTTCTACGAGGGCCTGGAGCTGCTCTCCGAGGGGCTGGGTGAGGCCATCGCCGGCTTCGGCAGCGCCAACACCGCCAATACCCTGCTCTGGGGCACCGCCCAGATACGTGATGGGCTGACCCAACTGGGAGCCGGGCTCACCCAAGCCACTGGGGGAACCGCCCAGATGGTGGGCGCGCTGGGACCCGCGGTCGGGGAACTCAATCTCACATTCGGGGAGCTGGAAGCCATCAAGCAGCGGGCCGAGGAGTTCAACAGCATCCTGGGACCGGTGAGCGATCCCAAAGGGACCACCAATGAGGTGCGCTTCGCTTTCCAGACCAAGCCCACCTATCCCTACCAGGATAGCACCACCGCATCGCTGGTGGCCATCATTCTCTCGGTGATCATCATCATAGCCCTGGTGCTGGCAGGCCTCTTCGCCTTCCGCAGGATAGCCTAGGTCACGAGGCAGAGAAGCGGGGGATTTTTCCCCCGCTTCTTTTTTATCCCGTTGCGTCTTTTTCCCGGCCATCCTCGCTCCCCCTTCAGTTTTTCTCCCGCCACCGCTACCACCGCCCTAACCCGGAAGCATGGTTCTCCTTGCGGGATGGAGCGCCTTTGACATTCCCGATCCGCGCATTGTCACCCCGCAAGCAACCCTCCTCCGGACGCGACCCGGGCGCGAAAAACCTAAACCGGTTGCCTCCTTGGGATGCCCCGCAATTCTAGATTGAAATGCAACCCCCTGTCCCCATGCATCGCCCGGAATCATCCCTAAAAGACTTAAAATTTTTTCCTGGTGTAAATGTTACAATTATGTTACAATTTTGTTTCAACAAGCTATTCGGGCAAAGATTCGGGTATAATTGTAAGTCAGAGGGACAGTCGAGGTTTAAAGCTCAACAAGAACGGCTAGGCAATCGCGCCACATTTGCTTGACCTTTCACCTGTTCCCCTGCATCTGGCGAACTCGGCAGGCAAGGCTAGGGTGGCGGAAGATGGTTACAATTCCTCATGATCTATCTGGATAGGGAATAAGAGGCGTGCTGGAGCACGGGCACGCCCTTTTCTTTATAAAACTTCACGACCTTGCGGGAGGTGGTAGTTTTGTGGAGGAAACTTCTACTGGCGCTGGCGTTGGGCCTCACGGCGTTTCTGTGGATCTGGCTCTTTGAATACCTGGGCGCCAAGGCGTTCTGGGTAACCATGATCAGTTTCGCTTTCTTCATCGCTGCGGGAGCGGATCTGAAAAAGCTCCCCTGGATGGTGCTGGGTGGCGTGCTGGGGGTTTTCCTGGGAATGGTCACTTTCGCCGTGTCCATGCTCATCCTGCCCACCTATGCCAAGATCTCCATCGCCATCGCGGGAGCCATCTTTATATTGGCGGGCACCCTGGTGAGCCTGCCCAAAGCCTTCGAGATGCTCCCCATGTTCCTGGTGGGCTGGGCATCCTTCCTGGGGGCCATCTACCGCTTCGACTACCTGATACTGGAAAAGGCCGTCGAGGCCATGCCTCGGGTCATCTCCACTCTGGTGGGGGAGGTGGTCTCTCTGCTCTTCGGTCTCTTCCTGGGGGCCCTGTTGGGTGTCCCACTGCTGCGCGGGGCCAGGGAGAAAGGGGCGATGGAAGGAAAAGAGGAGCGGATGCTCCCGGAGTCGATGGGGGGTGATCTGATTGGTCAAGGTTAAGCGCCATCTCATCCTCAATCTGGGAGTGGTCTCAGCTCTCGTCGCCATCCTCTCCCTCTCCCTCGCGGTGAAGACGGGGGCGGCGAGCGGTAAGGGAGAGGTAAAGGCTTTCAGCCACGAGATCGTTGCTTGCGACCAAAACCCCGACGGAACCGTGGAGGCCATCCGCATAGTGGACTGGATCTCCCTCTCTGGGAACGGTACCGTGACCCTGGAGAAGCGTAACGATCTGGGCGGGGAGCCCAAGTTCACCGGAATGAGCGGCTTCACCGCACCGGTCCTGGAGGGTAATCACATCGTCTGGAAGAACCTGGAGGTATCCGGGGATAGCAACCTAGTGGCCAGCTCGGTGCTCCCCGAGGCCCTGCGGGAGGAGCTCAGGACCAGGATCCCCGTGGAGTTCAAGTACCGCTACTTCCTGGACGGCAAGGAGGCGCGGTTGGAGGACATAACCGGCAAATCGGGGCATTTCCGCATGGAGCTCACCATGAGAAACACCAGCAAGGAGAAGAGCGAGGAAGTGGAAGTCTACCTGCTCCTGGTGATCTCCCCCTACGACTGGTATTTCGATAACAGAACCTTTTTCAACCTGAGATGTGACCCCACCGGATTAATCATGTACATGCCTAACGACTACACCGTGGGCTGGTCCATACCTCTCTTCCCCCCGGCCACCGACGACACCCATACCATCTGGGTGGAGGCGGACGTGAAAAACCTATCCATGAAGCCCCTGACCTTGGCGGTGGCCTTCGTCTTCCCCGGCACCAACCAGCGAGACACCCTCTCGGAGACCGCCTCCGGCTTGGAGATGCTCTATGGAGGGGTCAAGCAACTCGACGCCGGGCTGCGGCAGGGGGTATCCGGACTGGGTAGCGCCACCACCCCGGACACACTGATCTACGGGATAACCCAGGTATACGGTGGCCTGACCCAGCTGGCCGACGGACTGAAAGAGGCGGTGGACCCCCTGACCGGGCTTCCCGCCGCCAAGACTGGCTTGGATTCCCAGCTCATTCCCGGAATAGACCAGATCTACTTCGGAATCGGCTCTCCCACCACGGAGAACACCCTACTCTATGTGGCGTCGGAGATCCGCAAGGGTCTGATGAGCGGGAGCATGACCAAGCCGGGGCTCTTCGAGGGGATCGCCGCCTTGAAGGAAGGGATAGTGGACCAGATGATCCCCGGATTAAACGAGCTCATCTTCGCCCTCTCTGGCCACAGCCCCGACCCCAGCAACCCCACCCTGATGGACGGGCTCATGGAGCTGAAGAGGCAATTCACCGTGGATGACTGGCACGGCATCCCCACTCCGGAGGATCCCTGCACCATCTATGCCTTCAACAACCACATGCCCCTTAACCCCTGGGGAGGAGTGTTCAACCAGTACTTCGCGGAGATGGCCGCCGGCATCCAGCAGATGATCGACGGAATCAACAACGAGGCGGTGACAGGGATCAAGTACTTCCAGTACATCCTCTCTGGTCACAGCCCAGACCCCAGCAACCCCACGGTGATGGACGCCCTCAACATGATGCAGTACAACATCTACCACTACGGCGAGGGAGAGAGCGACCCCACCCTCAATTTCGCCATCGGGGCCATCATCGACAACCTAACCAAGATAAAGTACGGGCTCATCTCCGGGAGCATGTCAAACCCGGGCATCAAGGAAGGGCTGCTGCAGATCTCTAGCGGGCTGGGCGAGGCGGTCGCCGGGCTGGGACAGGCGGTCGCCGGGCTGGGCGGACCCACCATCGCCAACACCCTGCTCTTCGGAGCCGACCAGATCAACAACGGGCTAAACCAGCTCAAGGCGGGCCTGATCCAGGCCACCGACCAGGGCACCGGGGTGATGCTGTCCGCCCTCTACGAGAACCTGACCACCTTGAACCTCACCTTCGGGGAGCTGGAAGCCATCAAGCAGAGGGGCGAGGAATTCTCCAGCGTTCTGGGACCCCTCTCCGAAGGAGAGCAGGACCTGCGTTTCGCCTTCCAGACTAAGCCCACCCACAACTACTCCGAGGGCGGGGGCTTGAGCATGGTCACCGCGCTGATCATCTCCCTCCTGCTCATCGTGGGACTGGTGGGAGTGGGCATCTTCGCCATGAGGAAGCTCTAGCCTGCGTCGCGTGGCGGATAATCCGGGGGGGCGGATGGGTCCGCCCCCCTCTTTCCTTTCCAGCTCGCTCGGCGATAAGGCCGGATTTGGCCTTTAAGGCTTCCTGGGTAAGCTTTGCTAGTTGGTGACTACTGGATGTTTTTATGTTCGCATGGCCTCTTCCACGGCTTCGGTGGTTCCCGCCTACCTACGGAAACTTTACTACTGGGTGGTCTTCATGGGTTTGGCCTTTAGGGCTTCCTGGGGAAGCCTGATCTCCTCCACCACCCCGTAATCGAAGAAGTCGGTGATCTGATTCTGGACTATGGTGCCCAGGAGGGGAGCGTCGGGAAGTTTCATGTAGACCTCCTGCCGCTGCAGGTAACCGCTGGAGCGGTAGATATGGCTGGTGATGGTGAACTCGCCGTTCTCTACTGCCTGGTATAACGCCTCATAGACGCGAGCCCCCTGTTCGGTGGCGTAGTATACCTCCCTGGTCTTCTCCAGTGAGGTGAGCATGTAGGCTTTGTCCACCCGGCAGAGCACCACCAGCTTTTCCTCGGTATATTCCAACACCTTCTCCACCTGGGCGAACTCCAAGGCCCTGGCCAGGTCCTCGGGGTTGAAATACTGGCTGGAGAGACCTATCTTCAAGGAGGCGGGGTCCGTCTTGACCCAACTGCCATCGGCCATGAGTTGGTAAATCACCCCGCCCACCATGTATACCTCCATCTTGGCGCTTCCTGGCATGGACTTCAGGTGCTCGCTGAACTGTCCCCCGCCTTGTTGGACGATCCCCTCAAGGTTGATCAGCCCAGGATTTAACCTGTCCAGAATCTCCTTCTGCTGGGGATCGATATCGGGAAGGTCCCGCTTTACCTGGATATTCACCCGGTAACCCGGGGTCTCAAGCATCTGCAGGTAGGCGGCGCGAAGCAGCTCCATGGCCTCCTCGTTGGTAATCTCCGGACCGCATCCGGAAAGAGGGAGGGATAAGGCCAGGAGAAAAGGGAAGATGAGCAGCCAAACCAACTTCCTACCTATCGAGCATGCGCGCATCTGGTAATTCCTTTCCTTTAATGACAGGTT
>FWPV01009441.1_pt1 | contig 16498 bp, 7 predicted proteins | sample 2228371 | NCBI WGS metagenome assembly FWPV01 (sample SAMEA103939776, study PRJEB20133) | metagenome | reverse complement strand
ATTGAATAGGGGGTAGAGGCAAGGAAATAGAAAAAGAAATTAATAAAAAAAAATGAACTGAGAGTTTGATCCTGGCTCAGGATTAACGCTGGCGGCATGCATAATACATGCAAGTCGAACGGACACAAGGTATTTAAATTTACGTAAGTGAGTTTAAATACCGAAGTGTTAGTGGCGGACTGGTGAGTAACGCGTAGATAACCTACCCAAAAGACTGGCATAATTCTCCGAAAGGGGTCGTAATTCCAGATAAGCCCTGATTAACAAAAGTTAAGCAGGGTAAAGGATAGCCTGCAAAGGTTATTGCTTTTGGATGGGTCTGCGTCCTATTAGCTAGTTGGTGAGGTAAGGGCTCACCAAGGCGATGATGGGTAGCTGGCCTGAGAGGGTGGTCAGCCACATTGGGACTGAGATATGGCCCAAACTCCTACGGGAGGCAGCAGTAGGGAATATTGCGCAATGCCCGAAAGGGTGACGCAGCAATGCCGCGTGAGGGATGAAGGTCTTCGGATTGTAAACCTCTGTCAGGCAGGAAGAAAAAGGAGGAGTAAAATCCTTCTATGACAGTACTGCCAGAGGAAGTTCCGGCCAACTACGTGCCAGCAGCCGCGGTAATACACTGCCTACGAGCGTTATCCGGATTTACTGGGTGTAAAGAGTTCGTAGGTGGTATTTTAAGTTATAGGTTAAATCTCTGAGCTCAACTCAGAAACTGCCTATAAAACTGGAATACTTGAGGGTAGGAGAGGAGAGTGGAATTCCCGAAGTAGCGGTGAAATGCGTAGATATCGGGAAGAACACCAGTGGCGAAGGCGGCTCTCTGGACTACACCTGACACTGAGGAACGAAAGCCAGGGGAGCGAACGGGATTAGATACCCCGGTAGTCCTGGCCGTAAACGATGGATATTAGGTGTGGGTAGTTTAAACTATCCGTGCCGAAGCTGACGCATTAAATATCCCACCTGGGGAGTACGGCCGCAAGGTTGAAACTCAAAGGAATTGACGGGGGCCCGCACAAGCGGTGGAGCATGTGGCTTAATTCGATGCTACGCGAAAAACCTTACCAGGGCTTGACATCCCTTGCTACTCATCGAAAGGTGAGGTTCCCTTCGGGGACGAGGAGACAGGTGCTGCATGGCTGTCGTCAGCTCGTGCCGTGAGGTGTTGGCTTAAGTGCCATAACGAGCGCAACCCTTGCTCTTAGTTGCCATCATTAAGTTGGGGACTCTAAGAGGACTGCCTTGTTTAAGCAAGGAGGAAGGTGGGGATGACGTCAAGTCAGCATGGCCCTTATGCCCTGGGCTGCACACGTGCTACAATGGTGGTTACAAAGGGTTGCAACAGAGCGATCTGAAGCTAATCCCCAAAAGCCACCTCAGTACAGATTGCAGTCTGCAACTCGACTGCATGAAGGAGGAATCGCTAGTAACCGCAGATCAGCGCGCTGCGGTGAATACGTTCCCGGGCCTTGTACACACCGCCCGTCACGTCACCCGAGCTGATTGTACCTGAAGTCATTTAAACTGTCCTTTCGAAAGAAAGGATAAAAAATGCCCAAGGTATGGTCGGTAAGGAGGACGAAGTCGTAACAAGGTAGCCGTAGCGGAAGCTGTGGCTGGATCACCTCCTTTCTAAGGAGTCTTAAAAACTGCCTTCCCCCTATTCAACTTTGAAGGTATTACGACTTAAAAATGGTGAGAAAATTAAAACTATAAAACAAACCATAGAACGGATGTAAAAACCCCGTTCTATACGGGGTTTTTTATTTGTAAAAAGAATTGGTCTTTAAAAATTTAATAAGATTAGGAAGTTAGATGTGGGTATTCAGTGATAAAAGAATAAGGGCACATGGTGGCTGACTTGGCATCAGTAGGCGATGAAGGGCGTGGCAGGCTGCGATAAGCTCTGGGGAGCTGCGAGCAAGCATTGATCCAGAGATACCCGAATGGGGAAACCTAAATCCTTTAATAGGGATTTATCTATACCTGAATACATAGGGTATAGAGGCGACAGCAAGAGAAGTGAAACATCTCAGTATCTTGCGAAAAGAAAGGAAATCCGATTCCCTTAGTAGTGGCGAGCGAAGAGGGAAGAGCCCAAACTATTTCTATGTTATAGCCTGTGGGCGATGTAGAAATAGGGTTGCAGGATAAGATGTTGCAGAGCCACAGATCTGCATAAAAGTTAAAAATCATCTTTTTAGCAGAACAGGCTGGAAAGCCTGATCATAGAAGGTAAAAATCCTGTATGCGAAAAAAAGATGACTTTTAATTCTTATTCCTGAGTACTACGGGAGAAGCGAACCTGTAGGAATCTGGGAGGACCACCTCCCAAGGCTAAATACTAACTGATGACCGATAGTGAAGCAGTACCGTGAGGGAAAGTTGAAAAGAACCCCTGTTAGGGGAGTGAAATAGAACCTAAAACCATGTGCCTACAAACCGTTGGAGCCCTATGTATGAGATTTTCCAATTGCGTTGAGTAAAGTTCACATTGTGAATTTGAAAGATGTGATTGGTTATAATCTTATACAGGGTAACTTCGTGCCTCTTGAAGAATGAGCCAGTGACTTACAGTATATGGCGAGGCTAATCCTGTGAAGGGAGGAGTCGGAGCGAAAGCGAGTCTGAATAGGGCGATTAGTCATATGCTGTAGACCCGAAATCAGGTGATCTACCCATGGGCAGGATGAAGCCTCGATAATATCGAGGTGGAGGTCCGAACTCTATAGCGTTGAAAAGCTAAGGGATGACCTGTGGGTAGCGGTGAAAAGCCAAACGAACCTGGATATATCTGGTTCTCCCCGAAATTGCTTTCAGGCAAGCCTGAGGTTATGTGTAGGTAGGGGTAGAGCACTGAATGAGCTAGGGGCCTGAAAGGGTTACCAAACTCAAACAAACTCCGAATACTACCTACATTATCCTTGGAGTTGGACTATGGGGGATAAGCTTCATAGTCGAGAGGGGAAAAGCCCTGACCGCCAGTTAAGGTCCCAAAATCAGGCTAAGTGGGAAAGGAAGTAAAAACGCTAAGACAGCCAGGAGGTTGGCTTAGAGGCAGCCATCCTTAAAAGAGTGCGTAATAGCTCACTGGTCAAGCGTTTTTGCGCCGAAAATGTACCGGGGCTCAAGTCTGATACCGAAACTGCGGAAGTAAATTTTTTTTACTTGGTAGGGGAGCGTTCTACATCTGGTTGAAGGTAGACCGAAAGGACTACTGGACGGTGTAGAAGTGAGAATGCTGGCACGAGTAGCGAGATTCTGGTGAGAATCCAGAACACCGAAAGCATAAGGTTTCCTGGGCAAGGTTCGTCCCCTCAGGGTTAGTCGGTCCTTAGCTGAGGCCGAGAGGCGTAAGCGATGGCTAGCAGGTTAATATTCCTGCACCACTCAGAGATTGCTAAGCGATGGGGTGACGCAGTGAGATAGGCTATCATACGGAAGGAAGTGTATGTTTAAGCTTCAAGGGGGGAGAAATAAGCAAATCTGTTTCTCCAGTAACCCTGAGAAGTGACGACGAGCTCTACTTTTAGTAGGGCGAAGTAGCTGATTCCATACTGCCAAGAAAAGCCTCTAAGCGATAATTTCTGAGTGACCGTACCACAAACCGACACAGGTATGCGAGGAGAAAATCCTAAGGTGAGCGAGCTAACCCCTGTTAAGGAACTAGGCAAAATGGCCCCGTAACTTCGGGAGAAGGGGTACCTCAATAGTGTTATGAATTAGTTTACTGATTCATTGCACGAAGGGGTCACAGTAAAGAGGCCCAGGCGACTGTTTAACAAAAACACATGTCTCTGCTAAAGGCGTAAGCCGATGTATAGAGACTGACACCTGCCCGGTGCTGGAAGGTTAAGGAAGAGGGTCATTCTACTTATGAAAGTAAGTAGGAGAAGCTCTCGACTTAAGCCCCAGTAAACGGCGGCCGTAACTATAACGGTCCTAAGGTAGCGAAATTCCTTGTCGGGTAAGTTCCGACCCGCACGAATGGTGTAACGATCTGGGCGCTGTCTCAACAGGGGACTCGGCGAAACTGCAATATGAGTGAAGATGCTCATTACCCGCGACAGGACGGAAAGACCCCGTGGAGCTTTACTGTAGCTTGGCCTTGTACTTTGGTCTATTTTGTGCAGGATAGGTGGGAGACTATGAAGCCTTGACGCCAGTTGGGGCAGAGTCGACGTTGAGATACCACTCCTAATAGTCTAGAGTACTAATTCCTCTCCGTGAATCCGGAAGGATGACAGGGTCAGGTGGGCAGTTTGACTGGGGCGGTCGCCTCCTAAAAGGTAACGGAGGCGCCCAAAGGTTTCCTCAGCACGGTTGGAAATCGTGTGTTGAGTGTAAGGGCATAAGGAAGCCTGACTGTGAGACCGACAGGTCGAGCAGATGCGAAAGCAGGGCCTAGTGATCCGACGGTTCCGTGTGGAAGGGCCGTCGCTCAACGGACAAAAGTTACCCCGGGGATAACAGGCTAATGTCGCCCAAGAGTTCACATCGACGGCGGCGCTTGGCACCTCGATGTCGGCTCGTCACATCCTGGGGCTGGAGAAGGTCCCAAGGGTTCGGCTGTTCGCCGATTAAAGTGGTACGCGAGCTGGGTTCAGAACGTCGTGAGACAGTTCGGTCCCTATCCGTCGTGGGCGTTGGAATCTTGAGAGGAGCTGCTCTTAGTACGAGAGGACCAGAGTGGACAGACCGCTGGTATACCAGTTGTCCTGCCAGGGGCATCGCTGGGTAGCTATGTCTGGAACGGATAACCACTGAAAGCATCTAAGTGGGAAGCCAACCTCAAGAATAGGATTCCATGTGATGCTTGACATCACGAGAGATTCCCTGAAGATTACAGGGTTGATAGGTTTCAAGTCTACGAATGGTAACATTCTTAGCTGAGAAATCCTAATCAATCGATTTTTTATCGCTGAATGCCCACTTCTAACTTCCTAATTTAAAATCACCTGTGGTCATACTGAAGAGGAAACACCTGAAACCATTCCGAACTCAGAAGTTAAGCTCTTCAAGGCCGATGGTACTATTCTGGCGACGGATTGGGAGAGTAGGTAGCTGCAGGTGATTTTTGTTTTTTATTCCCCATTAAGCTCATTTGAAGCTATAAGTCTTATACGACATATATGACTTATAAGCAGTCATAATAATTTTCGATTTTAAATTTTTGATAAAAAATTACTTCTGCCTTGATTTATTCTGTTTCTTAATACCATTATTCTTTTGAAAATAGTTTCATGATGGAAGTCTTTGAGTTAAACTCTTCCAAATTTAACTTCCTATGAGGATTTTATTCTTTATTTACCCTCAATTAGAAAAAATAACCAATAACTCCTAATTAAGCTCTTGCTCCTTTGCGCCAAATATATATAGAATGCCTCCAAAATAATTATGAAAATTTTTTTATTTAAAATACAGCAGATTTTACTTGCTTAGTAAAATATGAAAATGTAATAGTATTTTTATATTAGAAATTCCATAGGCGGTTTTTTAAATTAGTATGTAATAAACTTAAAAACCCTTTGCGAAGCTAAATTTTTATTTATTAGATATACATACTTTAGTTTATAGTTTTTTATGGGTATTTCTATCTTTGAGGGGAACCTTTTTTTTTCAGAAAATACAAGAATTTTATTATCACGATTAAAGTTGTTGACAAAATTATAACTTTTGGTATACTAAATATACTATATATGACTAAATATACCACAAAACAAGTTGCAGATATTATTGGAGTCCATAAGAATACAATATTAAACTGGATAAAGAGAGGGAAAATATCTGATGTTCAAAGGGATTGGAAAAATCATAGGATGTGGAGAAAAGAAGATATAGACAAGTTATATGAAATAAAAAACAATTATTTTCAGATTAGTATTTCTTATGATAAGAAATTATTAAATAACAAAAATTGTCTTCATAAAGAAAAAATCATTAACGATGGGGGTAAAGAACTTTGAATAACAATAATGTGATAAAGGATGTGGAGTATACTGCAGAACAAATAGAAGTATTAGAAGGGCTTGAACCTGTAAGAAAAACTCCTGCAATGTATGTTGGCAGTACGAGTAGTCGTGGTTTGCATCATCTTGTTTATGAAGCTGTTGATAACAGTATAGATGAGGCATTAGCGGGATATTGCACAAAAATTGATGTTTCTATTAATGAAGATGGAAGTGTAAGCGTGGAAGATAACGGAAGAGGAATTCCTGTAGATAAGCATCCAAAATTAAACAAATCGGCTCTTGAAGTTGTTATGACAGTTCTTCATGCGGGGGGGAAATTTGGGAGTAAAAGTTACAGGGTAACAGGAGGCTTACATGGAGTTGGAATATCTGTAACAAATGCTCTTTCATCTTATTTAGAAGTAGAGGTAAGAAGAGACAACAAGGTATACTATCAAAAATATGAGAGGGGCAAACCTGTTTGTGAGATACAAATAAAAGGCAGGACTCAAAAGACTGGAACCAAGGTAACATTTAAGCCAGATCCTTTGATTTTTGAGGACACAGAATTTTCTTTTGACATAATTTCTAAAAGGCTAAGAGAGTTAGCTTATTTAAACAAGGGCTTGATTATCACCTTGAGTGATGAAAGATATAATCAAAAGGTAAAGTATCATTATGAAGGTGGAATAGTAGAATTTGTTAAAGCGCTAAATGAGAACAAGCAAGTTATCAATGAGGAGCCATTTTATCTTAGTAAAACAAGAGAGGAGGTAGAAGTAGAAATTGCTTTACAGTATTTTAATGGATATTCAGAAACGATATTACCCTATGCAAATAATATTAATACAGTAGAAGGTGGAACGCATTTAGTTGGGTTTAAGATGGCACTTACTAAGGCGATAAATGATTATGCGAGGAAGTATAAATTTTTAAAAGAAGGGGAAGAAAATTTTACTGGAGAAGATGTAAGAGAAGGTTTAACTGCCGTAATTAGTGTTAAATTACTTCATCCACAGTTTGAAGGACAGACGAAAACTCAATTAGGAAATAGTGAAGTGAAGGGAATAGTTGAAAGTTTATTTTTTGAATCATTTTCAAATTACTTAGAAGAGAACCCGGTAGTTGCGAAGGGGATAATTTCTAAATGTATTACTGCAGCGAGGGCGAGAGAAGCCGCCAGAAGAGCAAAAGAGCTAACAAGAAAAAAGAATCAATTAGAAGGTGCTTTACTGCCTGGAAAGTTAGCTGATTGCTCAGAGAATGATCCCGAAAAGAGTGAAATTTTTTTAGTTGAAGGAGATTCTGCTGGTGGTTCTGCAAAACAGGCAAGAGATAGAAAGTATCAAGCAATACTTCCTCTTAGAGGAAAAATCATAAATGTAGAAAAAGCAAGAATTGAAAAAAGCTTAGATAACGATGAAATAAGAATTTTAATTTCTGCAATTGGAACTGGAATTTCAGAGAGTTTTAATATTGATAAACTTAGGTATAACAAAATTATTATTATGACAGATGCCGATGTAGATGGTTCACATATAAGAACTTTATTGCTTACATTCTTCTATAGATATATGCAAGACCTTGTATTGAAAGGGAAAGTATATATAGCACGTCCTCCTTTATATTGTATAAAGAAAGGTAAGTCCATAAAATATGCTTTTAATGATGAGGAGTTGAAAGAAATACTTAAAGAATTTGGCAGTGATAATGTTAGTATTCAGAGATATAAAGGGTTAGGAGAAATGAACCCAGAGCAATTATGGGAGACAACCATGAATGTAGAAACGAGGTCAATTTATCAAGTTCAAATAGAAGATGTATTAGAATGCAACAGTATTTTTGAGACATTAATGGGAGCGGATGTTGAGCCGAGAAGAAATTTTATAGTAAGGAACTCTAAGCAAGTTAAAAATCTCGATATTTAACAGCTGGATAATTATAAGAAGGAGTTGATTAAAGTAATCATGGAAAATATTATACCTGTTAGTTTAGAACAACAAATGAAGGATTCTTATTTAGATTATGCCATGAGTGTCATTATTAGTAGGGCACTACCGGATGTAAGGGATGGTTTAAAACCGGTTCAAAGAAGAATACTTGTTACAATGAATGATTTAAATTTAACCCATGCTGCACATCATAGAAAATGTGCAAAAATCTGTGGAGATGTGAGTGGTAACTACCATCCTCATGGGGAAGCAATTATTTATCCCTCCTTAGTGAGGTTAGCTCAAGATTTTTCTTTAAGGTACTTATTAGTTGATGGGCAAGGTAATTTTGGGTCAATTGATGGTGACCCTCCTGCTGCTATGAGATACACTGAGGCAAGAATGACAAGAATTGCAGAAGAAATGCTTGCTGACATTAATTTTGATACAGTAGATTTTATACCCAACTATGATGGAACTTTAAAAGAGCCTGTTGTTTTGCCAACTAAATTTCCAAATCTCTTGTTAAATGGTGCTACCGGAATAGCAGTTGGCATGGCAACAAGCATTCCCCCTCATAATTTGGGGGAAGTTGTTGATGCTATTATTAAACTTATTGATGAACCAGATATTACTATTGACGAAATTTCAAATATAATTAAAGGTCCAGATTTCCCTACAGGTGGTATTATAGCAGGTATTTCCGGCGTAAGGAGTGCATATGCAACAGGAAGAGGTCTTATTACATTGAGAGCGAAATGGGAATTAGAAGAAAATAAAAGTAGAAATTCAATAGTGATTACAGAAATCCCATATATGGTGAATAAAGCACAGCTTGTTCAAAAAATTGGAGAATTATGGAAGCAGAAAAAGGTAGAAGGAATTGTTGATGTAAGAGATGAATCTGACAGGGATGGAATGAGGATAGTAATAGAAATTAAGAGAGAAATTAATGAACAAGTATTGATGAATTATTTGTTTAAACATACGCAGTTACAAACCACTTTTGGGGTAATAATGCTTGCTTTAGTTGATGGTACTCCAAGAATTTTGAATATAAAATCGATGCTTGAGCAATATGTAAAATTTAGAATGGAGGTAATAATAAGGAGAACAAAATTTGAGTTAAAAAAGGCTCAAGAGAGAATACATATTGTTGAAGGTTTACTAAAAGCAATTTCGATGATTGACCAAGTAATAAAAACGATTAAAGAGTCACCTGATGTTCCTGTTGCGAAATCGAGATTGCAAAAAAACTTTGAGTTAACAGAAAAACAATCTCAAGCAATTCTGGAGATGAGGTTACAAAGGCTAACGGGTTTAGAAAGAGAGAAACTTGAAGAAGAACAAAAAGAGCTATTAAAGGAGATTGAAAAATGTGAAAAAATACTTGCAAGCAATGAGGCTGTATTGAAGGTTATAAAAAGTGAACTTATTGATATTAAGAAAAAATATAATGATGAAAGAAGAACTACTATTATTCTTGAAGAAGTAAAAAATGTAGATATAGCAGATTTAATTCAAAAAGAAGATGTAGTAATAACGATGACTAAGGATGGGTGGGCAAAGAGAGTTCCAGTAAACACTTATAGAACCCAATTAAGGGGAGGAGTTGGTGTTCGTGCATTAAGTAAGAAAGAAGAAGATATTGTAAAGGATGTTTTTGTAGCTTCAACTCATGATGACATATTATTTTTTACCTTAAATGGCTTAGAATATAGGAAAAAAGGTTATGAAATTCCAGCAGCGACTCGTCAATCAAAGGGCACCCCGATTGTAAACATTCTTAAGATTGAAAAAGACCAGCAAATAGCAGCAATGATTCCTATTTCCTCTTTTGATGAAGACAAATATTTGTTTATGGTGACAAGGAGAGGAAAAGTAAAAAAATCAAAGTTGATTTTTTATAAAACATATACATCAAGAGGGAAAATAGGCATAAGATTAAAACCCAATGATGAATTGTGCTATGTTGCTTTAACTGATGGTAACAAGGATGTGATAATAGGGACTAAAAATGGGTATATAATTCGTTTCTCTGAAAAAAATGTAAGGCCTATGGGAAGAGGAGCTGCTGGAGTAATAGGCATCAGACTGAGAGAAAATGATGAGGTTGTAGGAGTAGATGTGATAGATGACGAGAATAAAGATATATTAGTTGTTAGTGAGAAAGGGTTTGGGAAGAGGTCAAAAATTGCTTTATATAGAAAACAAGGAAGAGGTGGTAAAGGAATTTTAACGCTAAGGGTTACCGAAAAAACAGGCAAATTAGTGAGACTTGCTCTGGTTTATCCAGAAGATGAATTGTTGATTATATCAAAGAATGGAATAATAATAAGAGAGAAGGTTAAAAGCATTTCTCGAGTTGGTAGGGTAGCCCAAGGAGTTAAACTAATTAAGATGGCTCCAGGTGATGAAGTTGGTGATGTTGAAGTTCTAAGATTAAAAAAGGAAGAAAATGTTTCTAATTAGTGCTTTTGGTGATGAAATTAGTAGTGATTTAGAAAAACAGTTAGATGTGTTAGGAAAAGAAAATATAAAATATTTGGAATTTAGAGGAGCTTTTGGAAAAAACATAGCCGATTTTTCTTTAGAGGAGATTGTTGAAATAAAAAAAATATTAGATAAGAACAATATTAAAGTATCTGCTTTAGCTACTCCGACAGGGAAAATTAAGATAAGTGAACCAATTTTGCCCCACATTGAAGATTTTAAAAAGTATCTCAAATTTGCTGAAATACTAAATACAAAATTAGTAAGAATTTTTTCTTTTTACATTCCTCAAGGTGAAAATGCCAATAAATATAAAGATGATGTAATTGAAAAGATAGGAAAATTAATTGATATTTCTCGCAATTATGATGTGACTTTATGCCATGAAAATGAAAAAGAAATTTTTGGAGACAGAGCAGAAAGATGTTATGAAATATTAAAGAATTTTCCTGTATTAAAAGCGGTTTTTGATTTTGCTAATTTTGTTCAAGTTGGGCAAAAGCCATATACTGATTGCTTTCATTTATTAAAGCCATATATTATCTACTTCCACATTAAAGATGCACTTTTATCTTCAGGGCAAGTTAAACCAGCAGGAGAAGGAGATGGGCAAATTGTTGAAATTTTAAGAGAGGTTAAGGATTCAACAGAAAATATTTTTTTATCGCTTGAACCACATTTATCGACAGCAGAGAAGTTTAGTGGGTTTTCAGGAGAGCACCTTTTTAATCTTGCAGCAAATTCTTTAAAGAAAATATTATCCTCTTTAGGAGCTAAGTTTAATTAATTTGTGTATTGAAAATCAAACTGCTTCTGGAAATATTCTTCTTAGGTTAAGTTCCACAGTTATTTTTGTAAATTTGAAAGGACTGAAAAAACTACATTAAAAAAACAAAATAATGTAATATTAGAACAAAATAAAAGATTAGACTTCTTATGATTTTTTAACTTTTGTTATAATTTTTGATGGCGTCAGATGCTCTATTTTGATAATGTTTTTGAGTTTGATAAGGTTGTTGATTTGATTGCCTCGCTTTGTGGAAGTGCAATTGGCAAAAAGTATGCAAAAAATTTATCTCCTTCATCTGATAGGGAAAAAATCGAACATTTATTAGATGAGACAGAGGAGATAATTAAATTTTTAATAGCCGATTTTTCTTCCCTTCCCGATATTGAAAATATACTTTCAAAAATTCATAGGAATTATACTCTTGAAGCAATTGAATTAAAGCAAGTATTAGAGTTAATATTATTTTCAAAAGATATTAAATCCATACATTCGATAAATGAAGATTTTCCAATACTTTTAAAATATAAACAAAGTTTATTTTACAGTAAAAAAATAGAATGTATTATTGAAAAAGTTTTAGACGAGAACGGAGAAATAAAAGATGATGCTACTAAGGAACTATTAAAAATTAGGCTTAAAATAAGACAATTAGAAAAAATAATTTTAAAGAAGCTATCGAACATTATCAATAGTAAAAGCAACGCACAAATTATTCAAGAGAAGATAATAACTATTAGAAATAGTAGATATGTTATTCCAGTTAAAGCGGAGTATATTAAAGAATTTCCTTCAATAATCCAAGATCGTTCATCTTCAGGTGAAACATATTTTGTGGAGCCTATCTCTTTGCTTGCTGAAAACAATAGACTCCTTGAAGAGCGATTAAAAGAAAAAAAAGAAGTGGAAAGGATACTAAAAAATATAACCTCAGAATTGAATCAAGATATTAATAATTTATATGCACTAATAAATCTTTTAGGGGAAATAGATTTTATTCAAGCAAAGGGCATACTGTGCAAGATGTGGAATTGTGAAAGGCCAAAAGTAGTAGATGAAAAGAAAGTAAAAATTATCGGTGGTAGGCATCCGTTTATTGGAAAGGAAGCGATACCAGTAGACATTGAACTAAACGAGGAAAGAAACTGTATTATTTTAAGTGGTCCAAATGCAGGAGGGAAAACAGTTGCTTTAAAGATGGTTGGTCTTTTTCAAATTATGGTTCAAAGTGGTCTTTTTATAACTTCTTCAGAAAAGACAGAATTAGGAATAATGAATAAAATATTTGGAATAATTGGGGATAATCAAAGTATTGAAAATGGTTTAAGCTCCTTTACTTCTCACATATTATCTTTGAATAAAATAATAAATAATTTTGATGAAAAGAGTTTAATATTAATAGATGAAATATGTTCAGGGACATCACCCGAAGAAGGTTCTGCAATTGCAGGCGGAGTCTTAAAATTTTTTCAATCAAAATCTCCTCTTATTTTGGTGACAACTCATTTATCTTCTTTAAAGTTTTTGGCAGGGAATATTGCAGGGATTGAAAATGCTTGTGTTAAATTTAATGAAGAAACACATTTTCCAGAATACAAAATATTAGTAGGCTTGCCAGGTAAAAGTTATGCATTTGAAATTGCTGAAAAAATTGGGATTAATAAAAAAGTCTTAGAATATGCTGAAGGATTCCTTAAAGAGGAAGAAAGATTAGCAAACAAATTCCTCTTTCAAATACAACTAATTAAAAATCAAATAGAAGAGGAAAAATTAAAACTTGAAGAACAAATTGATAAAATAAAAAGGGAGAAATCAGACTTGTTGGAAAGTATGGAAAAAACAAGGAGAAAAAGAGAAGAAATTATAACAAATGCGTATTTAGAAGCAAAAAGTATTGTTTTTGAAGCAGAAAAGAGAATAAGTGAGATTATTATGAACTTATCGTCTAATACAAATTTTCCCCGAATTTCAGAAGCGAAGCGAGAGATAAAAAAGCTCGAAAGCAAGTTTGTATTTCCTCAAAGTAATAGGATAGAGAGGGAAGATGTGAAAGTAGGACTTCAGGTTAAATTTTTGGGTTGCGAAAAACCTGCAAAGATTATTTCTGAAGTTGACAATAAAAATAATGTTGAAGTTCAAATAGGGAATTTGAAAATAAAAACGGATATTAAAAATCTATCTTTATATCCTTCAAAAGAAGGTTTAGCCCTGAGGGAGAAAGCAAACGATGTAAAAAATCCGAAACACACAGTAAAAAGTCTTGAATCTCTGAAGGCAAAAGAAGAAATAGACATCAGAGGGGTTCGAGCTGGGGAAGTTTCATCAATTTTAGAAAAAGAGTTTGATAAATTGGTTTATGAAAGAGTTAGAGAAGTTAAAATAATTCATGGAATTGGAACGGGTGCATTGATAAAAGCCACCCACGATTTTCTAAAAAACTGTTTTTTGGTTGAATGTTTTAGGAATGGTAATAGCGCTGAAGGAGGTATAGGAGTAACAATAGTTGAATTAAAACAATAATATCGGTTATGTAATGTGAAAAGTTGATTTGCTTATATCTTGTTGTGAGTTTCAGTTCATTTTTACTTGATGGTTGTAATTACCAGTTACAGAAGTTTGCGAGCGAAGTAACTTTTAGTGTGCGCGAATAATTTCTTTAATTCTCATAAGTCGGGAATTATTGCTTCTTTCCATCTCTTCTAATTTTGCTTTTATATACTTCACAGTTTCTTGCAATGATGGTATCATAACATATTCTAATGCATTTACTCGTCTTCTTGTTCTTTCAATTTCTTTTGCCATAATTCTTACGGATTGCTCTAATTCTGCAAGTCTTATTATTTTTGAGAAAATTTCCTTTAGTGAAATCAAAGCTTCATCCAAATCAGAAGGAGTATTAAGGAATCCATAAGAAAAAAGATCAACATCGCTTACTATTTCATACTTTGGGGTTTTAATATTCATTATATTTTTTTCTTTAATTTCGATTTTCAATTCACCCTTAGGGAACTCAAGTGCCGTTTCTATAACTGTTGGTTGTGACATTGACTTTGCCAAAAGGAAGTTTTTTAAGACATCAGGTAGTTTGTCATCAATATATTTTCTTAATTTTTTATATTCACTAACCAAACTCAAAAATTCTTTTATCATTCCTTCGAGTTTATCTTTAAGAAGTTTATGTCCTCTTCTTGCAACATTAAGTCTCTTTTTTAGAGTAAGAAGAACCATTCTGTTTGGATTAACTCTTAACTTCATCTATTTTTCCTCTTTGGTAAATCTTTTTAAATATTTTTCAATATATTCTTCTCTAACTCTCTTTAATTCTGGAACTGGTATCATTGATAACAATCTCCATCCAATATCAAGTGTTTCTTCAATAGATCTATTTTCATATTCACCCTGATTGACAAACTCTTTTTCAAATTTTTCTGCAAATTTTACAAAAATTCTATCAACTTGTGTTAATGCAGTTTCACCTAATATTTTTGCAAGTTCTTCTGCATTTTTACCTCTTGAATATGCTGCATAAAGTTGGTTCATCAAATCGCTATGGTCTTCTCTTGTTTTTCCTTTTCCAATTCCTCTGTCTTTAAGTCTTGAAAGTGATGGTCTAACATCAATTGGAGGATAGATTGCTTTTTTAAATAGATCTCTTGATAAGAATATTTGACCTTCAGTTATATAACCAGTTAAATCGGGAATTGGATGAGTTTTATCATCTTCTGGCATAGTAACAATTGGAATTTGAGTGATTGAACCATTTTTATTTTTTATTCTTCCTGCTCTTTCATAAATTGATGCTAAATCTGTATACATATAACCAGGATAACCTCTTCTACCTGGAACCTCTTTTCTTGCACTTGATATCTCTCTTAATGCTTCACAATAGTTTGTCATATCTGTTAAAATGACGAGAACATGCATATCAAGGTCAAATGCAAGATATTCAGCAACTGTTAATGCAGTTCTTGGAAGTGCTATTCTTTCAATTACTGGGTTATTTGCAAGATTTATGAATAAAACCGCTTTACTTAAAGCACCAGTTTTTTTTAAGTCAGAAATAAAAAAGTTTGCTTCTTCGAATGTTATTCCCATTGCAGCAAAAACAACCGCAAATTGTTCACCTGTTTTTAAAACTTTTGATTGTCTTGTAATTTGAGCAGCAAGATGAGCATGAGGTAATCCTGCACCTGAAAATATTGGTAATTTTTGTCCTCTTACAAGTGTGTTTAATCCATCTATTGCTGAAATTCCAGTTTGAATAAACTCATTTGGATAATCTCTTGAATAAGGATTTATTGGGTTTCCATTTATGTCTCTTAAATCATCAGGAATAATTTTTGGTCCATCATCAATTGGTTCACCAAAACCATTAAATATTCTACCTAAAATATTTTTTGAAACTGGAACTTCAAGCCCTTTACCTGTAAATTTAACTCTTGCTTCTTTTGGATCTATTCCGATTGAAGGTTCATATAATTCAATTAATGCTTTATCCTCTTCTGCAACCATAACCTGTCCCCTTCTTTTCTCCCCATTTTTTAATGTTATTTCAACAAGTTCATTATATTTTATGTTAGAAACATTCTGAACTATCATAAGAGGACCAGCAATTTCACTTGTTGTTAAATATTCTTTAATCATTTACTAATTTCCTCCCTTTTTTCCAGAATATGAGAAAATGTAAGTTTTATCTTTTCTAAAAGTTCATCAAAAAGATTCAATTTTGATTCATCAATGTATTTTGCTCTTGCAATATCAACTCTAACATCAAGGCTAATAATTTTTTCTAACTCAATTCCATTTTCTAATGCATTTACACCTTCTTTATAAAATTCAATAATAGCTTTAAGAATTAAATATTGTTTTTTTAATGAAGTATATGTATCAACTTCATGATAAGCATTTTGATGCAGAAAATCTTCTCTTATTGATTTTGAAGCTTCAAGAATCAATCTATCTCTTGAAGATAAAGCATCTATACCAACCAATCTCACTATCTCTTCAAGTTCAGCCTCTTTTTCAAGTAGTTCCATAGCATTTTCTCTTAATTCTGGAAACTCTTTATCTATATATTTTTCGTAATAAGGATCTAAATCAACTGTATATAATGAATAACTTGTTAACCAGTTTATTGCTGGAAAGTGCCTTGCAGAAGCAAGAGCATCATCTAAACCCCAGAAAACTTTTGTTACTCTTAAAGTTGATTGAACAACAGGGTCAGATAAATCTCCACCAGGAGGAGATACAGCACCAATAACACTTAATGTTGAAACTCTATTTTCCTTTCCAAGATTTATAACTTTTCCACTTCTTTCATAAAATGAAGCAATTCT
>FWPV01006151.1_pt1 | contig 16499 bp, 10 predicted proteins | sample 2228371 | NCBI WGS metagenome assembly FWPV01 (sample SAMEA103939776, study PRJEB20133) | metagenome | reverse complement strand
CCAGCCGGGTAATGAATGCGCTACACTTATCGTCTAACAAACACGGACAAAAATTATCGAAATTCAGGAGAAAGCATGAACAAAACACTCATCTTCGTCCTTCTTACGGCAGCCTTGCTGCTGGCCGCCTGCGGCAGTCAGGCTGCACCTGCAGGGCAACCGCCCCTCGAAGCCAACGCCGCCACAAGCAGCGAAGCGCATAGCGAAGAAGACATGTCCGAAATGGGCCCCACCGCGCCAGTTGCCACCGCCGTACCCACCCCCGTTGGGGCAGAGCCAACCGCCTCGGATGGCAAAGTACAGGTCAAAGTGACCCTGGGCGACAACTGGATTATGTCAGACCTGACCACATTCAAAGTAGGCGTCACTTACGTCTTCAACATCACCAACACCGGCAACCGCGTGCACAACTTCAATATCAACCCGCCCGCTGCCGAGCTGACCACCAGCGCCATTCAAACCGCATACGACCGCGCCCTGCTGCGCGTGCCCAACGCCCAACTAGGGCCGGGCGCCAGCGTGAGCGTGGAATATACCTTTGAAGCCCCGGCCGCCCCCGGCGAGCTGGAATTTTCATGCCTTATCGAGCGGCACTACAAAACCGGGCAGGTGCTGCCCATTGTGGTAGAGCCCTGACCCGCGCCCCGCGCCTTTCAACTGCCCCCTGGTGGTCTTCCGCCTGGGGGCGGTTTGTTTCCACCAGCGGCGCCCAGGCGGTAAAATATTTCTGACCCTCAATTGAAACGAACTACCCCAAAACAGTGGAGCACACCCCATGATTAAACTCCCCGGTCTCATTGACCCCCACGTCCATGTGCGCGAACCCGGCCAAACCCACAAAGAAGATTGGGATACCGCCACCGCAGCCGCCCTGGCAGGCGGTGTAACAACCATTCTGGCCATGCCCAACACCAAACCGCCCATTTTCGACGAAGCCACCCTGCGGCTGGCGCTGGATGCCGCCCACGCCAAAGCCCGCTGCGACTACGCCCAATACCTGGGCGCCGGACCCGAAAACGCCGCCGAAGCCGCCCGCCTGGCCCCGCAGGCCGCCGCGCTGAAAATGTACATGGACAGCACCTTTGGCGAATTGCGCCTGAACGACATGACCCTCTGGCTGGAGCATTTTCGCCGCTGGCGCGGACCCGGCCCCATTGTGCTGCACGCCGAAAGCCGCAGCATGGCCGCGGCCCTGCTGTTTGCGCAACTGTTCGACCAGCCGGTGCACATTGCGCACGTCTCACTGCGCGAAGAGATTCTGGTCATCCGAGAAGCCAAAGCGCGCGGGGTCAAAGTGACCTGCGAAGTCTGCCCACACCACCTCTTTTTGGCCGAAGGCGGCATCCCTTTAGCCAGCGCAGGCTGCGCCTGTTGCAGCGACGGGCTGCCCGGCGGCCGCGCCGAAGTGCGCCCGCGCCTGACCACCAAAGCCGATGTAGATGCCCTGTGGGAAAACCTGGACGTGATTGACTGTTTCGCCACCGACCACGCCCCCCACACCCCCGCCGAAAAAGACAGCCCCAACCCGCCGCCCGGCTTCCCTGGGCTTGAGACCCTGCTGCCGCTGCTGCTCACCGCCGCGCACGAAGGCCGCCTGAGCCTGGAAGACATCATTACCCGGCTGGCAATTAACCCGCGCCGCATCTTTCACCTGCCCGAACAACCCGAAACCTGGGTAGAGGTGGACGAACACGCCCGCTATGAAATCCACGCCAGTGAGATGCAATCGCGCTGCGGCTGGACGCCCTTCGAAGGCTGGCTGGTGCAGGGGCGGGTGACCCGCGTGGTGCTGCGCGGGCGCGAGGCCTACCGCGATGGACAGGTGCTGGCCGCGCCAGGGTCTGGCATCAACCTGCGCAGCGCGCAATAAAACATCATTGAACTGACGCATGTTTATAAAAATGCCCTTGCTGTGCGTTTCCGTCCATTCCGCGCACCCCGCGCACGGATTTTCGCGCTAAATCCTGACCCGCCAATATTCCAGATAGCCCCTTAAGCAGAACGTCCCGCAGCTCTGGGCTGGCGCCCAAACCTGCGGGACGGTGCGTCATTTGCGCCCGTTTGGCGTTAGTGCGAAAGAATTTGCGAGAGGAACAGTTTGGTACGCTCTTCTTTGGGGGCGGTAAAAATCTCTTGCGGCGTGCCGCTTTCCACAATTTGTCCTTTATCGAAGAAAAACATGCGGTCGGCCACGGCGCGGGCAAAACCCATCTCGTGCGTTACTACCAGCATGGTCATGCCGCTTTTGGCCAGTTCCACCATCACATCCAGCACCTCTTTTATCATTTCAGGGTCAAGCGCCGAGGTCGGCTCATCGAAGAGCATAATTTTGGGCTGCATGGCCAACGCGCGCGCAATGGCCACGCGCTGCTGCTGCCCACCCGAAAGTTGACCGGGGTACTTGTGCGCCTGGTCTGGAATGCCCACACGTTCCAGCAGTTGCATGGCAATCTCTTCGGCTTTTTTACGATCCCATTTGCGCACCTGAATAGGCGAAAGGGTGATATTTTGCAGCACCGTGAGATGCGGAAACAAATTGAACTGCTGAAACACCATGCCCGTATCTTTGCGCACCGCCTCAATATTACGCACATCGTGCGTCAGCTCAATGCCATCCACAATAATTTGTCCGCGCTGATGCTCCTCCAGGCGGTTGATGGTGCGAATGAAGGTAGATTTGCCTGAGCCAGAAGGCCCAAAAATGACTATCACTTCGCCTTTTTTTACTTCCATGCTTACGCCGCGCAACGCATGGAAAGACCCATACCACTTTTCAACATCGCGGCAGATAATGATAGGTTGTTCGCTCATAGATTGCTCCTTTTAGCGCTTTCCCACGCCAAGATATTCTTCCAACTTCTGGCTAACGTAAGACATGGCGTAACTAAACACCCAGTAAATCAACGAGATGAAGGCATACACCTCGCGCTGCAGACCAATAAAATCGGGCTGGGCCAACACGGTTTTAGCGATGCCCAACAAATCCAGCAAACCGACAATCGCCACCAGCGAGGTATCTTTGAACAGCGCAATGAATTGTCCTACTAAAATTGGGATAACCAGCCGCAGCGCCTGGGGCAAAATGATAAAGGTCATGGTCTGAAAACCGTTCAAGCCCAGGGCATAAGCCGCCTCGTACTGACCGCGCGGAATAGCCTGCAAACCGCCACGCACATTCTCGGCCAGGTAGGCGGCGCTGAACAAGGTAATGCCCACCATGGCCCGCAGCACGCGGTCCACCGTCACGTTGGCAGGCAAAAAGAGCGGCAACATCAATTGCGCCATGAACAAAATGGTGATGAGCGGCACACCGCGCACAAACTCGATGTAAAAGATGCTAAACCAGCGTATTACAGGCAGTTTAGACTGCCGCCCCAACGCCAGCAGCACCCCCAGCGGAAAGGAAAAAACAATCCCCACCACCGTAAGCAAAAAGGTGAGCAGCAACCCGCCCCACAGGTTGGTTGGCACTGCGGGGAAAAATCCCGCTGCATCGGTTGTTCCGGTCACCAACAGGATGAAAATCGGAAAGACAATCACCCAGCCAACAAGCGCCGGGCGGCGCGCCGCCTGCGGAAAACGCCGCGCCGAAAGCCAGGCTGCCAGCCCCAACAGGCTCAGCCCAACAATCTGAGCCCGCGCCGCCCAGGAGAACGGAAAAACCGCCAGCGCCAACGGCAGGGCAAACAAAAACCCGCGCAGCCAGGGTGAGCGCCCCCAAATAGACAGCGAAGCGCCAATCAGAAAGGCAAAGAAATACAGCCCCAGCCACAAGCGCCAGGCCTGCGCCAGCGGATATTGACCAATCATCAGCAGGCGAAAATTGGCTTCAATCACCCGCCATTGGGCATCGGCAAAAACCCAACGCAGCAAACCGCCGCCCAGGGCATAAATGACATATAGCGCCAGCAGGGTAAGCAGGCTGTTATACCAGGTGTTGAACAGGTTTTCCCGAATCCACTGCAGCGGAGTGCGGCGCGCAAAAGGAGGAAGAGAAGTTGCGGTCATGTCAGCGCTCCACCAGGCGGATTTTTTCGTTGTACCAGTTCATGAACAACGAGGTAAGCAAACTAAAACTCAGGTACACCAGCATCACCAGCGTAATCATCTCCACGGCGCGCCCGCTCTGGTTGATGATGGTGTTCGAGACGTAGAACAGGTCGGGGTAGCCGATGGCCACCGCCAGCGAGGAGTTTTTGGTCAGGTTGAGGTATTGGCTGGTCAACGGCGGCACAATCACGCGCAGCGCCTGCGGAAAAACCACCAGCCGCAGGGTCTGAAATCCGTTCAACCCCAGGGCGCGCGCCGCCTCCCACTGTCCTTTGGGCACCGAGAGAATCCCCGCGCGCACCACCTCCGCAATGAAAGCGGCAGTGTAGATGACCAGCCCCGAAAGCAGCGCCATAAACTCCGGGCTGAGAATGCGCCCCCCAGCCAGATTCAGCCCCTTGACGTAGGGAAAATCCCACTGCAATGGGGCGGCAGGCAACACCAGCCAGCCCAACGCTGCCGCCGCCAGCCAGACCAGCAGCGCCCAGCCCCACACCAGCGGCATGCGCCCGGTCTGACGTCCGCGCCAGGTAAGCGCCGCCGCCACAAGCGCCGCCAGCGCCGCGCCGCCAATGAGAAAGTAAACATACGCCCCAAACGTCTCGGTGGGAATGCCCCAGGGAATACCCACGCCGCGGTTGGTCAGCAAGACGGCATCCCATAACACAATGGCCTCTTTAACGCGCGGCAATTTGAGAAACACGCCAGCATACCAAAAAATGAGAAACACCAGCAGCGAGACGTTGCGAAAAATTTCGATATATACCTTTGCCAGTCCATTGACCAGCATGTTAGAAGACAAGCGCGCCACGCCAATAATGACCCCCAGCACGGTTGCCAGCAGAATGCCCAAAAAACTAACCAGCAGCGTGTTGAGCAGCCCGACCACAAAGGCTTGCCAGTAAGCGCTGCTGCGCGAATAGGTTATCAACATTTCGCCTATGTCGAAACCGGCTGTTTGGGTCAAAAAACCGAATCCCAGCGTCATGCCCTGGCGGCGCAGGCCGTCAATCATGTTGCCGTATAGCATGGCCAACCCAGCCAGCAGCACGCCAAAAAAGAGAATCTGGCTGAAAAGTTGTAAAAACCGTTCATCGCGCCAGAACGGCGGTTTATGTTCTTGCGATGATTGGGTCATAAGCTCTCCCAAACAGGCAATAAGCGTCTGGGGTGGGCGCAGGCAGCCCACCCCAGACAAGACAAAGCAACGATTTAGCGGAACGGAGGCGCGTAGAGCAAGCCGCCGTTGGTGTAAAGTTGATTGTACCCGCGCGGGATGTAGGTAGGCGTATCGGGTCCCAGATTGCGGTTATAGACCTCTTCGTAGTTGCCCACCAGTTTGATGACGTTGTAGGCCCAGTCGTTCGAGAGGCCCAGTTTTAGCCCCAGGTCGCCTTCCACGCCCAGCAGGCGCTTCACTTCGGGGGCGGTGGCGCTGGCGCGCACGTCATCTACGTTGGCAGAGGAGATGCCGTACTCTTCAGCGGCGAACAGAGCAAAGACCGTCCACTGCGCAATGTCGAACCACTGGTCATCACCGTGGCGCACCATGGGTCCAAGCGGCTCTTTGGAGAGCGTGGCGTCCAGAATGACGTGATTGGCCGGGTCGGGCAGCACCGTGCGGCGCGCAACCAGACCCGACTTGTCGGTGGTGACGGCATCGCAGCGCCCTTCAGCGTAAGCGCCAAAGGTCGAATCGGCGTTTTCGTACACAGCCGGGGTGTACGAGATGCCCAAAGAGGCCATCACATCTGCCAGGTTGAGTTCGGTGGTGGTGCCGGTTTGCACGCAAATGGTACCGCCATCCAGGTCTTGCAGTTTGGTAATGCCGCTATCGGCGCGCACCATAATGCCCTGACCGTCGTAGAAGGTGGTGTGGACGAAGTTGCCGTTCAACTCGGTATCACGCACCAGCGTCCAGGTGGTGTTGCGGCTAAGGATGTCAATTTCGCCCGATTGCAGCGCGGTAAAGCGCTCGGCGGCGGTCACGGGGCGAAACTCCACTTTAGAGGCGTCGCCGAAAATCGCGGCGGCCAGGGCGCGGCAGTAATCCACATCGAAGCCGGAGAAGTTGCCGTTGGCATCCACATAGCCAAAGCCCGGCACCTGCGAGTTGACGCCGCAAATCAATTTGCCGCGCGCCTGCACGGCAGCCAGCGTGCCGCCATAGCCCGGCGCGGTGAAATTGATGGTGGTGGTAGCCGGCGCAGCCGGGGCTTGCGTGGGCTGCGGCTGAGCGGGTTGCTGCGGTTGAGCAGGCTCGGCAGAGGCGGGGGCGGGGGCGCTTCCGCCGCCGCAGGCAGACAACACCAGGCTGGCGATAAGCAGCACAAACAGGGTTAGGGTAAACTTTCTCATTTGTTCCTCCTTGGCAAATTTTTTAATCGAACAGGAAGCAAACGCAGATGATGAGACCGCTCAACACCTCCTTCCGCTGCCAGGATGCTCCAGGCTATTTGGGACCAAGCCACTGTTATGTGATCAGGTTGCGCCATGCTAAGCGCAAGTAAACAGCCTGAATGTAAAAAATTATAATGATTTGAAGTAAAAAAGCAAACAAAAAGTGATGCGTAATCAGGGCTTTTTTGAAAGTGGTGAACTGTCATTGCGAGGAGCGGTTTGCGCGCCGAATCAACCTGCCTGGGCCCCCGGTTATGCCCGTTTAACGGGAGACTGCTTCGGCGAAGAACGCCTCGCAGTGGCATGATTTCGGACCTTAAGAAAGCCCTGAATGCGTAATTTGAAATTGAGTACAGATTGAACTTCATACAGCTTAACATTCCAGAAAGGATGCACTTGTCTTTCACCGCCTGAAGGCGGCGGTACATCTCGAATTCAAGCAAAACGCCCCAACAAGATGCTCAAGAGTCAACTTGTTGGGCGTTGCAAACGTTGTGGAGATTTTTATTCAGCAGCGGAGGCTGGTTGCCTGGATTTTTTGCGGCGCGCTACAGGCGGAGCATTCTTCAGATCGGGTGCTCCCATTTTGAAGGGATGGAGCTGTTCAATTTGACCGCCCATATCGCGCACCAGGTCTACCATGTGCTTTACGAGATGCACGTCCAGGTCGTCCGAATCTTCAGATTTGCCATCCCAAAAGGCAATCAGGCGCATTTTATCCACGCCGCGCGTCAGGGCCGAGTAGCACGCCCAGCGGTTGTTGCGCTCGTAGATATTGTCATTTTCGCGGGCGGGCCCAACCCGGTCGGGTTGGTAAAACTCATCGCAAAGGAGGTGATTGCGGGCGTTGTAGTAGCGCTCGGTCCAGGAATCGCCGCACGGTGCAATAAAATCACGGACATAGTGCGCTTCGGAGATAGGGGAGTACACCTGCACAGGGATACCGCGCTCCAGGCAGGCTTCCACAAAGATGATTGGGCTGCCAGCGTACATCCCGCCGACAATGGCCAGGTCGTTTGGGCCAGCGTCAAATTTGTCCAGCAGGGTATCCAGCGCCCGGCGAAAGTCTTGCTCGTTCTCTGCCGGAAAGTGTGTTTCTGTTTTGCGGGGGTTGTTGACTGCGTAACCCGAGAAAAGGAAAACCCTGCCAGGCGGAGCCTGCACAGCCGGTTTGGATTCTCCAGCAGCGGCGGCTTCCTCTTTGCGCAGGCGGGCCATTTCCTGGCGAATAACCTGGATGCCAGTTTCTACAAATTCGCTGCGCACGTCGAGCAGGCGCAACATTTCCAGTTGATTGAGCGAAGACTGCAAAAAGAACAGGTTGCGGCGCGCGGCGGTAAGGGCTTTGCGATAGGCGCGCGCCACGCGCTGGACGTGGTTGGCGGTCATGACGTGCAATTCTGCCAGTGAAACAAGCGTCCAGTAATCCGCAGTGTCGTCTTTCGACTTGATACCCAATGAAAAAAGCAGGGTGCCGCGCAGTTCGGGCAGCAATTCACGCACGGCAAGGATATCGGGGTCGGGGTCTTGCGAGTCTTCGAACTTGTCTGCCAGGTCAAGCAGCAATGTGCCCATGGTGAGGGCATTGACGCCCGGGTAGGTGTTGTTGAGGTCGTAACGATACCCTTTTAGATATGTGTTGAAAGCCTTGACCAGCCAGTGATAGGCCTCGTAAGCGGTGCGCAGGCGTTTCTCTTGATCGGTAATCCATTTCCAGGAATCAGTCCACACATCTTTGTAAATGCGTCCCAGGGTGCTGATGGCTTCGGTGTCGTGGGGAAAATCCTTCAGGATGCCCTCCAGTTTGACGATGGCCTCTTCAACGCGCCCCAGGCGGTTGAGGAAGATGGCCTCCTGGCGGCGAAATTCGAGATTGTGGGGGTTGATTTCACTTGCCTTGCGGTACTGCTGCAAGGCAAGTTCGTTGCGCCCCATGTTTTGCAAGGCTTTTCCGGCTTCGCCTACGGCTTCTTCTTTGATGAGCGGATTGGTGATTTCTTCGGTAAGCAGCAGAATATCGCCAATGTGCTGCTGGCGCTGCGCCACTGTAACGCGCTGCCGCCATTCGTTGTATTCGCGCCAAAAGCCGGTGGCCAGCGGGGTGCGCAGGGCTTTGCGGTCGGGCTCTTCTAGCCCGGTGAGCAGGTTGAAGATGGGGCTATGCACGGCGTCCTGGTCCGATTTCCAGGTATCCATGCACACGCGCATAATGGCGGCTTTGTCTTTTTCCAGGTATTCCGGGTCGGGGACGCCCTCTGGCGTGATGTGGTAGGGAATGGTGCGCACATTGAAAATATCGAACGGCATATAGGCGCGCCCGGCCTGAATGTGCACCACGCCGCGTTTGCGGAAAGCATGCCGAATGCCCAGTTCATAGAACACGTTGGCGTTATCAATGCTCAGGTCGCACAGCACCAGGTCGGCCAACAGCAATTCCTGAAACATATCGGTCAAAATGTCGCCGCTGACAGTTTCTTCATCAGCGCGGAAGGACTCGAAACCGGCGGCTTCGAGCGTGGGCTTGATGAGTTGGGTGTAGATAGCGTTGAAATCGTACAGCGAGCCATCGGCGCCTTTTTTCTTGCCAAACGGCATAACCACAAAAGCATGTGGGCGAACATCTGGGCGCACTTTGGGGTGCTGGGCAGTCACCTGGGCAGCGGCTGCGCTTTTGTTGGGTGTCTTTTTCTCTGCGTCGTGTTTTGCCTCAACAGGCGGGATGGTTTTGGTCTCTTCTGCCATTGGCTTTTCCGTTTCTTTATCTTTACTCACTTGCAGGAGTTCTTTGGCTTCATCCTCAACGGGAGCAGTAACTTCTTGTGTTATGGGCGCAGCCGCATTGGAAACTGGTTCAGCCGTAGCCTGGGCTTCCTCAATTGCGGACTGAATGACCAGCGTGGACACAGGCGTCGTTGCTGATGAGTCGGGCGCGGCTTCTGGCAAGGCAGGCGGCTGAGACTCTGCCTGCTCTTTCGACTTGCCGCCAAAAAGTTTGCGTAAATCCATACCTGCTCCTGGGTTTAGCCTTTGACTTCAGAAGTGGGCGGATATTGCGAAATAATGCTGTTGAGCACGGCGCTGGGCGTCTCTTTGCCTATTTCGACACCGGCAAACTTTTGCGCAATTTCATCCAGTTTGCTGGCGAGGCGCGAGGTCTGTTCGCTTACGGCGCTTACGGCCGTCTCCATGGCCTGGTTGGCGGCGGCTTGCATGGCGGCCAGTTCTTGCTGCACCAAAGGCGAGGATGCCTCCTCGGCCAGCGAGCCAAGCGTCTCTTCGAAGGTTTCGCTCAGGGATTCGCGCGCTTCGGTCAGGCTGGCCGTGGTAACGTCCACAATGCTGTCATGCATCTGCTGCTTGAATTGTTTATCAGACTCTACCGCTTTGTTCAGCAGGTTGTCGAGCAGTTTGGCTTCTTCCAGCTCAGCCGAGGACAGAGCTTCTTGCATGGATTTGATGTATTCCACATTCTGGCTCCACAGCAGGTTTTCGGTGCTGCGCACCATGCGGATAAACTCGGCCTCGGTGCGTTCTTCTGGTTCCAGGTTGTGCCAGTGGTCGTAAATGACCATCAGCTCGACCACCACTTTGCTGTAGTTTTTGAGCGTGGCATCCAGGTTGCGCAGTTCCTGCCAGCCGATGAGGGCCGTAGCGGTAGAAGCAGTGAGGGCCACCCACAGGCTAAGCGGCGGGCCCCAGGCCGCCAGGAACGCCCCGGCAACGCCCGCCAGAATGATGAACACCTGCAGGCGCACGCGTTCTTTTTGAATTTTGTTGACCTTATTCATGTGCCAGGCCAACTGACTCTCTACGCGGAAGGTAAAGTATTCATCCCCAGTCAGGTCATTGAAGCCGCTGTCGTCATAGGGGTCGTCGGGGTCGTCATAGGGGGGAATGCGTCCGGTATAAGGCTTGAGGATCATCTCGCCGCCCAGGCCCCGGTACACGGTGCGCTGAATTTCGGCCAGGCGCTTTTCCAGCCAGAGGCGGCGGTCGGGCTGATTGCGCATGATGGTGCGGTAGATGAAAATTTCTTTCAGGATTTCCTCGGCCCCGGCGCGCAACACCAGCCAGTCGCCGCTGCCAAAAAATTTGTTGGCAAAGGTTGCCAGACCCGCGCTCGCCAGAGGGATGGCAATCAGAAATACTTTGAGCACCAGCCCTAACAATGCCGGGAAATTTACCGGGTAAAGTTGTACCAAAATGGCAAACAACGTGGCTGCAACGCCCAAAATAGCAATCCACTTGCGCAGGTTGAGGTGCGCCCTGGTGCGCGCCAGAGATGCGGCGTCGAAATGGGCGTAGCGCGTCCAGGCCAGTTCCAGAATTGGAGAGCGTTTTCCTTCTTCCATAAAAAATTCCTCCTCAAAATTTGGGCGGTTTTCTAGTTTTGTCCTACCGGCAAATTGGGGCAAATGGGGCGGTAGGGTTGATTGCCAAATAGATTTTCCCACTCCACCTGGCTCAGGTTGGAGGTAAGGTGGGCGCAAGCTGTAGCAATAAGGTCTGATACGGGCACAAAGGGGATGGCGCTGAAGTTCCACATTTGCACCACTTTGCGCGATGCCGTGATGAGCAAATCGCCGTCCGGAGAAAACGCCAGTCCGGTCACCTGCTCGATGTGTGGAATGCGCGCTACCTCTTCGCCCAGCGATAAATCCCAAATGTGGGCAAAGCGGTCGGCGCCGCCGCCTGCCAGGTAACGCATATCTGGGCTAAAGGCCAGGCGCAGCATGCCGCCGTTGTGCTGCAAGGTGTACACCGGCGCATCGAAGTTCGCATTGGCCGCATCCCACACCAGGGTTGTGCCTTTCAGGCTGGATGTAACCAGCCAGCGCCCATCCGGGCTGTAGGCCAGGCTGCGAATAAGCCCCACCTGAGGCAAAGCAGCGACTTGATCGCGCGTTTCTACATCGAATATCAGCGTTTTGTTTTGCGTTCCTACAGCCAGGTAGCGACCATCGGGGCTGAAATCTACCGCGCGGGCTTCGGATTCAACCCAAAAGGCGTATAAAAATTCGCCGGTTGGGACATCCGAGATGACGACATCGCCATTTTTGATGGCGGCGGCCAGCAGGCTGGAATTGGGCGAAAAAGCGACATCCAACACCCCGGCGGCATAGCCGATGGGGATGCGTTTGCCCGTCTCCAGGTTATAGAGGAGTGCGCGGTTGGTGTCCTCCTCTTGCGCCAGGGCCAGCCAGCGCCCATCGGGGCTGATGTCCATGTTGTACGTCAGGCTGTCTGCTTGAAGGAGTGAGCGTCCATCGCTGGCAAAGCGGGCTGCGGGCAGGCGGTCGGACGTAAATTGCCACACCAGGCGGTCATCCGAGTTGATAAAGTAGCGGTCACCCTGGGGGCTGATTTGAATTTGCTGCAAATATTCAGGGAACTGAATAAAGCCCACGCGCGCGGCAAGCGCGCTGACATCCCACAACGTGATGTTGCCGTTGCGGTCGCCAACAATGACGCGGTTGCCGTCGGGTGTAAATACCAGCGCCGAGCCAATGCCTTCCAGCGAGGCCTGCATCATCTCGCTGCCCGAAGCCGCATCCCAAATGCGCATGGTCTGGTCATAGCCTGTGCTGGCAATCCAGTGCCCATTGGGACTGACGCGTACTTTTTGCACAAAGTTAGCATGCCGCATGCGCAGGCGCTCTTCGCCTGTTTTGGTATCCCAGACCCATACGCGGTTATCGTCCGATACGCTGACAAACCAGGAACCATCGGGGCTAAAAGCCACATCTTCTACCCAGTCGCCATGGCGTTGAACGAGACGCTCGAAGCCTGCGCCCACCCGCCCCAGGCGGGCGGTGCTATCGGCGCTGGCCGAGGCGATCTCGCGGCTGTCGGCGCTAAAGGCAATGGCAAACACTTCGGCGGTGTGGGTGGGACCAATCACAGACCTATCGGTATTCACCTGCCATAAACGGACAGGGCCGGTAGAGGTTCCAACGGCCAGCCAGTTGCTGTCTGGCGAAAACTTGACAACCAACGCCTGGCCGGGCTGGCTGATGTTGATTGTGTTTAGGCGGGCGCTTTGCAAGTCTATGACCGTTACCAAATTGTCTTCACGGCCAATCGCCAACCAGCGCCCGCTGGGGCTGATATCCAGGTCCCAGATGCGCGCGCTGTCGCCGTAGTCATATTCATTCAGCAGCATGCCGTGCGAGACATCCCAAAAACGTAACAGGCCATCACGGCTGCCGGTAATCAGTTGCTTGCCATCGCCGCTAAAGATGGCATCATACACGCCATCGTCATGTTCCACGCACAGCGGGTTTTGCAGGTCAGCAAATTTCCAAATGCAGGCTGTGCCTTCTGCACTGGCCGCAGCAAACATGGACGCATCGGGGCTGAGGGTAATGTTCCATATTTGCCCCGCCTGCCGGAGGGTTGCAATGGGCCTGGGTTGAATGCTGAGATTTTGGCGGATAATTTCTTCAGCCTGAAAGGTGGGGGCATTCATCCAGGAATCAATTGCCAGCAAGGTACTGGTTTCAAGTGCGCCAGCGCGAGATTGGTAGAGTTGCGCCTCGGCCGCTTTTTGCTGCGACCGGGCAAATGTTTCATTCTTTTTGGCAAGGGCTTCATTTTCCCTTGCCAAAGCTTCGTTGGATTGGGCCACCGCCTGGGCAGTTGCCGCAATATGTTCGTTGGCAATGGCAGTGGCCGCATTGTTGTTAGCCAAAACCTCATTGGCGCGCGCCAGGCGCTCATTTTGCACCGATGCGTTCCATTGAACCGCTGCCAAAATGGCAAGAAAAACACTGACCACCAACGCCAGCGATACGCCTATCAACGTGCGGCGCTGACGCTGTAACGCCTCTTTGCGGCTGGCGGCAATGTATTCGGCTTGCAAGGGCAGCACCTGCCGGTCAGCATAAGATGCGGCTGCGGTCATCCATTTTTCGGCCTCTTCCAGGTCTGCGCCGTAGAGCAAAAAGCCGCTGTTGCGCTTCTTTTGCTCCCATTCGATGGCGCGCTGCAACAGGCGGGTGTGCTGGCGCACCCAGTCCAGGTCGGTGTTGATGGCGTCAACCAGCGCGGGCAGGGTTGCATCGAAGTCATCCTGGGCACGCATGTACACCCAATTGGTGGCGGCCAGTTTTTCGTGCATGCTAGCGTCCTTTTCTGGCTCGCGGAATAAAATGGGCACCAGTTTTTTGTTGTACTTCAGGGCCAGGGACAGTTCATCGGCGCAGACTTTTGAAGCCAGCGAATCGGGGCTGATCACAAACAGAAAGGCATCCGCGCCCTCGATGGCGCGTGTGATTTCATCCATCCAGTCGGAACTGAGCGGAATGCCCTCCCAATCTACCCAGGCATCTACACCGCTTGCGTCCAATCCAGCGTTCAAGCGGCGGACAAAGTCTTTATCTTTGCGCGAGTACGAGATAAAGACCTTGCTCTTTCTGGGTTGTGTATGTGAATCAGCCATGGAAGTATCCTGTGACCAGGCCCGGCTAGCGCGCCACAAACCAGGCGGCGACAAACCCTTCCTTGCCGGTATCGTCTTTAACTTTGAGATAGTGCTGGTTGGAGCCTATCAGGCTGGCATCCGATGGATTAACCAGCGTAAGCAGCGCGCCCAACGGCAGGCGGCGGATGAGGGTGGCATCGCTGAAAACCGGCTGGGAGCGGAAGGCCAACCCTTCGGCAGTTGTCTTGACCCGAATGGGCGCATTGATGGCCGTTGCGGCCGCTGGCTGCGCTTGCGCTTCGGCTTGCGCGGTGGAACCGCTGGCATATTTGACATACCAGGCGGCCACATAACCTGCGCGCCCGGTGCTGTCGCGCACATTCAGCCACTGATTGGTGACCCCCACTTTTTTGATGGCCTGGTCGGGCGGCTCGATGCAAATCAGTTGCTCGGTGACGGGCAAACGGCGGATGAGCGTGTCGGGTGAGACCACCGGGCGGGTTCGGAAGGACAGTTCCTCGGTGGGCAAGAACAAAAGCGCACCGGCTGGCACGGAGGGGGCTGTGGGGGGCGCAGCCGGAGCACTGGGCTGGGTCACTGCCGGGGCAGGCGGCGCGCCCTTCGCGGCCGAAACATACCAGGCCGCGCAATAGCCCTGGTCGCCTTTGTCATCCTGCACGTGCAGCCATTGTCCTTGCACCCCTATTTTCGCTTCTGCAACCGATTTCGGCTCCAGGCAAATCAACTCGGTGCCGGCCAGCATGCGCTTCCACAGGTAACCCGCCGGGGAAGGCTGAGCGCGCAAGGCCAGGTCATCCTGAGCAACATAGACGATAAACTTTTCGGCAGGCAGGGGCACTTTGGTTTGAGCAGGCGGCGGAGGCGGGGTGGTCCCATCGAACCACAACACCCCGCTTATTTCTTTTTCCAGCGTTTGCCCGTTATAGCGATAGCGTTGGGTCAAAAGCACTTCCTTGTCGGGACCATCGCCTTTGTACATGTACGGGTCATACAGCACATAATCATCCCCTTTGCGCTCCTTCACCAGCACAAAGTGAGTCTGAATACCCGCGTCTTTGTTCCAGTCCACCTGTAAAATGACCGGCTTGCCAGCCGCCACGGCCGCATCAATTTGCGCAATGGGGGCGGGGGAAGATTCGCATGGCTGCATGCCTTTATAAACCACGTTTGGAAAAACATACGGCAGCACGCTAGGAATAAAAAACGCCCCCTGAAAACCGCCCGCTTTTTTCATCTTCTCATTGACGGTTTCAGGGGTTTCGCTATAACCCAACCCATTCAACATCATCGTTACCGAAGTCAACAGGCAGCCCCAGCCGCCAATCTTCTCGGTCGAATTGCCAAGATTCACATCTTTCCATCGGGGATCGTTTTGGTAAAGGTTTTGGGTTTTGAACATACACGCCTCCTACGCCAGCGCAAACGATTTGCGAGTAGCATTTTTTAACATATTGAAATCATTATATTACAAAAACATTGCAAATCGGACATTGAAATACCAAATTTGCAGCATGTTGTACACCACAAAACGGATTAAAATTTATTTATGCCTGACCTCATCAATACCTTGCCCCAAAACGACCTGGGCTTTTTACGCATTGTGGCCCAACTGTGGGGGCTGGAACTGGAATCGGCCGAACCAGCGCATGCCGCGGTGGAACTGGCCGAAACCCTGTGCGACGCTGCCCTGCTGGAAGAAATCGTCAACACCCTTACCGATGACGCCCGCGACGCCCTCGGCGCGCTCTACACCGCCGGTGGACGCCTTCCCTGGGCAGCCTTCACCCGCCGCTTTGGTGAAGTGCGCGAAATGGGCCCCGCCAAACGCGACCGCGAAAAACCCCACCTGCGCCCCGCCTCCCCGGCAGAAATTCTGTACTACCGCGCCCTCATGGCCCGCGCTTTCTTCGACACCCCCAGCGGGCCGCAAGAATTTGCCTTCATTCCCCAAGACCTGTACGAAGCCCTGGGCTTCATAGACTTTCAGCCTGCAGCCGCGCCCAACCCGGACCCTGTTGCCGAACCGGAATACGCCGAACCAGAATACACCGACCCAGACGACTTCGCATCGCTGCCCCCGGCCCAACCCCAACCCGAAACAGAAGATACCCCACCAGAAACCACACTGCCAGACCCTGCCCAAACCATATCGCTGATTGAACCCGCGCGGTTGCGCGCCCCCGCTGCCGCCCAACCGCCGCCTGCCCTGCCTGGCCGGGCCGCCACCCCCAACGAGCGCGCCCACCCTGTGCGGGCCAACGACGCCATCCTGGATGATGCCGCCACCCTGCTGGCCGCGCTGCGCAGCGGCTTGCCCACGCCTGCAACGAACATCCCGGCCCACTTCATCCGCGCCGTGCTCAACGCAGCCGGCATACTGGACGAGGCCGCCCCCCGCCCCGAACCTGTCAAAGCCTTTCTGGAAGCCCCGCGCCTGAACGCCCTGCAGCAACTTTCCACAGCCTGGCAATCCAGCGAAATCAACGACCTGCGCAGCGTACCCGGTCTGCACTTCGAGGGCGCCTGGCGCAACGACCCGCTGGTCACGCGCGAATTTCTGCTCGACCTGCTTGGCAATATTCCACAAGGCACATGGTGGAGTCTG
>FWPV01009440.1_pt1 | contig 16503 bp, 10 predicted proteins | sample 2228371 | NCBI WGS metagenome assembly FWPV01 (sample SAMEA103939776, study PRJEB20133) | metagenome | reverse complement strand
AAGCTGTCAGTGAACAAGAAATTCATTAATTCGTGCCTGTCCATAAATTGCTGTTTTCCGAATAAAGTCATCATTCCAGCGAAGGCTGGAATCCAGTATTTTTAATGCCTTCTGGATGCCGGATCAAGTCCGGCATGACGGAAAAACATAGTTATACAAAGACTCTAATTCGAATTTAAACTAAATCCTTCCACGTAATAAACCTGTAAATCTTTTCCATCTGTGATTCCCAGTCAAATTCAGAAATTGTCTTTAGAGCATTTTCTCTGATTGTTCTGCGAAGTGTGTGATCAAAAATCAGGGCATGTAATTTTTCTGTTATATACGTTGGTGATGGCTCGACAATAATGCAATTTACCATATCTTTCAGCAACCATATATTGGCATAATTTTGATTGGTGATTACGATTGAACCACTCGCCATCAACTCCATTGGGATATATGAAGGATGTTTCGTGAACATCAGTATAAGACCAAAATCGCAGTTTCGGTAAAGTTCAGCTGTTTCCCTGTAACTTAGAAGCCCGAGGTTGTTTATAATACCATCCACTCCATATTCTTTTACATCCCATTCACTTCCTGCAGAAACAATTTCAATAGTATCTTTCAAATGTTCCTTAATCTTTCGAGCAGTGGCTATGGCAAGTTCAAATGCATTCCTTTCATGATGTGGCCTACCATATAGAAAAAGTTTCATCTTCCCAGATTCTTCGAGAGATAATCCCCCCTTACTCCCCTTTATTAAAGGGGGGCATTGTGAACTATTTCTATTTTCCTTATTGCCATAAAGAAGGTTATCATGAAGATTTTCTTTTGGGAAAAATATGTAGCGGTCAACAGCAGGGATAAAATATTCTGCACGCATGCCATATGTTTTAGTAACGAAATCATATAAACCTGGAGTGTTGACGATGCCGTGAAACCCAAATCTGTAAGTAGCCTCTGACATAGCGAAATATGAACCTGCAGGATAAAAAAGCGGTTCATAATCCTGCATGAAATAGAATTTCCCGAGAGTATTTTTGAACTTCATGAGCTGATATGCAGATGTCCAGAGTGTTGCTACAGAAATATCCGCATATGGAACGACATTTATATGTGGCCCTTTATAAATATACACTTCCTCCTTCGCAAGTTTCGGGAATGTCTCCCTGATCTTGCTTCTGATATCTTCTTCATCAATGTATGGATTATCATAAAGTACTAATCTCGTCTTCAAACCCTTTTTTTCAGCAAAATAGTTTGCAAATCTGAAAATAGTGTATATACCTCCATAATATGCATGAAGGAAATATGGAATGAACCAATTGATACTCTTTATTTCTGGTTTTTTCTTCTCAAATTCAGAAATAAGCCTTCTATTCTGCTCAAGTTCCTCACTCGAGAAATCAAGCGCAGCTATGAGATTCAGCGTTTCAAGGGTTTTTGCTGGCTTGTCCTGATTTTTCGTAAGTTTGTAGAGGACTCTCAAAAGACCATTATAGCCTTCATTCTTTATAATATCTAATGCCCTTTTAACCTTGTCCCAATGCATTTTTAATTATTCCTTTTAACACTGCTTCTTCACCATTTGTCTTCAATGAGCAATCGGTCTTCAAACGTGTAAGATTGGGATTATAATAAGGATCCTGTTCATTTATATATTTTTGATATACATCCCATGACAATCGAAAATCCTGTGGTGGAATATCTCCTCCTCTTGTCAGAGCTTCATGATGGTATAGTTTCGCAAAAGGTGTATATACAATTCTGTATCCTTTCTGTATAAGTCTCAAGCAAATTTCGACATCACTGCCACAAAGAGTAAACCGCTCGTCAAACCCATTTAATTCTTCGAAGACCTCCCTCCTCATCATCATGCACGCACCTGTTACAGCAAGGTAGTTGCGTACGAAATCTACTGAACCAAAATTTGTATATGCATCGTCAGGCATTTTACTGAAAACATGCCCTGCAAAACCTGTCAAACCTATAACAACACCGGCATGCTGAATAGTATTATCAGGATACAATAGTTTACAACCCACAGCCCCAATCTCTTTCCTCATTGCATGTTCAAGCATTGCCTCAATCCAGTCATCGGTAATAACCTCTGTATCATTATTCAGGAACAACAAAACCTCACCGTTTGAGTTTCTAACGCCGAAATTGTTGATTGCTGAATAATTGAACGGATGATTATAGTGAAAGATTTTTATACGGGACATGCTTTCAATTCTGTCAAGATAATCGAACAATTTTTTTTCTGTACTATTATTTGATATGAGGATGAGTTCATAATTCTTATAAGAACTCTTTTGAATTATGCTATCAATACATTTCTCGAGAACCTTATACTTATCTTTGAATGGTATAATGATGGAGACTTCTGGATTACTTCTCAATAAGTACCTTACCCTGTAATTTGTTATTCCAACGCCATCCTCAACATGAGCGTTTATGTTGCTTCTTAATAGATATTCTCTCAATGCCTTTTTCCCGGATTCATGTGCATAATCTTTTACATAAATATTCTGTGCTGTTGATTCAGCATGCATCCTCCAGTGATACAGCACTTTCGGTATATGAACGATATGTGAAGTTTCTGATATACACCTGAGCATAAGATCATAGTCTTGAGCTCCATCATATCCTTCACGAAAACCCCCTGCTTTTTCTAAAATGCTTTTTCTTATCACCATAAGATGACATACATAATTTACTGACATAAGCAAATCTGGTGACCAATCAGGCTTGAAGAAAGGTCTGCATCGCTTTCCTGATGAATCAATCTTATCTTCATCAGAATAGATTATGTCACTATCAGGCAGTCTATTCAAAGTCTTCACTACTTCGAAAAGTGCAAAAGGAACAATTTCATCATCATGGTCGAGAAATGTAATAAATTCGCCAGTTGCCATCTGAAGTGCCCTATTTGAATTTCCTGCTATTCCGTAGTTTTTCTTCAGAAATGATACTTTTATTCTTTTGTCTTTCATTGAGTATTCCGACAAGATATCTTTTACATGCTGTATGTCAGAATTACCATCGACAATACATAGTTCCCAGTTATCGTATGTTTGGGACAAAACAGAATCCAGCATTGAAATGAGCATATCCCTCTTTGTATTGTAAACCGGTGCGATTATGCTTATCTTTGGACGAAGAGAAAAATGTGAAGATTCATTCTTTTGAGACTTAAGCACCTCAGCATCAGGCTCCTCGTTAGCAATCCACTCAGCATATTCATTGCCTGAGGACTTCAGGGTTCTGAAAAATCCCCTGTATTTCAATGGTGATATGATTTTTTCATATGCCTTCTTTCTGTATGATCCCGATGGGAAAATTCTATCCCTTATTCTCCTTAATCTGGTCAAAATCCTCCATCCAATTGTATTGACCATAAGGTTTATTTCTTTTTCGAGGAGATCTACTTTTTCTTCTAAGAATTTCTTCGTTCCTTCAAGAGATGTAACCATATCCTGAAGAACTTTATTATTAACTTTCTGATGCTCCAGTTCATTTATAAGATTTATAATCCTCCTCTCAGCATCATGTATTTTTTCTTCAGCATCATGTATTTTTTCTTCAGTAACATCTATATATTCTTTATATCCTTGCTCCAATTCCCTGTATTGATTGAGGCTTTTACGAAATTCCTTTTCGACTGTATCACGCTTTTCCTTAAGGTGTAAGATCACATCTGCTTTAAATTTATCTCTGTGTTTATGAAAAATTTTGTCGTAATATTTTTTCCTTTCTGATGCTTGCTGTGAGATTTGCGACTCTATATCCCATAAGATATACTTCACTGTGACTTTTGGTATATGTAAAGGTGTATATTGTTCAGCAATCCTTAGCAAAAGATCCCAGTCTTCATACAGCTCAAATTGCTCGTCAAAGCCATTAGAATCAATCAGGATCTTCCGGCTGAATATTAAAGTGGTAAGCGGAATATAATTTTCGGTTATTAAATCAATATATGAGAAATCAAAAGAACTGAAAATCCCCAGTTCATTGTCTTCTAAATTTCCGGTTTCAGCATCGAACTTTCTTGCGATTTTCATCGCATCTGTATATGCCATTTTACAATTCTCACCAATAACCGCTGACATAAGCGTTGCGACATGTTCAGGATAATATTCATCATCATCATCCAGAAAACATATGTATTCCCCTGTTGCATGTTTTATTCCTGTATTCCCTGCAAAAGGCCTGCCTCGATTTGTCTCAAGTTTTATGTATCGAAGAGAAACATCATGCAGAATGTTTTTCAGTTCATCTTCCCGAAGGTCACATCCTCCATCATTTACTATAACTGCTTCAATAGGCCGATAAGTTTGTGATGCAATGCTTTTGCATACGATTTTCAGCAGTTCTGGCCTGTCTTTTGTTCTAACGATTATCGAGACTAAAGGATTATTAACGGTCATTCATGAGACCTCTTGCGTGCAATAATCAGGGCGTAGGTATGCTCAAGAACTCCATCTTCTATCATCATTTGCTGAAACTGCAATATTGTTTTAAATAGAGCTGAATCTTTCTCATCATTTGGATTTAATCTGTCAACTATCTTTTCAAAGACAAGGTCATGCAATGGACCACCAAAATATCTGATTGTAATAATGTCGAAATATTTTTTAATCAAAGGGATCACCTGCACCGAATTTATTGCTGATTTTCCATCGCTCCTCTGTAATGAATCTATCTGAATATTTATGTCTGTTCCATGCATCATTGTCCGACAAATCATGTCAGCAATTTTTATTTCCTTATCAGACCATTGATAATTCTGAGGACCTATATATTCCAGAGCAATAACAAATCCATTTTCCTTTAAGACAGAATGTATCAAAGTAAGAAAAGTTTCAAGGTCATCAAGATCATTTAATGAATCTATACAAAGGAATAAATCGTAGTACTGTCCCTTTATATCAGAAATTTTCTTTGCAATTTCTGCAACTGTTCCTGTGTTGTAAATCGTATCGAATGATCTGCATATATTGAATAAAATGAAGTTATTTTCTATACCAATTAATCTCCTGCATATACTTAAGCCTTTTTCAAGGGACTTTATCATTTGCTGTTTTCTGAGAAAGTCGTAGAAATGTAATTCTTCATCTCCAGTAATCATCACCTCGCAATTTCTTATAAGAGGAGGGGAATCCCACCAGGAAACTGAATGAATTTTAGGCAGAGTTTCTACTGAATCCCCGGAAATTTCTGGTTCAACTTCTTCCACCTTCTCCTTTAGGGGAACTGTTAATTGTTCTTCACTTTGAGGTATATCAATTTTTATTCCTAAAAAATCAAGATACTTCGTTATCACATGCCTCGGTCTACCGATCTCCATTATGCTTCCGGATTCAATCCATGCAACTCTATCACATAACCTTTCGATCATTGTCATATCATGACTCACTATTATAATCGTGGTCCCAGAATCTTTGAATTCCATAATCTTTCTCAGACATTTCTCCTGAAAATTCAGATCTCCTACAGCAAGCGCTTCGTCTACAAGCAGTATCTCAGGCTCTATATGAACAGCTACAGAAAAACCGAGTCTCACATACATACCGGATGAATAGGTTCTTAAGGGTTGATATATAAATTCACCGAGTTCTGAAAATTCAATGATACTATCCAGGGCTTTCAGCATGGTATCCCTTGTGTTACCCATAAGGATGCCGTTCAGTATTATATTTTCGATGCCGGAAAGATCTGGATGAAAACCGGCTCCAAGTTCGAGGAGAGAGGATATTTTACCATTTTTTGTGAGTTGACCCCTGTTCTGCTTAATCACACCTGCAATCAGTCCAAGGATTGTACTCTTGCCAGAGCCGTTTCTTCCGATTATTCCGAAAGTTTCACCCTTATTAACCACAAACGATACGTCCTTCAATGCTACAAACTTAGTCTTTTTAAGTGAGGCGATACTTTTCGGTAAATTGAATAGAAAAGACTTGAAACCTGCTGTGATGTGCTGGTAAAAAGGATATTCTTTGTAAATGTTCTCGAATTTTACTGCAACATCCATTTATAAAACCTCAGCAAATCTCCACCGCAGTCTTCTGAAAATGAAATATCCAGCTGCAAAAACGATTAGAGAATAAAGAAAAGCCAAAGTGGTATCTTTTAAATCGAGTGTTCCTCTCATAAAAAGGTTTCTCCAGCTAACCATTAGAATAGACAAAGGATTCAGGAGTATAAGTCCTTTAAAATTGTCAGGCACCATATCTTCGGCATAGATAATAGGGGTGATATAAAACATCAATGTCGTAATAATAAAAACTATTCTTTCGATATCCCTGAAAAAAAGGTTTATTGAAGAAACTGCTACAGCAAAACCAAATGTTATTATGAATTGTATAATCAAAAGAACGGGGATACCAATTAACCAAATAAAACTTGGGGTTATTCCATAAAAGAATACGAATATTATTATTATCGGAATTGATAATATAAAGTGAAGCATATCATTTAGTACTGTAGCAACAATGAGCACTTCTCTCCTGAAGTTCACCTTTTTGATAAGTGGAGCATTTCCCACAAGTGTCATAGCTGAACTGTTTACAGAGTTTGAGAACCACTGCCACGGGAAAAGTCCTGATATCAGGAAAAGAGTGTAGTTTTCTATCTGAATCTTCATAAATATCTTAAATGCAATAAAGAAAACCAGCGCTAATGCAAGAGGGTTTGCAATAGACCAGAGATAACCGAGGAAACTTCTTTTATACTTAACTTTGAGTTCCTTCTGGGTCAGCGCTATGACTAAATCTTTATAATATGTGAAAGAGTTTTGTTTCATTTGAATAATACATTTTACAATGAAATAATGGAATATAACATCCTAAATGAAGAATGGAAGTGCAGAGACTATTATCAGGCTTTTCTTTAATTATTCTTTCTTTTCCGTATCTTTATCTTTATCTTCCTGCTTTAGACCTTGTATGTATTTGTCGATTCTTTTATCTTTAGAGATTTTTTTGTATCGCTCTACATAATCAGATGTTACTTCCTTAGCTTCATCTCTCGTTTGAACAACATGAGGAGTAAGAAGCAGGATCAACTCAACACGTGTAGTAAGATTAGATGAGCTACCGAAAAGATAACCAAGAAGAGGAATCTTACTCAGAAAAGGAAGTCCTTCTTTTGATTTTGTAACATCTTCTCTTATAAGCCCTCCAATAATGATAGTTTGTCCATCCTGGGCAACAAGCGTGGTTGTTGCTTCGGTTTTGTTCAGAGAAGGCTGTGTTGAGCCATCTCCAAATGATATCGAATCCCCAAGAGAAGAAATTTCCTGAGCTATTTCTAAAGAAATTAGTCCGCTCTCGTTTACCTGTGGTTTTACTTTGAGAATAATACCTATGTCCCTGTATTGATATGTCCTTTGTATATCTGTAGTACCTGAGATACTTGTTTCTGAAGTTGCCAGAGGTATCTGTTGTCCAACCTGTATTCTTGCTTCACGGTTATCGGATACAAGTATATGCGGTGTTGCCAGAACCTTTGCCTTTGCCTCTTTCGCAAGAGCTGTTATTGCTGCCCTAACTATGCCTGACGAATCTGTACCTATAAACGTAAAACCTGTGCCAGAAAGTTTAGTTGGATCTACTTGAAGGCCAGTAGGATTTTGAGTCAGGATTCCACTCAAATTCACGTCATTATTGAAAGGTTTTATATTTGTAATATTGAGATCTGTCTTTAATGACCATGAAAAACCAAGGCTCAAATTATCAGTAAGCGTAACCTGAGCTATCATGCCCTCTATAATAACCTGCCTTGGTACAAAATCTATTTTCTTTATTGTATCTTCTATGAGCGCATAATCATATGGAGTTGCAAGAATGACAAGGGTATTGGAAACTTCATCAGCAAATATCCTCGTAACATCTGATACAAGTGCCTCACCCCCTTCTGTTCTTGTATAAATTTGAGGCTGTTGAACAGGAGCAGGAGCTGGTGTTGTAGTTTTACCAGTTGTTGGCTGTGGAGTTGGAGTTACTGGTGAAGGTGTAGGTTTTGCCCCGAGAAAGATCTGCTGAAGCATATTGGCTATATCTTTTGCCTTACTGTTCTGTACTGGGTAAACATAAACTTCAGGCTTTATCTTCTTTAGTTGTTCACTATCAAGCACATCAACAAGCTGCAAAAGTCTTTTAACATTAGCATCTGTATCAACAATAATGATATAATTGCTCTTTGGTACATCAACAATCACAGCATTCTTCGAGAGAAATGGAGTGAGTATTCTCACCATCTCTGATGACTGAATGAAATAGATTGGCACAACTTGAAGTAATGCTTTTCCTGTTATTTGAACCTCATCCGGGTTCCTTCCTATCACTACAGGTGCAGGCTCTTTAGATATATCACTGATTGGAATTATTCTATAAAGACCACTTTCTTCAACAACACCAATCCCATTCAGACGTAGAATAACCTCCATTAATGGTAATACATCTTCTATCGGGACAGGTGCCACGGATCTGAAATTTACCCTTCCTTTGACTTGTGGATCGATTATATAGTTAACCCTCAGTACATCTCCGAAGATTGTCTGAATTACCGAAAAGACGTCTGCATCGTCGAAATTGAAGCTGACATCACCTTTCTTTTTAACAGGTTGTTTTGGCACAACAGGCTTGGGTTGCTCAGGCGGCGCTTCTTGTATTTGTGGTTGGGTTATCTGTTCCTGTGGCGGCTGGGGCTGAGTCTGTGTTTTTATCTCTTGAGGAACTTCCTGTTTTTGTTGATCCTGTGGTAATTGAGTCTGGTTCTGGATTTCTGGTTGTTTAGGTGGTTCCTGTGGCTGCTGTTGTTGTGGCAACTGAGGTTGACTCTGCTGTTGTATTTTCTCATCAGGCTTATCGGTTGATTTTGGTTCTGGAGCTTTTCTTGGAAGCTGGAGTCTCAACTGCTGTGATTCAGATACAGGCTGGTCTTTCTGTGATTGTTGCACATCGGTAGATTCTTCAGCATATATCAATAAATTTTTATCATATAGAAAAAGACAGATAAAAAGTATGAAGCTGAAAATAATCAACAAAATACTATTTTTTCTTTTAAACAAACATCACCCTCCTCAAATATCGTAAGATAAAGTATTTACAGATATAAGTCAATATACTCAAATAACTCAATCACAGGAAAATGACTTGAGATGTACAACAAACGCTGTTAAGATAATCTTTACTATCATCTTTACTTTTAAATCAGTTAACAATTATTTTACAATTTCTAAAATAGTTTTAGAAAGGAGTAGAGGTTGGAGCTTTACAGAGTAACAATTTCAGAAGCAAGGGCGCTATTGAAAAAAAAGGAAATCTCTGCAAATGAAATCGTTGATTCTCTCTATGAAAGAATCGATGAAGTTGAAGATAAGATTAAGGCATTTATTACTCTAACCCCTGATCGGGCTAAGGAAATGTCTTTTTATGCACAGAAGACAATAGATAACTATGGCGAATCTCATTTACTCGGAATACCTATCGCAATCAAGGATAATATCTGTACAAAAGGTATTCCCACAACATGTGCATCCAAGATTCTATATAATTTTATACCACCATATGAAAGTACAGTCACATCCAGGCTTTCTAATAATGGCTATATTCTTATAGGAAAGACAAATATGGATGAGTTTGCTATGGGTTCATCAACTGAGAATTCAGGATTTCATATAACAAAAAATCCATGGGATCTTGAGAGGATTCCGGGTGGCTCAAGCGGTGGTTCTGCTGCTGCAGTTTCCGCAGATGAGTGCATCGCTGCACTCGGCTCTGATACAGGTGGATCTATCAGACAGCCTGCTGCCCTTTGCGGAGTAGTCGGAATGAAACCGACTTATGGAAGAGTTTCGCGATATGGTCTTGTTGCCTTCGCATCATCTCTTGATCAGATTGGGCCAATCACAAAAAATGTAATGGATTGTGCTATATTGCTCAACATCATTTCAGGGCATGATCCATGTGATTCTACATCTGCACCGATCGCAGTTCCTGATTTTACAGAAGTTCTCGGCAGGGATATTAAAGGTATAAAGATTGGCATACCAAATGAATATTTCATAGAAGGCATGGATAGCGAGGTCGAACAATCAATAAGAGATGCAATCAAAAAATTAGAATCCCTCGGGGCAATTCCCATTGAAGTATCACTCCCACATACAGGTTATGCGGTTGCTACTTATTATGTGCTTGCAACTTCTGAAGCATCGTCAAATCTCGCACGGTACGATGGTGTCAAATATGGACTCAGGGTTGAAGGCAAAGATCTAATGGATATGTATATGAACACAAGGGCAAAAGGATTTGGCTCTGAGGTAAAAAGAAGGATAATGCTTGGCACTTATGCCCTTTCCGCAGGATACTATGAAGCATATTACAGAAAAGCTCAGCAAGTTAGAACTTTAATCAAGAAAGATTTTGAGAATGCATTTCATAATGTTGATATTATTGTTACTCCTACTTCACCAACAGCTGCCTTTAAGATTGGTGAAAAAACATCTGACCCATTGCAGATGTATCTATCTGACATTTTCACTATATCTGTCAATCTCGCTGGAGTACCTGCAATATCAGTACCATGTGGATTTACAAAAAATAATTTACCAATTGGATTGCAGTTTATAGGAAAACATTTTGATGAAGAGTCTTTAATAAAGATTGCATATGCTTATGAACAGGCAACTGACTGGCACAAAAGGAAACCAGATCTATGAAATATGAGGCTATAATCGGACTTGAGGTTCATGCACAGATGCTGACAGATACAAAGATATTCTGTGGCTGTTCAACAAAATTCGGCTCTGAGCCGAATTCACAGACATGCCCTGTATGTATCGGGATGCCCGGCGTACTTCCTGTCCTGAACAGAAAGGCACTCGAGTTTGCAATAAAGACAGGCCTCGCCACTAACTGCAAAATCTCACGTTACAGCAGATTTGCAAGGAAAAACTACTTTTACCCTGATTTGCCAAAGGGCTATCAGATAAGCCAGTATGAGCTTCCCATATGTGAACACGGATATATAGAAATAATAGTTGACGGTAATGTTAAAAAAATCGGTATTACCCGTATTCATATGGAAGAAGACGCAGGGAAGAATATACACGAAGGTTCGGGACAGCATAGTTTTGTTGACCTTAATAGGGCGGGGGTTCCTCTTTTGGAAATTGTTTCTGAGCCAGATATAAGGAGTCCAGCAGAAGCAGTTGAGTATATGAAAAAGCTTCGAACAATCCTTAGATATCTTGGTGTCTGTGACGGCAATATGGAACAAGGATCGCTCAGATGTGATGCAAACGTTTCTGTAAGACCCGAGGGCAAAAACGAGTTTGGAGTGAAAGTTGAGATTAAAAATATCAACTCATTCCGTTTTGTTGAGAAAGCTCTTGACTATGAAATAAGACGCCAGATAAAAGTTCTAAAAGAAGGAGGGAATATTATTCAGGAAACAAGATTATGGGATTCAAACAGAGGAATTACAGAATCCATGAGAGGAAAAGAGGAAGCACACGATTACCGTTATTTTCCTGAGCCAGACCTTGTGCCTATAATGGTTGAGCAGAGATGGATCGACGAGATAAAGGCTTCGCTACCAGAACTACCAGATGTAAAAAGGGAAAGATTTGTGTCAGTATATGGCCTTCCTGAAAATGATGCAGATTTTTTAACTTCGGAAAGAGCTCTTGCAGAATGGTATGAAGAAGCACTGAAACTTGGCGGAAAACCAAAAATTGTTGCTAACTGGATTATGGGTGATTTATTGAGGCTTCTGAACGAAGATAACATAAACATCGAGGAATGCCCCCTTGAGCCTTTCCAGTTAGTTGACTTGCTTAAGCTTATCGAAAAAGGAACAATAAGCGGTAAGATAGCTAAAACTGTTTTCGAAGAGATGTATGAAAGAAGCAAAGCAATTACTGCAGAAGCCAGTCTAAAACTGCCCAAATTTAGAATAACTGCAGAGGCTATCGTAGAGGAGAAGGGTCTTGTTCAGATAAGTGACACTGGGGAGATTGAAAAGATTGTTGACGATGTCATATCTAAATACCCTAAGGAGGTTGAAAGATATAAAGCCGGCGAAGAAAAATTAATGGGATTCTTCGTAGGACAGGTTATGAAACTGACAAAAGGCAAAGCTAATCCACAGATGGTGAATGAACTCCTGAAAAAGAAACTTTCCCGGGATTGAAAAAGATTAAAAAACATTGTTTATTCTATTTCATTCAGAAAATCATCGTGGTTCATTACCCTGCCGAACATTGGGAAAATATTCTGCTCTGAATATTCCTGCCAGGACCGTGATCTGCAAGCCGTACAATCCTTTAAAACAATAACTTCATATCCTGCGTCATAACCTGCCCTTGCGGTGGATTCCACGCAAACATTAGTTAACAAACCTGCGATTGCGATTATTTTGATTCCCTTTTCTTTTAACATATTATCAAGATTCGTGTGTCCAAAGCAGCTCAAGCCTGTCTTACCTTTTACGTCAACAATATAATTCATAAATGGTTTAAGCTCGTCAATCAGTTCAGCTCCTTTCGTTCCCTTTAAAAAGGCCATCATGTCCTTAATGCTTTTGAGTATTCCAACAGGATGCTCAAGTTCTGGATAACCCGGGGTAAAGACAATTGAGGCGTTATAAATCGGAATCTTCTTATCCATTGCACGCTTCACAAAATCAATGGTTTTCTCAATAACTTTGTTAGGACCCAGCATATCCTTTACGAATGCGTGAAGTTTGCCCGCTGGGGAGCAAAACTCCTTCTGATAACCTGTCAATATTATTGCCACTTCATCTGCTTTCATTTTTTCATCCTCCTTTCATTTTCTTTTTTAAAACACTCTTCATTTCAACTTATATTTAAGCCACGATTTATTTATATTTTATCCTATTCAAGGATTCTTATTCTTTTGCGTATGGCAGATAAAGCATCCTCCTGATTTTGCACTATCCCCTGCAACCATATCGTTATAATCCCACCTAAGCATATCAGGGTAAGGACTGCCGTGAGCCCTGTGACAGGAGAGGCACATTACTCTATCGACACCAGGTGTAACTGTGCTGGAAATCGTACTTAAAACAGGGCGGGAAACTGGTGCTTGAGGATTATAAATCGTGTATGAAGCATATTCTCCTCTATTAGGTATCTCGGTATCTCCGGCTGGATGCCTTAGCCAGTTTCCACCTGCATCACGATTACGTGGCCCTGATACATATAAATCCCAACTATGATAATCCCTGTGACATCCCGCACAGAAATCGCTTATTCCTTGAGGCTTATCAAATCCAGGAGAAATCGGAGCAGTAGGTTTATCAGTATCCCTATATTCATTATGATCATCAGGACTTACTGTCAATTCCCAGTCAGAATCTTCTATGCCCTCTACACATGGCCTGCTGGAATGAGGGGGGATATCCCATACCCAGCTCGGCCTTCCAAGGAAACGGTAACAACCATTTTCTTCTTTGACCACACCACCAGGAGCAGGTTCCGGAGCATGGTGTTTGGGTACATGGCATCCTATACAACCATTACCTCTAAGAGGATTGAAGAGCCAGCCCGGCCCCGGACCAAGCCGGATGCTTGCAAGTGATTTATGGCATCCTTCAAATCCACAGCCGACCCCAGTTTCTGATGCGCCGGGTGCGGAAGATAATGTAGCATCAATGCTAATTACATTGTGGCCATAACCATCTCCGAGTGATTGGACGTAATAAAAATTACCACCTGCTGTAAGGTTAGTGGGTTCGACGGTATTGTATACAACTGGAACAACTGATTCTCCAATATGCTTAGTTGGTGAATTATCAGTCGAAGAATGACATCCGATGCATTTTGTATTCAGGAGATAATAACCTGGCCCGCCGATGTTTGGTTCTTCACTGAATATCTGATTTCCGTTTTGCGAGTTATGCATGGTGTGGCAATTGGAACAGCTACCTTTAACTTTAGCATTAGTTAAATTATATAGTGCTAATGTTATAGATATTGAAAAAAGGACTGTTATTAATAACACACCATAAACTTTGTGAATTTTATACCTCATTGTAATCATCTTTTTATTAAAGCTAATTTTTAATATAATATAAAATTTTAAATAATTTAGCAATTGTTAATAATGTTTTAATATATTTAATTTTTATAATGCAAAATTTGTTCCACCCTTACATTTATCACGCAATTTGATTAATTTATTCATCATAATAGAATTTAAAACAGAATCTGCTATCTTTAGAGTAAAAATGATAAGATATAAATATATCTTTGGCATTGTCTTTGAATATTACTTTTTCAAACAATTTTAATTACATAAAATTCAGGTTAATAATAAAGCCAAAATTAATAAGATGGCTGAAAAAATTGAATATCTCTTTTATCAAAACAATCTGATACTGGAAGCAATAGATGAGGGTGTTATTGTTTTAAATACTGAAGGAACGATTATATTTGTCAACAAAGCAGCCGCCAGAATACTGGGTTATAAACCTGAAGAACTTATTGGCTATATCAATCATCGCATCATACATTATTTTAATAAGGAAGGAATACCTTACCCGGAAGAGGAATGTCCTATCTATGCAGCCTTAAGAGATGGAAAAACCCATCGTGGCACAAACGAAATATTCTGGAAAAAAGACGGAACCTGGCTACCAATCAGATATGCAAGTGTCCCGATTATAGAAGAAGGTAAAATAAAAGGCGCTGTTATAACATTCAATGATATTTCTGAACAGAAAAAACAGTTCAATGAACTTGAGACAAGATACTGTCACTTAGAACACCTGTGGACGCTTCAGCATAACGCTCATGAGGCTCTTCAGGAGAGCGAACTAAAATACCGTACCCTTTTCCAGACCTCAAGAGACGCTATCTACATTACAACCAGAGAAGGTAAATTCGTCGATTTTAATCAATCTACTCTTGACCTCTTTGGATACACACAAGAGGAAATGTTCAATCTCAATGCAAAAGAGCTATATGTGAATCCCGAAGATCGGGATAAATATCAACAAATGATCGAAAAAAATGGATTCGTAAAGGATTTTGAAACCAAACTACGTTGTAAGAACGGGAGTGAAATCTTTTGTCTTATAACTGCAACTGCGCGCATTGACACCGAGGGGAATATTATTGGATACCATGGTATTATCCACAATATTACTGACCGTAAAAAACTCGAACAGCAACTCCTTCAGGCGCAAAAAATGGAGGTAATCGGTCAGCTCGCTGGTGGCATAGCCCACGACTTCAATAATATCCTCACAGCGATAATAGGCTATGGAACTATTTTGCTAATGGAAATGAATAAAGACGACCCGTTAAAAGACGATGTAAATCAGATACTCAGTGCTGCTCAAAGGGCTGCTAATCTTACACAGGCTCTTCTTACATTCAGCAGAAAACACGTCATCATTCCTAAACCTGTGAACATAAATGAGACGATAAAAGTATTGGGTAGACTTCTGTCAAAACTCATTGGCGAAGATATAGAATTTTCCGTCAAAACTGCAGATACAAATATGACCGTTTTGGCAGATACCACACAAATTGAGCAAGTATTGATGAACCTTATAACAAACGCAAGGGATGCAATGCCAGAGGGAGGAAGTTTAATTATCAGTACTGAGCTTGCAGAATTTGACAGAGAGTTTATAACTGCTCATGGTTATGGAAAGCCTGGAGCATATGCTTTAATATCAGTTGCAGACACAGGCCACGGAATGGATGAACATACAAAAGAAAAGATATTCGAACCATTTTTTACGACCAAAGAAGAAGGTAAAGGTACTGGTCTTGGCCTTGCAATGGTTTATGGTATAGTGAAACAGCATGAAGGATATATCAATGTAATGAGCTCCCCTGGTAATGGGACAACCTTCAAGATATATCTGCCGTTGATTACCTTGAGTGCTGAGGAGATAAAAACTGCAGAATATCCATCCATTAGTAGAGGCATAGAGACAATCCTCATAGCAGAAGATGATCTACAGGTAAGAGAACTATCCAAAAAGGTACTTGGGAAATTTGGATATACAGTCCTTGAAGCAGGAGACGGATCAGATGCAATAAAGATATTCAATGATCATAAAGACAAAATTCAACTACTTATTCTCGACGTGATTATGCCTAAGAAAAACGGCAAAGAATGTTACAACGAAATTAAAAAAATAAAACCGGATATTCAGGCAATTTTCATAAGCGGTTATTCTGCCAATATGCTTTATCAAAAAGGGCTTCTGGAAAAAGGAATGGAATTAATCTTTAAACCCATCTCACCAATCGAACTTCTTAGAAAGGTGAGACAGATATTGGATAGATCAGGCAAGTCCGGTATATCCCTGACTCTACCTTGATTTTGCATCTCCTTTCCATTTAATCTTATAACATACTGCGGATTCGGTTTTTGAATATTTAGGGTCTAATAATTAACGCTGTTTGTCTGTCATTCCTGTGGAAGCAGGAATCCAGAATACCTTAAATAACATGGATTCCCGCCTTAGCGGGAA
>FWPV01009412.1_pt1 | contig 16509 bp, 15 predicted proteins | sample 2228371 | NCBI WGS metagenome assembly FWPV01 (sample SAMEA103939776, study PRJEB20133) | metagenome | reverse complement strand
TGGAAATCCTTACACCCCTAGAGTATCCTGAAAACCACTTCCAAGGCAAGGGGGCGACCGCGGCTGAGGCGGCGCGGGGCGAACCGCGACCGACGCACCCATCCTTGCCAGCGCCTCCACTCCCCCCGCTTGATTCGATTCCCGAAGAACTGCGCCCGCTGCGGCGCTGGGTCGCGTGGTGTTATCGCGTCAAGGAAGGCCGGTCTCGCAAGGTACCGCTACAGCCGAACGGCGCTAATGCCAGGGTGAACGATCCGTCAACCTGGAGCACCTTGGATCAGGTGCACGAAGCCGCAAGCCGCTTCGGCTGGGGCGTGGGTATCGTACTGGGCGAAGTGGAGCCGGGGCGCTACCTTGTCGGCGTCGATCTGGACGGCGCCTACGAAGACGGCGCCATCACGCCGGCCGCGGCGCGAGTGCTGGCGGAATTGCGGTCTTACACCGAGTTCAGCCCATCCGGCAGGGGCGTGCACGTCGTTGCGTGGAGTGCAGAGCCGCCCGAAGCACTCAAGGAAAACTGGATTGAGATTTACTGCGACGCCCGCTATTTCACCTGGACATCAAACACGCTGACCGGCCGCGATCAAATCGCATGGCGGACGGACGAGCTTCGCGCGCTGCGCGAGCGGATCGCCGCCGAGACGGGCCGCGCGACAGGGCCGGAGCCGCAGGCGGAGCGACAGGCGCCGCCCCCGCCGCAGCCCGAGACGCCGCCGCCGCCCGACGACGCGGTTCAGCGTGCTGCCGAAGTGCTTGCGAAGGCATGGCCCGGCGAAGGCCAGCGCAACGCCTGCTTCCTTGCCCTCGCCGGCGCTTGCGCTCGAGGTGGTATTCCGCAGGAAGTTGCAGAAGACCTCGCCGAGGCGATCTACGAGATATTGTGGCCGCACCACCCGGACCGCCATCAGGCGCGCGCGGAAGTGCGGGCGACCTACCGCAAATTCGTGGGCGGCGAGCAGGTGACCGGCTACAACAGCTTGCGCGAGTTCGTGGGAGAAGCTGCGGCTGCGGAGGCGATGCGGCTGCTTGGCGCGAAACCCAAGCTGCACGTCATCTCCGGGGGGCGCGAAGGCGAGCCGGACTTGCTCTCGCAACGCGCAACCGACGCCGGCAATGCTGAGCGGCTGTTTGCCTTGCACGGGCGGGACTACCTGTACGTGGGCGACTGGGGTGTCTTCGTAGTCTGGGACGGCCGGCGCTGGATCGAAGACAAGCGAAACCTCATGCTTGACAAGGTGCGCGACACTGCGCGCGCCCTCTATCGGCAGGCGTCGCGCCTTGAGGGCGAACGCCGCGTCGAATTCGCGAAGTTGAGCGCCAAGCTGGAATCGCAGAGCGGCGCCGCCGGCGCACTCAAGTTCGCGGCCGCGATCCAGGACAGCGTGGTGATGTCGAACGACTTCGATACGGATCCATTTCTCCTGAATTGCCTGAACGGCGTCGTTGACCTGCGGACTGGCGCGCTGCGGCCGCACGACCGGAAGGACCGGATGCTCAAGCTGGCGCCGGTGGAGTACGACCCTGAAGCGCGCTGCCTGCGCTGGGAGCAATTTCTCCGCGAAGTGTTTGAACCACACCCGGACGTCTTGCCTTGGATTCAGAAGGCTATCGGTTACTCGATGACCGCCAGCGTGCGCGAGCAAGTCTTCTTTCTGTGCTGGGGGCGCGGCTGCAACGGAAAAGGCACCCTGCTGAACACCCTCGCCGAAATGCTCGGCGACTACAGCCTGGCAATGGACGTCCGGGCGCTGGCCGACGCGCAAGGCCGGCCGGACAGCCCGAGCGAGCACATCGCCCGGCTGCACGGCGCGCGGTTTGCCAAGGCGGAGGAGCCGTCCGACAACTTCGTCATGAACGAAGCCTTGATCAAGTGGCTGACCGGCGACGACCTGCTGCGCGCCAGACGGTTGTACCAGAATTCCTTTGAGTTTCATCCGACGCATAAGATCTGGATTGCCTCGAACCCCAAGCCGGTGATCCGGGGCACGGACATCGCCATCTGGCGCCGCGTGCGGTTCATTCCGTTTGAGGCGTGCTTCGTGGGTCGCGAAGACAAGGGGTTGCGAGACACCCTCAGGCAGGAGCTGCCGGGCATTCTGCGCTGGGCGGTGGAGGGCGCCGTGCGGTGGTACCGCGAGGGGCTGGGCGAGTGCGACACCGTGATGGAGGCGACCCAAGCCTACCGCGACGAGTGCGACCAGGTGTCGCGGTTTGTGACCGAATGCTGCTATGTCGGGCCGGGCGCAAGCTGCAAGGCGAAGCCCCTGTACCAGGCCTACCGCGAGTGGGCGACTTCTGGCGGCGAGCATCCCCTTTCCGACAAGAAGTTCAGCGCCCGGATGATCGACCGCGGATTCCAGAAGAAGCACACAGAGACCGGCACGGTCTACCTGGGCGTCGGCTTGCTTGCCGGCGGCGAGGAGGCGGCATGACCAAGCGGAGCGCAACGGCTGACGGATCTGACGTCAGGTTTGCAAACTTTTCTAAAGACGCTCTTCGCGAGGGAACTTTTGCATTCCTGACGTCAGATCCGTCAGGATCGGGGGCGAATTGCCCTCCAGCACCCTTGCCGCCCGGCTTGTCCGACCTGCCGCCGGCGGCGCGCGAGGCGGCGGAGCCGTTCCTGCGCAACCTTACTGTAACCGGCATCACCTTGCTGCCGCCCGGCGCCCCCGACCAGCCGGGGCCGTACGGACGGGGCGAAGCCGGGCATCGGGCGTGGCTTCTCCGCAACCTTGAGGCGCAGGCCGCCGAGTACTACCGCGCGCGCGACTCTGGCGCGCTGCCGGCGGAGCCGCCCGAACCGAGGCGGCGCGCCGTGGCGCTGACGCCTGCCGGGCGGGTTGAGATTCGCAAGGACGGTGCCAGCCGGTGGCTGCTGTTTGTTGGCGAGCCGCCGACGAGACTCCCCGGGTTTGCGACGCCGTGGTATGACCACGCGCGCCGCGAGGTTGAGGCACGATTCGGCCGCCCGAAGAGTGGCTGGAACTTCGATTGAAAGGAGAACATTCCATGCGTGATTTGTTGCGAGAGCTGAACGAGTGGGACGAGTGGCCGCCGGCATGGAAGCCGGAGCCTGGCGACATCCTGGTAGGCAAGGTGCTGCACTACGACAAGGGCTACACGCCGTACGGCGAGGTGCGCACCTGCATCGTGGAGCAGGACGACGGCGAGCGGGTGAGCTTATGGTTGAGCACAACCGTGTTGCTCGACCAGTTCAAACGGTTGCGCCCGCGGATTGGCGAGCGGATCGGTCTGAAGTACCTGGGTAAACCCCCTGACCTTGGCTACCACCGCTACCGTCTCATTGTTGACCGCGACGAGCCGCTCGACTTCACGCCCCTCGGCGGCGAGGCGAAGGTGGCAGCGGGCGCCGGGGCTGTGGACGACGAGGACTTGCCGTTCTGAGGCGCAACTGCTTGATTCCGCGAGCCTTGGGTCCTTCCGGCGAGCCGCCGCGGGCGGGTGGAATGGCTTGCACGACCGCGCTAGCTGCAAGGGTCAAAAAAGGTTGTCACTGCCCGGTTGTCGCTCCATCCTCGCCCGCAACTGCCGCAGGATCAACCACTTCCGCGCGCTCCAGCTTGTCACCACACAGTGACAACCGAAGCACGCGCGGAGGCGGAAACGGCGCGCGGGCCGGGGGCGCGAGGCGGTACAGCGGCGAAAAAACATTTGCATCGCAAATTGTTTTATGCTAACCTATGGGCGAAGTGGAAACGAGACTCACGGACCGGGCACTAGCAGCGGCGGCCGGCGTTCCGCCCGCAACGCTGGCCGCATGGCTGCGGCGCGGTCACCTGACGCGCCCGGCGTGCGGCTGGCGCGTCGAGGACGCCGTGGCGCTGCGAGTGGCTTGGCTGCTTAGCGCAAGCGGCATGGAGCCTGCGGCTGCGCTGCGCCTTGTGGACGCGAACCGGCACGCCGTCTGGCGCGGCTGCGGGTGGCTGGTGGTAGTGCGCCGGCACGCGGGCTACATTCTCGGCGGCGGGAGCGCGGTGAGCGCCGAGGTGCTGGCGCTGGATCGCCGCGAAGACCTGATTCAAGTGCTGAGCCGGCTTGCCGACGTCGGCGCGGATCTTGCCGAGGTGCTGATCGTTGACCTGGCGGTCGTCACCGAGAAGGCCAGGATTGGGCTGATGCACTACTTGAGCACCCGCCGACCGCGGGGGCGGCCGCGCAAAAACAAGGAGGACGACAAATGATTCAACCTGGTCTTTACGCTGATGCCGCGGGCCTGTTGGCTGTGGCCGCTGGCCCGGACGGCGAACCGGTAGTCATCCGAATTCCGCTTGACCCCGCCGGCCTGGAGGGCGCCGCGCGGCTCATCGCCGAGGCCGCCAAGCGCTTGAGGCAGGCGCAAGCGGCCGCCGCCGGCGAGAAGCCGAAAATTGTCGAGCTGCGGAGGAGCGCGGCATGGAACTGACCACGCCCGTAACTGAACGCCTGCGCCTTGCGCCTCCCGACGCGCGGCCGCGGAGTGTGGACCGCGCGAAGCGGACCTTCGTGGCGCGCGCCTTGAGTGGCGCGCCGATCCGGCGCTTCGACCCCGTGACGGGCCGCGAATTCGATTTGACTTTCGACCTGAGCGGCGGCGACTTGTCGCGCCTCAACAACGGCGTCGCGCCGCTGCTAGACTCGCACGCTGACGCCGGCATTGCCTCCCAGCTTGGCGTGGTGAGGCGTGGCTGGATCGAAGCCGGCGCGCTGCTTGTCGAGGTGGAGCTTTCCAGCCGGCCGGCGGCCGAAGCCTTGATGGACGACCTCGAGCGCGGAATCGTGCGCGGAGTGAGCTTGGGCATCGAGCTGCTCGAGGTGCGCGACGAGCGCGGCTCGGACGGCAAGCTGGCGCGGCGGGTGGTAACCAAGTGGATGCCATACGAGCTTTCATTGGTTGCGACGCCGGCGGACGCTGGCGCAATGATTCTTTCGATGGAGGACAGGAGAATGCAAGAACAAAATCATGAGGAATTGTTTGACGCGCCGGCGGCTGCTGCTGCGGCGGAGCGCGAGCGCGTGGCGGAATTGAGCAAAATCGGCAAGGCGGCGGGAGTGGGCGCGGAATTCGTGCTGCGCCACGTTGAGGCCGGAACAAGCGCGGAGGAATTCCGCAAGGCCGCGCTTGAGGAGCTGGCGCGCCGCTACGAAGCGACGCCGACCCGCAGCCATGTGGCCATTCTGCACGACGAGGGCGACACTCGGCGCGAAGGCTTGGCGCTTGCGCTGACGCACCGGCTGCTGGGCGGCGAGCCTGACCCGCGCGCTGTGCCCTACCTGCACCTGCGCCTGCCGGACGTTGCCCGCGAGTGCCTGCGCTGGCGCGGCGAGCGCCTGATGGGCATGTCTGACAGCCGCGTGGTGCAATTGGCGATGAGCACGTCCGATTTTCCGCAGATCCTCGCCAACGTGGCGAACAAGACGCTCTTGGACGCTTACCAGGCGCAGCCTGCCGTGCTGAAGCAGATCTGCCGGCAGACCACGGCAGCGGACTTCAAGGAGCTGCGCGTTCTGAGGTTTGGCGAAGGAACCGGGCTTCAGTACAAGGCTGAGGGCGCGGAGTACACGTACGGCTCGATTGCCGAGCAGACGTCTTCCTACCAGGTCCGAACCTACGGGAAAATTTTTGCCTTCACCCGCGAGATGATCGTCAACGACGATCTCGGCGCGCTGGATCAATTCTTCCGCAGTGCCGGCCGCTTGGCCGTGGAATTCGAGGCGCGAATGCTTGCGGACCTTCTGACCGCCAACGGCGGAAGCGGGCCGATTCTGTCGGACGGCTTGCCGCTTTTCCACGCGAGCCACGGCAACGTTGCGGCGACCGGCGGCACGATCAGCATTTCGACCCTTGACTCTGCGCGCGCTGCCCTGCGCAGGCAGAAGGGCTTGGACGGCTCCGTGATCATCGACGCCGATCCGCGCTATTTGATCACGCCGGTGAGCCTCCAGACCGCTGCCGAGCAGGTGACGACCGATATCACGCCGGCTCAGACGTCCAACGTGAACCCCTTCGCCCGCCGCTTGGCCGTGCTCGCCGATCCTCACCTCGACGACGCCTCGACAACGGCCTGGTATGTGGCCGCCGATCCCACGAACGTCCCTGTCTTCGAGTTTGCCTATCTGCAAGGCGCGCAGGGACCGCAAACCGAAACCGAAAATGACTTCGACCGCGACGTTCTGAAATTCAAGGTGCGGCTCGATGTTGGCGCTGGCGTCGTCGATTGGCGCGGCATTTTCAGGAACCCCGGCGCTTGATTTAACGAGCTTTCAGCCATGCGCCAGTAGCGGGCTTGACGCTTCTGGTGCCTCCTCACCTGGAAGACCCCGGCGGGGCGAAATATCCTCGCCGGGGATTTTTTTGCTTGCGCGCGAAAATGCTGGCGCATTTTTTCGGAAATTCGTGCGGATTTCTGTTGACGCGCGCGAAATTCAGCCGTATATTCGAAGCATGAAGCGGACGGCGAAGCAGGCGGCGGTGGACGCGGTGGCGGAGGCGAAGCAGGCGGTGGTTGACCCGGTGGCGGAGGCGAAGCGGCGGATCTTGGAGACGCTGGAGCGCATGCCTTGGACGACCGGCAAGCGCCCGCCGTTCGTGCCGGCTGACGTGCGGCGCGAGAGCGGGCTATCCAAGGACGCCTTCGACCGGGCGGCGGTGGCGCTGCTGCGCGAGGGCGTCATCTACATGGCGGAGCACGACCACGCCGGGCGGCTGCGGCCGGACGAGCTGGACGAGCTTGTCTACGGCGGCGAGCGCGAGAGCGAGTACTTCCGTGGCATCATGCGCCCGGTGTACTACTGCTCGATCAGCCGCAGGGAGCGGGCGGCGGCGGCCTGACCGGGCCGGCCGCTCATTTCCCTGTTGCGACAACCGTTGACGCGTCATATACTGGCCGCAAGGAGGTGGTGGATGTGTTGAAGCAACACCCTCGCGGGTTCCTCTTTCACGCGAACGTTGGGACGTGCGTTCCCCTGTCGGACGAGGACTCGCCGGCGAAGGCCGCGCACGTCGAGCTTGCCTGGCGCGACCCTGCGGCTGCCCGCCGGCAACGGCTCGAGGCGCGCGCGCGTTACTGGCGCCAGCGCGTCGAGCGGCTGCGTGAGCGCGCCGCGCTGCTGCGCGCCTTGATCGGGCAACCGGAGCTTGAGGACGGCACGCCGGCGCTGGACCGCTGGAACGGGCGCGTCGAGCTGGCGGTGGCGCAGGCTGACGTCATGACCGCGGCTGCCCGGCTTGCGGACGTCGAGCGTGCTGCGCGCGTAGCGGGTGTGCGGCTGGAGCCGTTCAAGCTCCAAGACTCGCCCGTGCCGGAGCCGCTGCCGGTGGAGACCGGGCCGCGCAAGCGCGGGCGGAAACAGACCTGCGCCTGCGGCGAGTGCCAGAAGTGCAAGGCGCGCGCGAACATGCGCCGGCTGCGGGCTGAGCGCAAGGCGAAGGCGGCGAGGAAGGCGCGGGGGGCGCAGGCGCGGTGAGCGCTGAGGTTCCCGTCTACTCGCCCGCCGGCAAGCTGCTGTCTTGGGTATCGCCGGAGTGGTGCGAGAGGCACGCGCCGCACCTGCGCATCGTTCGGAACCGGCGCGGGCATCCCCGGCGCGCATACCTGCGCGCGGACGACAGCGAGCTGGTGGCGTGGCTCCAGGCGACCGGGCGGCGTTCAAGCTTCGGGTGCGCCTTCGAGCAAGTGCTGACCTGCGGGCGCACTTGGGCACTAAAGGGCATCAGAGGATCGGGGCGTTGAGGCGCGGGTGGCTCACAAACTGGTGAGCCTGTGGGGCGTGTTTGGGATGCACTCGGGATGCACTCTCACAAAAACGCCCCAAAACAGCACGGATTTTATGGACTGGGCAGCACGAAAAATCAACAGGATAGCACGGGGTAAAACAGGGAAATACAGCCGGATTATCTTCGAATCCCGTTAGCGCTACCACCTCCCGAGGCAAAGCCGCTCCCCGAATTCCCGCGAAGCAACGCCTTCTTCTCCGTTGCTGTTGCTGATCCCGAGACAGGAAGAAACGGCCGTTCTCTGCCGCTGTTGTCGTCGACCTGGAGGGTGACACGGCCATTGTTGGCGGCACGGAATCAGGCGGATGACGAGCCATGATCCGGCAAGGAAATCGCGGATGCGGTGGGATGCAGCCCTCGGCCAAGGCCGAGGGGAAGCCCGTTGGGCAAGGTGCCGGGGCACAGTTGGGCCCTCGCGAACTGTCGGTGGCAGCCGCTGGTGCGGTTGCGGCAGCCCTCGCGCAAGCGCGAGGGGAATTTGAAGGCGAGGGGAAGCCTGCTTCTGCGTGCTTCGGGTCTTTCGCTTGCGATTCTGAACCCGCAGTGAGCCCGTGGCGGTTTGCAGCTGATGATCTGCAGGGATCAGGGCCGCTGCCTTCGGACGGGGACATGGAAGCGGGCTGGCCGAGCGCCGGCCTTCGGATCGGGGACGGACCGGAGGCCGGCGAATTTCTGCTCTTCGGGGAATCGCAGATGGATCGCGGGCTGCTCTTCCCTGCTCCCTGCCCCCTCCTCTGCCCGCGGTTCAGCGGGCGCCGCGGCGGCGGAGTTCGGCGGCGAGATCCCGCAGGCGGTCCATGGCGCCTGCCGGGCTGCGGACATACGGGGCGCCGGAAGACTCGTCGATCCACGAGTCCTCGCTGACGAGATTCAGGTTGACCGTCCTTTTCGGGTTGCGGGGATCCGGCATGCGGATATTGAGCAGCAGCTCGCCGCTCGAGTTTGGCGCCGGGTCGCGCACCTGGACGGCGGAGTAAGGCGCGCTGATGCGCGTCTGATTGCAGGAGTGGCCCGAGGGATCGAAGACGAGTTCGGAGTCGCCGAGCTGAAGGACGGCCGGGTGCATGCCCGTGAGGAAGTGATGATGGCCGACGCGGATCGTGCCGCCTGCAGCGAGGGCGGCATTGAATGATGCGGGGCTGGAGGCGGCGGGCTGGGCGCCCCATCCGGAAGAACTGTGCTGCGTGCCGGCCGGGGCTGGCGAAGCGGTCTGGCCCCATCCAGAGGAATTCTGCGGGGCGCCTGCTGGGGCTGTCGGCGCCGGCTGGCCCCAACCGCCGCCCGCGGACGCTGGAGGACCGGGAAGGACCGTGAGAGGCCAGTCCGAGCCGGAATCGATCCGGATGCGCTGCGGCTCGGTCTGGAAGACGATCCGGAGGGCGCTGGCTGCATTGTCGCGCAGGGTCGCGGCGAGGGAGTGATTCTGCTTCTGGACGGCCAGCTGATAGGCCATGAGCGTCCAGCCGCTGATGGCCACAAGGGTCTCCCAGTGTTTCTGCACCTCCGGGGCGGGCCTGCGGATGACGCTGTCATCGAGGAGCTCCGAGCGGAACTGGAGCCGCAGCCGGTCCATGGTGCGCTCGGTGATGGGCGCGCCAGGGTTGAGCACGGCATACATGGTGGTGGTGAACAGGGTGAATGCTTTCGCCAGATCGTAGGGCGAACCGCCGCGCCCGAGGTCCTCGGCCACGGTCTGCACGAGCTGGCCGAATTCGCGCGCCAGCTGCGCCTGGGCGCCGGGGTCGTTGGTGAAGATCGCCGCCATTTCGTGCATGCTGAGGAGCCGGCCCTGATAGGGGAAGGTGAAATCGCCCGGCGGGCGGCGGGACGGGGCCGCGGCGGCGGGGCCAGGCTGCGGACTGGCAGGAGCCGAAGCCGAGCGCTGCTGGGCTGCGCGCTCCTGCATCTGCCGGAGCGCGGAGGTGTTCATCAGGTACTGGAGATTCGCGTAGGCCGCGGCGGCCGGAGTGCTTTGGGGCCCGTACATGCTGATGTACTGGGCCGGGGCCAGAAGGGGCCACAGCAGAACGACAGACAAAAAGCGCAGCGGCAGAGTGCGAGCGGACATTGCGGATTTCTCCTCCGATTCGAGAGTCACCTGGCGCGCCGTGACGACGGCGCAGCCGATTTTCCCCAGTATGTCCCGAATTCGGGCCGCAGGCAAGATGCACCGCGGCGTCCAGTGCGCACATCAGGCGGGGGCTGGCCGGGAGGGCGCGGGCGGCACAGTTGGGCCCTCGCGCGAGCGCGAGCGGAAACCCGTTGGGCTGGGCGCGGCGGGACACAGTTGGGATGCAGCCCTCGACCAAGGCCGAGGGGAAACCCGTTGGGGAAGGTGCCGGGGCACGGTTGGGCCCTCGCGCGAGCGCGAGGGGAAATCGGATGGCGAGGGGAAATCCGCGGGGGAGCGGGCGGGCGGCACGGTTGGGATGAAGCCCTCGGCCAAGGCCGAGGGGAAACCCGAAGGAGAGGGCGCGGGGGGCACGGTTGGGATGCAGCCCTCGCGCAAGCGCGAGGGGAAATCCGGGGGCGGAGGAGGCGGGAGATCGGTTGGGGTGCGGCGGAGGCGCCGGTCAGAGACCCGGGATGATTTTTTTGCGAACGGCGTAGAGGACGAGTTCGGCGGTGTTGTGCAGGTCGAGCTTCTGCATGATGCGGGTGCGGTGGGTTTCGACGGTGTAGACGCTGAGGTTGAGCAGCTGGGCCACTTCCTTGTTGGAACAGCCTTCGGCGAGCAGTTGAAGCACTTCTTTTTCCCGGTCGGTGAGGAGGCTGTAGCTGTCCTGCTGGTTGCGCTGCTGGAGGTTGCGCATGTAGTCCTCGAGCAGCGCCTGGGCGATGGCGGGGCTGAAGAAGGGCTTGCCCTGGGCGGCTACGCGGACGGCGCGGACGAGGTCTTCCTCGGCGGTGTCTTTCAGCAGAAACCCGCGGGCGCCGGCTTCGAGGGCGCGCAGCAGGTAGGTTTCGTCGTTGTGCATGGAGAGGATGAGGACGTTGATGCGCGGGTTCTGCTTGACGATCTGGGCGGTGGCGTCGATGCCGTTCAGTTGCGGCATGGCGATGTCCATGACGATGACATCGGGCGAGAGCTCGCGGGCGAGGCGCACGGCCTCGCGGCCGTCGGCGGCTTCGCCGGCGACCTCGAAATCGGGCTCCTGTTCGAGAATGAAGCGGAGTCCCTTGCGGACCACGCCGTGGTCGTCTGCCAGAAGCACTCTCGTCATGCTTTCACCTCCTGCTGAGCGAGCGGGATTTCGGCGCGGATTTTCGTGCCCGCGCCGGGCGCCGATTCGACGGAGAAGACGCCGCCGAGCTCGCGGATGCGCTCTTCCATGCCGAGCAGGCCGAGCCCGCGGCGCCCCCTGCCGTTGCGGATGCCGCGGCCATCGTCCTGCACGATCAGCTCGAGCTTTCCCGCCGACTCCGTCAGGCGGACTTCCACGCGGCTGGCGCGCGCATGGCGCATGACGTTGGTGAGCGACTCCTGCACGACGCGGAACAGCCCGGTCTTCTGCCCGTCGGTGAGGCGGGCGAGCGAGCCCTGGACGGTGACGTCGGCCGGAATGCCGGACGTGCGGCTGAACTCGCGGCAGAGCCATTCGACGGCGGGGCCGAGGCCGAGATCGTCGAGCATGGAGGGCCGCAGCCCCATGGCGAGGTCGCGGACGGTCTTCATGGCGCCTTCGGCGACCTGTTTGGCCTGCTGGACGTGTTCGCGGAAGAGTTCGGGGTCGTTGGGCCCGATGCGGCTGAGGTTGGAGATCTCCATGCGGATGGCGGTGAGCATCTGGCCCACCTGGTCGTGCAGCTCGAGCGAGAGGCGCTTGCGCTCGGCCTCCTGGGCCTGGACGAGCTTCTGCGACAGCTCGCGCATTTCCTGTTCGGCGGCGCGGGCGCGCTGCTCGAGGCGGAAGATCCACCAGATGCTGGCGATGGCGACGACGGCGCTGAGCAGCAGCACGCTGTAGGTCAGGCGGTTGAGGCGGCGGCGGAAATCCTGCTGCGCTTCGAGCAGGCGCTGCTGGGAGCGCTTGAGGTTTTCGTAGTTGAGCGACTGCAGCTGCTCGGCCATCTGGCTGATTTCGGTGCGGCGGCCGAGCAGGACGCGCCGGACGTAGCTGCCGCCAAGGGCGAGCTTGACTTCGGGCTTCCACTCGAGAGGCGGCCCGAGCAGCGTGAAGAAACTCTCGAGGCGTTCGCGCAGCCGGGCAAGAGAAGCCTGATCGGCTGCGGGGCCGAGGGCGCGCTCGAGCTCGTCGAGCGAGCGCAGAATGCGCTGGCGGGACTCGAGGACCTGCTCGCGCACTTCGGCCGAATCGGAGACGTCGCGGTCGAGGAGGAAATCGCGGATGTCGAGACTGATGCGGTAGAGGTCGGCGCGCAGGTCGGACAGAAGCCGCTCGGTGTGGGCGTAGCGTTCCTGGGCCTCGATGAGCTCGCGCTGCAGGGCGGCGGAGCGGCGGATCTGCGAGAAGCCGAGCAGGCTGGCCAGAAGCATCATGGAGCCGAAGCCGGCCAGGAGGACGAGTTCGAGCCGGGGTTTCATGGCGCACCGCCTGTCACAATGAAAGCATGCTGGCCGTGTTCACCGACCTGGACAATTGCCTTCTGGATCACGACACCTACGAGCATGCGCCGGCGCAGCCTGCGCTGGCCCGGCTGCGCGCGCTGGGCGCAACGGTGGTCTGCACGACCAGCAAGACGCGGGCGGAAGTGGAGCACTGGCTGCGCGTGATCGGACTCTCTCATCCCAGTATCGTGGAAAACGGCGGGGCCGTCGTTCTGGAAGACGGTGCCGTGGAGATCCTCGGGCGGCCGCGCGCGGCCATCGCGCCGCTGCTCGTCGAGGCGGCGGCGGAGGCGGAGGCGCGCATCCGGTGCTTCGCCGAGATGGACGCGGAAGAGATCGTGCGGCGCTGCAACATGAGGCTGGAGCGGGCGCGGCTGGCGGCGGCGCGGGAGTGCAGCGAGCCGTTCGTGCTGGAGACCCCGGACCGCGAGGGGGCGCTGCGGGAGGCGTTGGAGCGGCGCGGGCTGCGGCTGACGCGCGGGGGGCGCTTCCATCACGCGCTGGCTCACGAGGGCAAGCACGGGGCCGTGCGGTGGCTGATCGAACGGTGGCGGCGCGGCGGAACGGAGCTGGCGACCATTGGCATTGGGGACGCGCCCAATGACGAGGGTTTTCTGGCCCTGGTGGATCATCCGATCCGGCTGGTTGCCGGAGACTCGGGTCCGGCCGCGTGGAACCGCCGCGTGCAGGCCGTGCTGGATGCGCTGGGCCTGTAAGGCGGGCGTCAGGCCGTGGCCTGCTGCCGGGTCCACTCTTCGTCCATCCTCGCCACGGCGTCGAAGTGCTCGAAGATCGCGGGCAGAGCGGCTTCGACCTCGAGCCAGCTGGGCAGCGGCGGCCTGCCTGCGGGCTGCGAGAGGAACTCGGAGGCCGCTTCTTCCACGCCGCGGGCGAACACCTCGACGGAGCCGGTCTCGGCGCGCAGGTCGTATTCGAGGCCGTTGAGCATCGCATCGGCGTGGTAGCGGACCACGGCGTCGAGGGCCTCGGCGCGGTAGGCGAGCGGGAGCGTGACGGTCAGGAGCTCCTGCGGGAGCACGCATCCGTCGGCGGCGGCGCCGCGGAAAACCGCCTGAGCGACCTCGCGCGCCATGCGGTGGAGCCCGCGGGAGGGATCGGCGGCGGAGACGACCTGGTGCTTGTGGTCGTAACAGTCGGCGACGTCGACCTGGCAGACGCGGGCGACGGGCACCTGGCGGTAGACCTCGGCCAGGGTGGAGATTTCCAGGCCCCAGTCCGGCGCGACATGCATGGTGCGCGCCAGATGCCCGGTCATCGCGATTTCCCCCGAAAGCGGGTAGCGGAACCAGCCGAGGTACTCCAGGAACCGGCTGGCCACGCCACACCGCTTCAACGCCGCCAGGAGCGGGCCGACCATCAGCCGCGTGAGCCTTCCGTTCAGCTTGTGGCTGAAGCGGGCGTAGTAAGCTTTCGAGAATTCGAATTCGAGTCCGGGCGCCATCAGCGGGGTCACGAGGCGGGCCAGCATCTGCCGGTGGTAGGTCTTGATGTCGCAGTCCTGGAAGGCGATGACTTCCACATCGCCGCGCGAGAGGAGATAGCCGACGCCCATCCAGCAGGCGCGCCCCTTGCCGGGCATGTCGGCGGGGAAGCCTGCCTCGTTGACTTCGGCGAGCATCGCCTGCACCGGCTCGCTTTCGCGCCAGAGGACGGTGGCGCGCTGGCCGAACCGGGAGAAGAGGCGGCAAACATGGTCGTACTGTTCCTCGTCCGCCTGCGAGAGAACCAGAACGATGCGCTCGATCCAGTTGACTTTCTCGAGTTCCGCGAGGATCTGATAGATGGCCGGGTTTTCGAATTCGGAGTAGAGGGCGGGCAGAACGAGCCCGAGGGGCTTGCGGCGCCCCCAACGGAGCAGATCGGCGTCGAGCCGCTGCCAGTGGTCCGTCTTCAGCGCATGGATGGTGGTGATGGATCCGGATTGCAGAAAGTCGGCCATGGCAGTGCTCCTTCCATTTCCCAGTGTCCGGGACGGGGCCGCGAAGGGTAATCCCCGAAGGGCAGTAGGCGGGTACCGGAATCCCTGTAGAGCGGGGCATGGAGCTTCAGCCGCCTGCCGGAATGCAGGCTCCGGAGGCGAAGAAGATGACAGCCGCGGGCGGGCCGTATTACAATGAAAAAGCTTGCCTGTCATCCTCTTCTGGCTGAGGGCCGGAAGGGAATTCATCCAGGAAGAGTTCCATGCCGAATCCGAAACGCCGTCACTCGAAGCGTCGTACGTCCACGCGCCGGGCTCACGATCACCTGCAGCGCGCCGGGCTGAGCGAGTGCCCGAAGTGCCATGAAATGAAGCTGCCTCACCGCGCCTGCCCGCACTGCGGGTGGTACAAGACGCGCGAGGTCATCGAAGTCGTCCAGGAGTAACGCCCCGAACCCGGCGGAACCGGTCCGCCGCACGAGCGCATGCTGACCATCGCCGTGGACGCCATGGGGGGCGATCACGCCCCCATCCCCGAGGTCCAGGGATCCGTCGCCGCCGCCCGCACCCAGGACGTCAACGTCATTCTTGTAGGCAAAGAGGACGTTCTGCGCGCGGAGCTCGACCGCCACGATGGCTGGAAGAAGCTGCCGATCGAGATCGTGCACGCCAGCGAAGTGGTGACGATGGAAGACAACCCGGCCAAGGTGCTGCGGACGAAGCGCGACTCGAGCATCCGCGTGGCGGCGCGCCTTGTGCGGGATGGCCATGCCGACGGGCTGGTGAGCGCGGGCAACACGGGCGCGGTGATGGCCATTGCGAAGACCGTGCTCGGGATGATCCCGGGCGTCGACCGTCCGGCGCTGGCCAATCCCTTCCCCACCATACAGGGAAAGCCCGCCGTGATGATCGACGTCGGAGCGAATGTCGACTCGACGCCGAAGATGCTGTCGCAGTTCGCCGTCATGGGCGACGTCTATTCGCGGCTGGTTTTTCATACCGAATCGCCGCGGGTGGGCGTGCTGTCGATCGGCGAAGAAGAGCACAAGGGCAACGAGCTGACGAAAGCCGCCTCGGCGCTGATCCGCGCGCTGCCCCTGAATTTCATCGGCAACGTGGAGGGGCGGGACCTGTACACGGGCCATGCGGACGTCATCGTCTGCGACGGCTTCGTGGGCAACGTCGCCCTGAAAGTGAGCGAGGGGCTGGTGGAGATCATCAAACATCTGCTGAAAGAATCGTTTGAATCCACTGTCGCCTCCAAGATCGGTTACGTGCTGAGCCGGCAGGCGCTGAAGGACTTCCGCAAGCGCATGGATTACTCCGAGTACGGCGGCGCGCCGCTGCTCGGCGTCAAAGGGGTGGTGATCATCTGCCATGGGAGATCGAACGACAACGCCATACGGAACGCCATCCGCGTGGCCACAGAGTCAGCTTCAGAGCGGGTCAACGCGCGGATCGAAAGCGAAATCGCGCGATGGCAGGCGGAGAACGGGCAGCTTGCGGCAAGCTAGCCTGCTTCTGTTCGCCCTGGCGGGGCTGGGATCGCTGGCGGCGCAGGCGCAGCGTCCTCATCCGGCGCACTGGCGGCTGATTCCTTCCGCGGAGCGGGTGGCGCCCGGGGCGGAGTTCGCCGCGGCTCTGGAGCTGAAGCTCGACGAGCCGTGGCACATGTACTCGATGACGACGCCGAAGGGCGGACCGATCATCACGACGATTGTTCTGGAAGACAACCCGGCGGTCGAATCGTGGCGGATCTACTACGAGCCGGCGAAGCGGAAGTTCGACCCCAACTTCGGGATTGAAGCCGAAACATATGAGAAAGGAACTGTTTTTCAGTTCCTGGTGCGGCTGAAGCCGGACGCGCCGGCAGGGCCGCACGAGCTGACGGCGCGGATGCGCTACCAGCTCTGCAACGACAAGGAGTGCCTGCCGCCGCGGCGCGTGACGGCGAGCGCGCAGATCGTCGTCGACCCGAAGGCGCCGGCGCCGCCCGCGGCGCGGCTCGACGGACTGAAGCTGTTCGAGCCGGAGAAAGAAGGGGCCTCAGCGGCGGCGGCGCAGCCGGCGGCTCCGGAGCGCAAGCCCGAGGCGGCGCAGCCGCTGGGCGGATTCCTGCTGATCGCGTTCGGGTTCGGGCTGGCGGCGATTTTCACGCCCTGCGTGTTCCCGATGATCCCGATCACGATGACGTTTTTCCTGAACCAGGCGGGCTCGTCGCGG
>FWPV01009437.1_pt1 | contig 16512 bp, 12 predicted proteins | sample 2228371 | NCBI WGS metagenome assembly FWPV01 (sample SAMEA103939776, study PRJEB20133) | metagenome | reverse complement strand
TAACAAAATCTAAATCGGGGTTAAACCCGGCTAAGTAATTAGTTTGTCACACCCCGTATGACTCTTAATGACTAATCCGGGATAAAATTAATGCCGAATCAGGGCAGATAGAAAGCATGTAAAATAAAAAGAAATATTTACTAACTTTGCCTAATTTTAAAATGAACGATTGTTTTTACAACTAAACTGTAATAAAATCAATATAATTCTGTCATAACCTATGATAAAAAAGATATACAGTATTTTTACTGGCACAGGAAGCTATATTCCCCCCAAAGTTATTAAAAATGAAGATTTTCTGAAGAATGAGTTTTATGATGCTACCGGAAAGAAAATTGAGATGCCCCCTGATGAAATTATACGGAAATTTGAAGAAATAACTGAAATAAAAGAAAGAAGGTATGTCGAAGAAAATCAGGTCGCTTCAGACATTGCCTGTCTGGCTGCGCAGGAAGCTATCGAAAGTTCTGGAACTGATCCTGAGACGCTCGATTATATCATTGTGGCTCATAATTTTGGTGATGTTAAGCCCGATGTGAAACAGATTGATATACTTCCCAGCATTGCTTCAAGAGTAAAGGAAAAACTTGGAATCAACAATCCGAAAACTGTTGCTTATGATACACCATTTGGTTGTCCGGGCTGGCTTCAGGGTGTTATCCAGGCTGATTATTACCTCAGGTCGGGCGATGCAAAAAAGGCACTGGTTATTGGCACAGATACACTTTCGCGCATGGCCGACCCTCACGACCGCGATAGCATGATTTATGCCGATGGCGCTGGTGCAACTATTCTTGAGGCGGTTGAAAGCGAAACGCCTGTGGGTATCCTTTCGCATGTCACCCGTACCGATGCCAACGGTCAGACCTATAACCTGTGGCTCGGACCATCAAATAATCCGAATCATTCAAAAAATGAGCTTTTTATTAAAATGAACGGCCGGAAACTTTATGAATATGCTCTTAAGACTGTCCCTCAGGTTGTTAAGGAAAGCCTTGATAAAGCAGGTATTATGCTGAATAACATCAAAAAAATACTTATTCATCAGGCAAATGCAAAAATGGATGAAGCCATTATTCAACGATTATTCCGGCTCTATAAAGAGCTTAAAATACCCCGGTTTATTATGCCCATGACCATCTCGCAACTGGGCAATTCCTCGGTAGCTACCATTCCCACCTTGCTGAATTTATTACTGAAAGGAAAACTCGAAAACCACAGCCTGCTTCCCGGGCAGATTGCCGTTTTCGCCTCAGTTGGCGCAGGTATGAATATCAATTCGATGGTTTATAAAATGCCTGAAAGGTAATTGAGAATACAGCACCCGAATTAACCGGTTTGGGATAAATCTGATGACGAACCCGGGTGGGATTAATCTTATCTTGTAATAATTCCCTGTTAGTCCTTGCCCAGCTCCATATATGCTTTAAACAGTTTAACGGTTTCTCTGGCTGCCTTAACATCATGAACCCTTAGCAGATCGGCCCCGTTAAGCAGGGCTATGGTATTCAGTGCTGTTGTCCCGTTAAGCGCATCTGAAGGCGTAATACCAAGAAATTTATATATCATCGACTTCCTTGAGATTCCAACCATAACCGGTAATTCAAAAACAGAAAAAACCTTCAGGTTTCGGAGCAAACGGTAATTATGTTCCATGGTTTTACCAAAACCGAATCCCGGATCAATAATAATATCGGTAATTCCGGCATTCAGCGCTTCTGAAATACGGTCCCGGAAAAAACCGGTAATTTCATCCAGCAGGTTTTCATATACCGGATTTACCTGCATGGTTGCCGGAGTACCTTTCATGTGCATCATGATATACGGGATTTTATAAGCCGCAACAGTTTCAATCATTGCAGGGTCAGCAATTCCCGCCGTTATATCATTGATGATGTCAGCCTGAAATTCTTCAACAGCAACTTTTGCAACTTTACTTCTGAAAGTATCAATCGATACTATAGCATCGGGATAATGATTACGAATATATTTCAATGCTTTTGATATTCGCTCCAGTTCTTCTTCTTCATCAACATCAGGCGCTCCGGGACGCGATGAATATCCTCCCACATCTATAATATCAGCTCCTTCCGAAATAAGCTGATCGACCTTTTCAGCAATCTGACCTTCATCAGCGTAACGGCCTCCGTCATAAAATGAATCGGGTGTTATATTCAGAATACCCATTATACGCGGAATTGAAAAATCAAGCAGCTTACCTCTGCAATTTAAGGTCGTTTTTTTTGAAAAAAATGTATCTTTAAAATCCATTTCCTGATAATTTGAACTTAAAATTAGAAAAAAATATGAAGTTTATCGTGATTGAAGGCATTGATGGTTCAGGAAAGTCAACTCAGCTCAGATATCTGATTAATTATCTTGAAAAAGAAAATAAACCATATAAATACCTTCATTTTCCGCGCAGCAATGCACCTGTCTTTGGCGATTTGATCAGCCGTTTTCTGAGGGGTGATTTTGGCCCGGTTTCTGCTGTCAACCCATACCTGGTGGCTTTATTATATGCCGGCGACCGTTATGATGCTGCTCCGGTGATAAACCAATGGATTGATGAAGGTAACCTGGTTGTTCTCGACCGTTATGTTTATTCCAACATAGCCTTTCAGTGTGCCAAAATTGAAGATTTTGACCAGCGAAAAACGCTTAAAGACTGGATTCTGAACCTTGAATATGCCTATTACAAAATTCCACGGCCCGACCTTAACCTTTTCCTTGATGTACCATTTTCTTTTGCCAGCAGAAATTTATCGTCAAAACGCAAAGGGAATGACCGCGATTATCTCAACGGAAAAAAGGATATTCACGAAGCCGACCTGCAGTTTCAGCAAAAGGTAAGAGAAATGTATCTCTGGCAGGTAAATGAAAACAATGATTTTAAATTGGTTAACTGCAGTGATTTCAATGGCAACATATTATCGCCTGAGGAAATTTTTGCGGAAATAAAAAATATACTCAGTTTGTGAACAAAAAGTAATGAATATGAAAGGAATAACAATATTTTGCAGATGGTTTACAGGACTTGTTTTTGTTTTCAGCGGATTTGTAAAGGCTATTGACCCGCTGGGCTATACATACAAGATTCAGGATTATTTCAGCGCTTTTCATGTTGGTTTTCTTAGTAGCCTTGCATTATTTATCGCTATTGCATTCAGCACGCTGGAACTATTAATTGGCCTTAACCTGCTTTTTTCAGTACGTATGAAACTCACTGCATGGATGCTCATGCTTCTTATGGCTTATTTTACAGTGCTTACATTTATTCTGGCTATTTTCAATCCGGTATCCGACTGTGGCTGTTTCGGCGATGCCATTATTTTAACCAACTGGCAGACTTTCTGGAAAAATATCATTCTGCTGATACCTACCATTATTATTTTCTTTCAACGTGATCAGTTTAAATCAATGTATTCTGAGGCTTCAGAATGGAGGCTTGCAGGTATTTTTGCGCTGGCGGGAATTATCATATCAGTATATTGTTTGCGTAACCTCCCTGTTATGGATTTCAGGCCATATTCCGTCGGGACGCACCTGCCCGATAAAATGGCCATCCCTGAAGGAATGCCGCTGGATGAATATGAAACCGTTCTGTTGTATCAGAAAGATGGTATAATCAGGGAATTTACCCTTGACAATTATCCGTGGCAGGATTCGACATGGAAATGGGTGGAAACGAAACAAAAACTGATTAAAAAAGGATATGAGCCACCGATTCATGATTTTGCCCTGCTATCTGATAATGGCACCGATATAACAGAGAATTTGCTGAATGACACTGCTTATTCTTTCCTCGTTGTCGCACATGACCTCAATAAAACAAATCAAAAAGCATTTAAGAAAATTAATAAAATAGCAGAGCAGGGGCAGAAAATGGGTTTTTGCTTTTACCTTGTCACTTCATCAACCATGAGCGAAATCTCAGCCTTTAAAAACAAAGTTAATCCGCCTTTCGAAATATTTACAGCTGACGGAATAGCATTGAAAACCATCATCAGGGCCAATCCCGGAATTGTATTGCTGCGTAAGGGGACTGTGATGGCAAAATGGCATCACCGTAATTTTAACATAAAATCATTTCCTGAACAAAATCTGGATGCCCAGATACTTACCAGATACCGCAAGACAATTGAACTTTTAAGAGTTGTCATAGCAGCGCTTGTTGTTTTGCTTACAATATCGGTTTTTCATATCATAAATTACAGAAAATGATTATACATTTTAACATTGCAACAATAAAAAGATGATTTTTGTTATCATTTCTGTTGTTTTTGTTAAAAAATTGAAACTTTAGCCTCATTTTTGCAGTACATTAAATTAATGTTAAATTTTCATTTACTTTTCATGAATAAATCCTTTTTCATTGTATTATTGCTTGTTAACATTCATTTATCTTCTTTTCAGCAGGAATTTATTATCAATGAGGTGATGACAGCCAATGCCTCCTCGGTACTTGATAATACTTATTACAATTATACCGAATGGATTGAAATCTATAATCCTGCAGGACAAATAAAAAATATCGCAGGCTATTATCTTTCTGATGATCCGAATTTTCTGACCAAATGGAAGATTCCCAGCAATAGTATTCCGGCCAATGGATACAAGGTATTCTGGTTTGACAAAATGAATACCGGCCAGCATGCCGGTTTCAGGCTTCGCAGCAACCGCGAGATTATTCTGCTTTCAAACAGTTCAGGTGTTATTGTTGACTCGGTGCGTGTGGAATTTCCCTATCGCAACTGCTCCTATGGACGAACTCCCGACGGATCGTCAACATGGACTTATTTTAAGCAGGCAACGCCCGGGGCTTCAAATACGTCAGAACCTGTAAGCGGACAAGCTCCTGAGCCCATATTCAGCCTTTCAGGCGGAAGATATACCGGAACACAGACTTTAACTCTTTCAACGCCGTCAGAAGGTTATATCATACGTTATACCGCCGACGGCAGTGAGCCAAAAGAAACATCAACTCAATACACAAGCCCCATAAAAATTATAAGAACCGCAACAGTTAAAGCCAGAGCATTTGCAACCGGACAGGTGCCCAGCAATACTGTCACCAATACTTATTTTATTAACGAACATACATTTACCATTCCTGTTGTATCGGTTTCAACAGACCCGGTTTTCCTGAATGACAATACCATAGGCATATACGTTGAAGGCACCAACGGCATTGAAGGGAATTGCTACGGGAGAGCCAACTGGAACCGCGATTGGGAACGTAGCGGATATATTGAATATTTCAAACCCGACGGACAACGGATAATAAGTACGGGCGCAGGTATAAAAATTGCAGGTGCATGCAGCCGCACTCAGCCGCAAAAGTCATTCGGCATTTACTTCAGGGATAAATACGGTGCCGACAATATAAAATATCCTTTGTTTCAGTCAAAACAGATTGACAGATTTTCTTCATTCATGCTCCGGAATTCGGGTAACGACTGGAACCGTACCATGTTTCATGATGGCATGATGCAATCGCTGATTATAGGGCAAATGGATGTTGACTATAACGCCTTTACGCCTTCTGCCGTATATCTGAACGGCCAGTACTGGGGAATCCTTAATACAAGGGAAAAAATAAACGAAGGTTATCTCTTTTCGAATTACAAGCTTGACGAAGACAGTATTGATTTTCTTGAAAGAGACTATATTGTATTAGCCGGAAGCAATGCTGATTATATCTCCCTGCTGAATTTCCTGAATAACAATAACCTCGCTTCATCAGCTAATTACCAGTATGTTAAAGACAGAATTGACATTGATGAATATATCAACTATCTGATTGTTCAGATTTATAGCAGTAATACCGACTGGCCCGGCAATAATCTGAAATACTGGAAATCAAAGAAGCCCGGCAGTAAATGGCGCTGGATTTTGTTTGACCTCGATTTCGGTTTTGGATTATATGGCGCCAGCCCTGATCATAACACGCTTACCTTTGCCACTGAACCAAACGGCCCGAGCTGGCCAAATCCGCCATGGTCAACCTTCCTGTTCAGAAAACTTCTTGAAAATGCAGAGTTCAGAAATCAGTTTGTGGACAGATTTACCATACACATTTATTCAACCTATAACCCTGCCAGGGTTAATCACATTATTGATTCAATCAGGCAAATGTATGCCACAGAAATTCAATATCATTTTAACCGCTGGGGAGGTTCGGTAAACGATTGGCAGAATAATATTAATATAGCAAAAAATTTTGCAGCATTGCGGCCCGGATATATGATGACACACCTGCAGAATTTCTTTTCACTCAGTGCTCCATATTCTGTGAAAGCAACATCAAATATTAAACAGGCTTCATGCTTTTCACTCAATGAAGTGGTCATTAATGACACGGCTTTTACAGGCAATTACTTTGGCAACAGGCAGTTGAGGGTTAAAGCAATATCAAATAAAGATTACGTTTTTAAACAATGGAAAATACGCAAAACAAACAGCCAGTCCATTCAGTTGTTTGCTGCCGGATCGCAATGGAAGTATCTCGATGACAATTCGCTGCCCGGAGCTTCATGGAAAAATGTTGCCTTCGATGACAGCGGCTGGAAAACAGGCAACGGACAGCTTGGCTATGGCGATGGCGATGAAACAACTATACTTAATTACGGACCTGATGAGAATAATAAGTACATTACATATTATTTCCGAAAGAAATTTACCCTTACCGACACAACCGGTGTCAACCGCCTGCTGATTAACCTGTTACTTGACGATGGCGCTGTTGTTTACCTGAACGGGCAGGAAATACTCCGCTATAATATGCCTTCAGGCGAAATAACCCAAAGCACATTGGCATCTTCGGCTATTGCCGATGAAACGAGTTATTACGATTTTATCCTGAATAACATAAAATTTAATCCCGGCGAAAATGTAATTGCCGTTGAACTACATCAGGTTTCGGGAACAAGTTCTGACCTTGGTTTTGATATGTATGCTTCGGCTGTAAAAACTACCGGTTTGTCTGAAGAATTTAATCCAAATAAGGAAATTATTGTAACCGTAAATTCAAATGTTGAATTAACTGCTGAATTTGAACCGACAAATGTGATCAGAAATTTATATATCAATGAAATATGTGCAAAAAATACCGTTTTCCCCGATGAGGAATATGAATTTGACGACTGGATTGAAATTTATAATGCCGGTAATGAGGCAGTTAATCTGGGAGGACTTTATTTTACAAATAATCTGCAGATTCCCAACTACTTTCAGATTTCTGATAAGGCTCCGGCACTTACTGAAATACCGGCACATTCATTTAAAGTTTTATGGGCCGATAATGAGCCTGAGCAGGGATTTATGCACCTCGGATTTAATCTGGCTAAAGACGGCGGACAGGTTGGATTAGCTCAGCTTACCGAAAAAGGAATGTTTTACATTGATTCATTAACCTATCCGAAATTAAAAGACAATTTTTCATACGGACGCTATTTTGATGCAACAAACCGCTGGTTCCTTCTGGGAAGGATGACTCCCGGCGAATCAAATGTTTACACGGAAATTACCGAAATCGAAGGCCTGAATATGGCCTTAATATACCCAAATCCTGCTCAGAGCCATATAACAATTGATTTCACAGAACCTTCCGGATCAGATATCGAAGTGGTAATCCTGTCAGTTACAGGTCAGGAAATGTTGCATTTATTTATACCTGAAGGAACCGTTTCTGAAAGTTACGATATCTCAATGTTGCCCGGCGGTCTGTATCTGATGAATTTACGAAACAGATTATCAAATGTGACAATTAAACTATTAAAAAATAATTAATTGAAAACGACAAAGAATTACCGATGAAAAACAAAATTTATCATTTTATCATCACTTTTGTTCATATTATCTAAATGTTTTATTAATATTGATTTAATATGACAGACAATTAGTAAATTCGCAAACCTGAAAAGATAATAATACAAATGAAACCCTCTTGATTAGAAAAATATATATATCCGATCACCGGTACCGGTGATAGCATATGGGTTATTTCATACCTTAAAATACAACAAAATAATATGATGAAGAAACTAATTTATATTTTAACAACCGTAAGCATTTTGATCTCCTTTTCTTCATGTGAGAAAAAAGAGGGGACAGGTGGAACCTCAACAATAAAAGGAAAAGTTAAGGTGAGGGATTATAATGGTAATTTTACATACCTTGTTGGTGAGTTCTATTCGGGAGATGAAGATGTCTATATCATTTACGGCGATGATGATGTTTTTGGCGACCGCACAAGAACCAACTATGACGGAACCTATCAGTTCAAATACCTTCGTGAAGGCAATTATAAAGTATTTGCCTATTCAAAAGATTCTGCCGGATATCCGCTTGACAGAAAAATAGCGGTAATTAAGGATGTAAAAATAACCGGGAAAAATCAGGTTGTCGAGGTTGAAGATATTATTATACTCAAATAAACCGAATGGACAGGGAGAAAAAAAACAGAATCAGCCAGTTGCTAATAAACTTTAGTCCTGTCAGCCTGCAGGAAATAGAATGCGTGTCGCTTATGAACAGGGTAGATAAGAAATTTATTCTGTCATTTAATGACCTTTTAAGGATTATTCCCGAATTGGAGCATACTTATGCTGTACTCACTATTGAAGGCCAACGGGTATTTACCTATAAAACTGATTATTACGATACTCCCGGCTTTGATATGTTCCTTGACCATCATAATGGAAAACTTAACAGGTATAAGATACGGCAGCGCAAATACATTGAATCTGACCTTGAGTTTATTGAAATCAAATTCAAGAATAATAAAGGGCAAACCCTGAAAAAACGCATAAAGAATAACCATATTCATAGCAGCGACTCTGTTCAGCTGATTAGTGAAATCACTCCCTATGACCCTCATTCGCTGGTCAGGAAAATTACCACTTATTTTAACCGTTTCACGCTTGTTGATAACCAGAAAACATCAAGAATAACTATCGATTTCAATCTTCGGTTTGCTGAAATGGAAAGAAATATCAGACTTGAGAATCTGGTTATTTTTGAAATAAAACAGGAAAAAGAGTATGCCAATAGAAATATCTATAATTTATTGAAAGAAAAATCCATTCGTCCTTGCCCGGTAAGTAAATACTGTATCGGCCTGACTTTGATGAATAACCTTCCTAAAGCCAACATTTTTAAAGATACATTACGTAAAATTAATAGGATTAATCATGTTTCTTAGCATTGTTACCAATGAAGTCATTAATGTTCTGGGTCTCGACCTGATTCATGTACCTGACTTTTATGAACTGTTACTCAGATTTGCACTTAATCTGCTGATCATCGCCCTCATCGTAAGGGGATTATATTATCCGGGCACGCGGAGAAAGGATTATTTGTTTACTTTCCTTTTACTGAGTACCGTTGTTTTTCTGTTGTGTTTCCTGCTTGAAAGTGTAAAGCTTCAGCTGGGATTTGCCTTCGGATTATTTGCTATTTTCGGAATCTTACGATACCGGACAAATGCCATTCCTATTAAGGAAATGACGTACCTGTTTGTAATCATTGGAATTTCAGTGGTAAATGCATTGGCAAATAAGAAAATAAGCTGGTCAGAACTTCTGTTTACCAACCTTATTATTTTAGGCTTAATTTATGGACTTGAAAAAGTATGGCTGCTGAAACATGAGTCATCAAAAGTTATTGTTTATGAAAAAATTGACCTCATCAAACCCGAAAAGCGTGAATTACTCCTCAAAGATCTTGAAGAACGTACAGGGTTGAAAATCAACAGGGTTGAAATCGGAAGAATTGATTTTTTAAGGGATACTGCCAGAATTGTAATCTATTATTTTGAAAGCAGCGTTAATCTGGCCGATGAAAATGATAATGCTTATGCGCGAAATGATGATGATGACGATTAATCACTTATAGCAGAACGTATTTCCGGATAATAATTTTTAGTTAATGGGACAAAGAAAACATACAGCCTTTATTCTTTTGTTAAACGGAAAACTATTATCTATTGCCGTAAGTCTTTTTATTGTCATTGTCAGTAATGTTGCTGCACAGGAATTTGATTTTCAGGCATGGCCACAGCTTGAGATAGGATATAATCTTGGCAGCGGATTTAAAGCATCAGTTGAAGAAGAAATCAGGCTCCATGAAAATGCCGGCATGATAAAAAAAGAGCTGACCGATGTTGGATTATCATATAAAATAAACAAAGCTTTCAGGGTAAGTGTAAAATACAGGTTTGAACTCTCATGGAAAAATCCTGATAAAAAATCATGGCGTAACGGATTATATTTTGACCTGTCACTACGAAAAAAAATACAGCGTTTTCAGATTGATTACCGGCTGCGTTTTCAGTCGCCTAAAGTTGAAACATTATCGGAAATATCAGAAGGGAGAGATTTATTTATGAATCGTCATAAAGCCGGTTTGTCGTACAATATCAAAGGAATACCGCTATCACCTGCCCTTGAAGCCGAAATATTTATACCTTTTGCTCGTAAGGAACCCTTGTATATTAATGAATACAGACTTTGGGCAGGGCTTGATTATGCTATTAACAAACGCAATTCATTTGGCATAAAATACGGCATCAGGCGTGAAATAAATGTGCCTGATCCTTTGACTGCTTATATCATAGCACTCAAATATACTTTTGATCTGAATTGAATGTAAATAAGGCATCTTTCTGAATTAATTCATTGTCTGTTTGTTTAACAGTCCGGTCAGTTTTTCCTGCCCATAATCTTTTAGCCCAGATTAGTCATTAGGAGTCACGCGGGGTGTGACGAACTAATTACTTAGCCGGGTTTAATCCCGATTTAGATTTTGAAAGGTTTTCTTAAGAAGAAAACCTTTCAAAATATTAATCGCCCGGCCACTGCAAAAAAAACGCTGATGAGTTTTTTGGGTTTAGTACAAATTAACCTTCCTTACCGAATTATTATTGTCACGCATTGCTGTTCTCAAAATAAAATCAACTAAATTTGCCAGCCTGAAACAATTTTTTAACCCGAATTAATCAATAGAAAGAAGGCCTGAAGGGTCAGTTTTATTGATTATCACCGATTGATGATTTGTTTGAAGCATCCTGCAAAAATGCTGAAATACAAATTCTTATCGGTGACGCATCTTTAATGCGTAATTTGGGTTTATCAATTGCGCACTTACAATACGTAGTTTGCGATTACCTGTAATAACAGATTGCATAATGATTGACAATGCGGCAAAATATCACATTGTTACCCTGGGTTGTCAGATGAACAGGTCAGACAGCGAGCGAGTCAGTACGGTTATTGAAAAAATGGGGTACAGGTGGACTGACACCGAAGAAGAAGCTTCCCTGCTGGGCATTTTGGCATGTTCGGTAAGGCAAAAATCAATTGATAAGGTATATTCGCTTATTCGTAAATGGAATTCATGGAAAAACAAGCGCAACCTAATTACTTTTGTATCGGGTTGTGTATTACCTGCAGATAAGGAAAAATTTCTCAGACTTTTTGATCTGATTTTCCCTGTAAGCGACATACAGCAGTTGCCTCAGATGATAGAGCAGTATGGAGTTGTTACTCCTGTTGCCCATTTTATTGGCGGGTCTGAGCTTGCCGAAAGTTTACCTCATAATAAACGGTCATTAACTCTTACCCCACGTCTTAATCATACTGCCAGGCCATTTTTACAGAAGCCTGATATTCATGACTTCTGGAAAATAAGGCCATTATATAATTCTTCTTATGAAGCATTTATTCCTATTCAAAACGGTTGTGATAAGTTTTGCACATTCTGCGCTGTGCCCTATACAAGAGGCCGCGAAGTATCAAGGCCATCGGGCGAAATAATGGACGAGCTCACGGCACTTATTGACAAAGACTACAAATCAATAACACTGCTGGGGCAAAATGTAAATTCATACGGGCTTGACAAAAAAGGACATGAAATCACATTCCCTGAATTACTGAGGCGTATTGGAGAATACGGAAAACAATCAGGTAAGGATTTCTGGGTTTATTTTACATCTCCCCATCCGCGTGATATGACTGATGAAGTACTTGAAGTAATTGCGGCATATCCGTGCCTTGCCAGACAAATACACCTTCCGCTGCAATCGGGTGATGATGAGGTGCTGGCAAAAATGAACCGCAGGCATTCTGTAAATGATTATATGAAGATTATTAAAGCCATACGCCGTATTTTACCCGATGCGACAATATTTACCGATATCATTGTGGGGTTTACCGGAGAAACTGACGAACAATTTGAAAACACAAGAAAATTGATGGCCGATGTGAAATTCAATATGGCCTATATTGCAGCCTATTCTCCTCGCCCCGGAGCAGTCAGTGCCCGGTGGACTGATGATGTCACGCATGCAATTAAAAAACAACGTCTGCATATACTGACAGAAGAACTTACAAAACATTCACTGAAATATAACCAGGAGCTTGCAGGCAAAGAGATTAAAATTTTAGTTACTGATACTGACCGCAAAAAAGGATACCTTTCAGGATATACCGAAGGAAGAATAGTATCGCGTTTTGAATCAGATGATTTATCGCTTATAGGATCCTTTGTTACCATCAGAGTTGATTCTGCATCACCTTATGCCATTGAAGGTACATTAATTAAAAACTGAAGGGCAGTGAAAAGAAAGGTAGCTTTTAAAACACTGGGCTGCAGGTTGAATCAGTTTGAAACCGATTCGCTGGTAACCGACTTTCATAAAGCCGGTTATGAAATCGTAGGGTTTAACGAAAACGCTGATATTTATATTATTAATACATGCACAGTAACCCAACAGGGCGATCATAAATCAAAAACATATATTAATCAGGCAACACGAAAGAAAAACGGTTCGCTGATTATTGTCACAGGTTGTATGGCCACCAGCCAGAAAGAATATCTCGAAAACCGCCGTGATATAACCTATGTGATTGAGAACCCATCTAAAAACCAGATATTGTCATTGGTTGAAGCTCATTATAAAGGAGAGATTGTTCATTTATCAGGTTCTGAAAATGATTTGTTTGATTTCAGTATTGCTGAAAAAAGTTTTCATACACGTAGTATGATAAAAATTCAGGATGGCTGCGATAATTTCTGTTCTTACTGCATTGTTCCCATTGTAAGAGGCAGGGCGGTGAGCCGGCGGGCAAACGATATTTTAAGCCATATCCGGCAGGTAATTAATCTGGGCTTTAAAGAGGTGGTGCTAACCGGAGTTAATATCAGCCGATATCATTACGAAGATATTAATTTTGAGGCGCTGCTTGAAAAAATACTTGATTTACCCGGTAATTTTCGTGTCCGCATATCATCTATTGAGCCTGAAGGATTCGGTGATAAGCTGGTGAGCCTGTTTCAGCATGAAAAGCTTTGCCCGCATCTGCACTTATGCCTGCAGAGCGGTTCTGACAAAGTTCTTATGAAAATGCGCCGGACATACTCCACCCGTGATTTTTATACGATTATTGAAAAGTTTATAAAGAAATATCCCCTTTTCAATTTTACAACAGATATTATGGTAGGTTTTCCGGGTGAAACGCAAGAAGATTTTGAGGCAACCTGTGGAATGCTGAAAAATATTGGTTTCAGCCATGTTCATACTTTTAAATACTCTGTGCGAAAGGGTACACGCGCTGAAAAGATGCATGAACAGATAAATGAAAAAATAAAACGGGAGCGAAGTGAAATAATCCGTAACATTGCCGCTGAAAACAAACGCAGATACTATTCAAATTTTATCGGATTAAACCAGACAATGCTTGTGGAAAAGATTAAAAGCGGTAATATTGCTGCAGGTTATGGTGAAAATTATGTGCCGGTAGAATTATTTAACCATCAGGTAAAAGAGAATAGCTTTGTTAAAGTGTTAATTAACGGATTGATTGAAAAGAAAAATGATCTGGTTTTAAAAGCTGACGAAATAATTACACTTTTATAACCCCAATTAATCATTAGTGGCCATGTTCCTTTTAAATAGAAATTATAATGTTACTGATTAAACATATTCAGCAAAGGATAATAAAATGGCAGAGTGACCATTTCAGTCACCGGCAACTGATATACGCCCTTAGTTTTTTTATTGGAATTCTGAGTGGTTTTGCAGCAATAATACTCAAAAATACCGTTCACTATACCCATCTGTTTGCAACCTCGCAACTTGAGTTCAGGGGAGTAAACCTGTTTTATCTCGCTTATCCGCTGTGCGGTGTTTTTTTAACCGTTTTGTTTGTCAGGTTTATCATTAAAGATGAAATGGGGCACGGCATTACCAAAATTCTTTATTCAATTTCAAAGCAAAATGGCAAAATAAAGCCTCACAACAGTTATTCATCTATTATAGCAAGCAGTTTAACTGTTGGCTTTGGCGGTTCTGTCGGGCTCGAGTCGCCTATAGTTATGACAGGTTCAGCAATTGGTTCAAATCTGGGCCGGGTTTTTGGAATGAATTATAAATCAGTTATCACGCTCATAGGTTGCGGTGCTGCCGGAGCCATAGCAGGTATTTTTAAAGCGCCGATAGCTGCTATTATTTTCAGCCTCGAAGTGCTGATGCTCGACCTTACTGTATGGTCGATAATTCCGTTGCTTATTTCATCGGTAACAGCCACCATTTTATCCTATCTGTTACTCGGAAAAGGTGTCATTCTGCCTTTCCAGCTTATGGCTGATTTTCAGTTGCATAACCTGCCTTATTATGTTTTACTTGGCATATTTGCTGGTATTACATCTTCATATTTTACTAAGATTACAATTTTCAGCGAATCATTGTATACCCGTATCCGCAATCCATGGGCAAAAATGTTATGCGGCGGGATAATACTGGGTATTCTGATATTTTTATTTCCGCCATTATATGGCGAAGGTTATGATATGCTGAACAATATTATTAACGGTAAAAGTGAATTGTTGCTGAATAAAAGCCTGTTTACAGATGCAACTTCAGGAACGTTGCTCTTTATCATATTTCTTACGGCACTCATACTGCTGAAACCTGTTGCTATGACTGCAACAACAGGCGGTGGCGGCGTGGGAGGGATTTTTGCCCCGACGCTTTTTACCGGCGGTATATTAGGACTCCTTTTTTCAAAGATTTTTTATTTTTTTGATTTTATTCAGGTACCCGAAATAAATCTGATACTTTCAGGCATGGCCGGTCTGATGGCCGGAGTTATGCATGCACCGCTTACAGCTATTTTTCTGATTGCCGAAATAACCGGGGGGTATTCTCTGATAATACCACTGATCATTACTTCAACCATTGGTTATATTACCAATAAATACTTTGTGCATCATTCAATATATACTCACCGGCTTGCCATGAGAGGCGAACTGATTACTCATCACAAGGACAAGGCAATACTTACCTTGCTTGACATGCAAAAGGTGATTGAAAAAGACCTCATTACTGTATCTGCCGACGATTCATTGGGCAGGCTGGTAAAAGTTGTTGCCCGGTCAAACCGCAACATTTTTCCTGTTGTTACTCATGATAATCTGCTGATAGGTATCGTATTGCTTGATAATATCAGGCATATTATGTTTAATACTGAAATGTACGATACAATTTTTGTGCGTGATATAATGATGTTGCCTCCGGCACATATTTCCCCTGGTGAATCAATGGAAAGCGTTATGCGAAAGTTTGAGGAAAATGAAGCATGGAACCTTCCGGTTATTGATAACGGCAAATACGTTGGCTTTATCTCCAAATCGAAACTCTTTTCATTTTATCGCAACTGGTTGCTTGAAATATCAGAAGAATAATGCAGGGAACTGTGCCACGTTCTGATGCAGTAACAGGGTATAAATATTGTTTGCCCTTCAAAGCTTTTATCCCGGATTAATCAGTAGCTTTGGCTATTATTCTCTGATGACAGTAATCTGGAAATATTGCTAATGACAAATTCGGGATAAAATGCTGAATTGCAATTTCCTTTCGGTTACGTGTTTCCAATACTTAATCGGGTTTCCCGGTAAAGGGAGGATATTTATCCGTTAAAAACATCATGTAAAGCCCCACGCGTATCCCCCAGCGTATTGTCCCGGTTACAAAGTTATGCATGCCCGATGGGTATTGGCCTGCAAACAGCACAATAAACCATGCTATAAAAATAACAACCCCTGTTGCAATACCTCTGAACATAAGAATGAAGCCATGTGGAATAGCTACATAAAGCCAGCCAAACAGAAGCCTTAATATTAATAATCCGCGGCTCAGCTTTTCAGGTTGAGGCATATCAAATTCTGTGTTTTCATCAGATGCCTTAAGGCCGAAAGCCGGATATCCGTCACTTAAGTTATACATTCGGGCACCAAGTCTTAAATACCATCGTTGCAGGTTTACCTGAAAACCGTAAAAGCTTTTGGGATATTTACCCGTAAATAATACTGCCCAAAAGGCCAGGAAGGTCAGTAATCCCGACCAGAGGTTGAGAAAGAACAATATGAATCCGTGCGGCAGGGCAATATACAGCCATCCGAAAAAAGTTCTTAGGAGCAATTCAAGACGTGAATAGTTCTCCTGATGTTTAA
>FWPV01009436.1_pt1 | contig 16512 bp, 13 predicted proteins | sample 2228371 | NCBI WGS metagenome assembly FWPV01 (sample SAMEA103939776, study PRJEB20133) | metagenome | reverse complement strand
CAATCACTTTTGTCACCGATGAAAAGAAAGTTGAAGAACTCATATCGAAGGCCCGTGAAATCTACAAGGCGAGAGATGAGAGAGCGAGGGGCTTGAAGGAGGAAGATGTGGAGGAGTTTTACAGCTGTGCCCTGTGCCAGAGCTTCGCTCCGACACATATCTGCATTGCAACTCCAGAGCGGGTAGCTAACTGTGGAGCCATAAGTTGGTTCGATGGTAGAGCTGCCTATAAGCTCGACCCCGAGGGGCCAGTGCAAGAGGTGAAGAAAGGCGAGTGCCTAGACCCGATAAGGGGAGAGTATAGCGGTTGCAATGAGCTGGCTGGAGTAAAATCCATGGGGACTTACCATCGGGTATACCTTCACAGCGCTTTCGAGCATCCACATACCTCCTGCGGATGCTTCCAGGCAATCTGGTTCTACATCCCTGAGGTTGACGCCTTTGGCCTTGTCCACCGCGATTTTGTTGGCCCAACCGTAGTTGGCGTTCCCTTCTCCACTATGGCAGCAGATACAAGCGGCGGCAGGCAGGTAGAGGGCTTTTTGGGGATGGCACTGGAGTATCTACGATCACCCAAGTTCCTGTATGCTGATGGTGGCATCAGGCGATGTGTATGGATGCCAAAAGAAATAAAAGAGAGATACAAGGATGTTATACCCGCGGATCTGTATGATAAGATAGCCACCGAGGAAGACGTCAAAAACGTGGATGAACTAGTTGCCTTCTTAGATAAGGTGGGACATCCTTGGGTGAAGGGTGAGGTAGAGCTTCCGGTATAGAATGAATTTGGAGGTTTCGTGATGCCACTAAAGGGAACAGATATCGTAAAGAGGCTTCCAGAAGGGGGGAAAAAGAATTGCCGTGAATGTGGTTTTCCCACCTGCTTTGCTTTTGCCATGAAACTAGCTTCAGGTGGTGTCTCACTTGATAAATGTCCTTACCTTCCTCCGGATGTCAAGGCTGAACTGGAAGAAGCATTGGCACCACCTATCAAATTAGTAACCATAGGTACTGGTAAGACCGCGCTCGAGATCGGCAATGAAGAGGTGATTTACCGGCACGAGAAGACATTTGTCCACCAACCAGGCATTGCCCTACTTGTCTCGGACAAGGAGGCTGAGGCGAAGGTCAATGAGAAGCTGACAAAAATAAAGGAGCTGCAGTTCCCTTGGGTGGGTCTGACCCTTAAGGCAAACCTATTGGCGTTGCAGTTTGAGTCAGGTGATAAAGCCAAGTTCGAGGCATTGGTAAGGAAGGTTTATAATGACAATGATCTACCTGTGGTGCTGATGGCCGAAGATATTGATGTTCTGCTATCAGCCTGGAAGATATACAGCGACAGGAAACCACTACTATACCCGGTTACTAAAGATAACATTGATAAAGTCATCGCTGGAATTAAGAGTTCGCCGACACCGGTTGTGGTTAGAGGTAACAGCGTGGAGGAGCTTATACCACTGACCACCCGACTGAAGGATGCCGGCATCGAGGAGATTGTCCTAGATCCGGTCGCCAAGAATATGCGGGATGCTATCAGGGATCAGACCCTTATTCGGAGAGCCGCACTGAAGCAGAACTTCCGACCTCTGGGTTATCCTACAATCGGCTTTCCCTGCTTCATGGCCCAGGACGAAATCAGGCAGATCCTTCTTGCCGCTATGTTTGTGATCAAGTATCCAGGCATAATCGTCCTTTCCGACTTCGACCAATACTCGCTGTTGCCATTATTAGTGCAGAGGCTCAATATATACACTGACCCCCGTATACCTATGTCTGTGGAGCCGAAGGTCTACGAGATCGGCGAGCCAAGTGATGAGTCTCCGGTGCTGATAACCAGCAACTGGGCGCTGACCTACTTTATTGTGGCTTCGGAAATCGAAGGCAGCAAGATCCCATCTTGGCTATGTGTCAAAGACACTGAAGGGCTTGGCGTCCTCACTGGCTGGGCAGCAGGCAAGTTCTCTGGGGACTCCATCGGACCGTTCGTAAAGAAGTCCGGAATCGAGGGCAAGGTAAAGCACAGGAGATTGATCATACCAGGCAAGGTAGCCCGGATTAAAGGCGAGTTGGAAGAGGCTTTGCCCGACTGGGAGATCATAGTTGGACCTAGGGAAGCTAGTGAGATACCAGCCTACTTACCAGCTCTTGTCAAGAAGTGGAAGAACTGAAGCAAGAACTGACGGACATCCTAACTCCGAACAAGAAAGATAGACGCCATTTAATTGCACTTCTTCAACAAGTCCAGCATAAGCTTGGTTATCTCTCAAAAGAGGCGATGCTTGCCATCGCCGACTTTTTGGAAATCCCACAAAGCACGGTGTACGGCATCGCCACCTTTTATAACCAGTTCCGTTTTATACCCCTAGGTAAACACCCGGTGAAAGTCTGCATGGGCACTGCTTGCCACTTGGCAGGTGGCAGGCTTGTTCTTGAGGCTGTGGCTAGGGAGCTTGACATCGGAGTCGGTGGTATTACGCCCGACCATAAGTTCAGCCTAGAAAGAGTCGCCTGTGTAGGCTGTTGTGCACTAGCTCCGGTGGTAGTAATCGGTGACTCTGTCTACCCGAAGATGACACCTCCAAAAGTGGAGGAGGTGTTGGTAACCATTGAACCGAGGAGTCAGCAACCGTGAAAACCACTGACGCCATTAAACATCAAAGCTGGTAATTGTAATGTAAAGAGACAAATAGACCCGCAGTTGCGAAGCTTTAGCCTCACCAGAAGTTAATTAAAAGCTAGGGAGTTTGAGTGACCTTTGAAGAGATTCAAAGTCAGGCAAAGGCAGATTGGGACTCTGTCTATCATGGCAAAACCCCGCATATTCTAATCGGTACTGCCACATGTGGTCGAGCTGCCGGCGCTTTGCCAGTAGTCGAAGCCTTCCGCAAGGAGTTAGCAAAACGAAATGCAGTGGCTAAGATAACAGAGGTCGGCTGCATTGGGCTTTGCTCCTGCGAGCCGCTGGTCACCATAATTAAGCCTGGCTCTTTCACTGTTTGCTATCACCATGTGACTCCCCAGGTCGTGCCCACACTGGTCGAAGGCTATGTTTTAGGTGATGACCCCTGCCTCGACCTAGCTTTAGGCACCATTGAGGGCGGCGAGGGCAAGGCAGTCTATATTCCCGAGCTCCCTAGGTTTGAGCACGAACATCGTTTGCTGCTGCGCAACTGTGGATACATCGACCCCGGGAATATAAACCACTACATAGCTAACGGTGGCTACAACAGTTTGGTTGAGGCCCTGCAAATGGAGCCAGTTGCTATAATTGAGGAGATAAAGAGGTCCGGGCTCAGAGGACGTGGCGGTGCCGGATTTCCCACGGGGAGGAAATGGGAACAATGCCGGGAGGCTCCGGTCGAGCCCAAATATATAATCTGTAATGCCGATGAGGGTGACCCTGGAGCTTTTATGGACCGGGTACTCCTAGAAAGTGACCCACAGCAGGTCATAGAGGGTATGACTATTGCTGCCTATGCCATCGGTGCTCACGATGGGTTCATCTACATTCGGGCTGAGTATCCCCTGGCTATCGAGCGGTTAAGTATTGCCCTGAACCAAGCAAGGAACATAGGGCTACTAGGCAGTAATATTCTGGGCACTGGCTTCAGCTTTGACATAGAGATAGTCCAAGGAGCTGGTGCCTTTGTCTCGGGCGAATCAACTGCCTTAATGTACGCCATTGAAGGGAAGCGCAGTATGCCTCGGGCAAGACCCCCACATTCTGTGAAGTCAGGCTTGTGGGGCAGACCCACAGTGCTTAATAATGTCAAAACTTATGCCTATGTTCCTCTGATACTGGCTCATGGGGCAGACTGGTTTTGCGGCATCGGCACTGAAGGTAGCAAAGGCACAGCTGTATTCGCTTTAGCAGGCAAAATGGTCAACACCGGGCTGGCAGAAGTAGCTATGGGCACAACTTTGCAGGAACTCATTTTTGACATTGGTGGTGGCATACGAAGCGGAAAGAAATTTAAGGCAGTGCAAATAGGTGGGCCTTCTGGGGGCTGTTTGCCGGAGAGCATGTTGCAGACAGCCGTAGATTTCGATTCATTGCGCAACGCAGGAGCGATTATGGGATCCGGCGGCATAATCGCCATGGATGAAGATGATTGCATGGTTGATACCGCTAAGTTCTTCCTTGACTTCATACAGAAGGAATCCTGCGGGAAGTGTTCCACCTGCAGGATTGGCACCAAGCAGATGCTGGACATATTGGAGGATATTACCGCCGGCAAAGGCAAGCCTGAAGATATAGATTTACTACTTGAGCTGGGACAGGATATAAAGGGCGGTTCACTATGCGGCTTGGGGAGAACTGCACCCAATCCTGCCTTGACCACCATCCGTTACTTCCGTGATGAATACAAGGCTCACATCATCGAGAAGCGCTGCCCAGCCCTGGTATGCAAGGAACTAATCGCCTACTATATTCTTCCTGAAAAGTGTGAGCGAGGCTGCGAACACTGTGTTCTATCCTGTCCGGCAAAGGCAATCAGCACCAATGAGAAAGGTATAAAGGTCATCGACCAGAGCAAATGTACTAAATGTGGTAGTTGCCAGCTTGTCTGCCCGCCGGGGTATAATGCCGTGGTGAGATTGTCGCCACCCAGTTTGGTATCGGCAGCAGGCGCAAAATTCAAGACGGAGGATAGGGTATGAGTATGTGGGACACGGAAAAAAAGGTGGTGCTCGCAGCAGCTCAGGAGATGGTCAACAAGGGACTGGCAGTAGGCACAGCGGGGAATGTCAGCTTGCGCTTGAGAGACTGCAGCGGACGGGAACTACTTGCCATCACACCCAGTGGACGGTACTACGATTCCCTAAACGTTGATGACATAGCGGTAGTTGACTTCGAAGGGGTTCAGGTTGAAGGAGAATTGCGCGCTTCTATTGAGACGGTAATGCATATCGAGGTCTACAAGGCACGCAGGAAGGTGGCTGCCATCGTCCACGCCCACCCCATTTATTGCAGCGTCATTGCTGTAGCTGGTCTTGAGATACCGGCAATCATTGATGAGCAGGTCACCTGCATAGGTGGAGAAGTGAAGGTCGCCCAATATGCGCTTCCCGGCACTCCAGAGCTAGCAAGAAATGCTGTTTCGGCACTGGGACCAAGAAATGCTGTTATACTGGCAAATCACGGTGCTCTCAGCGTGGGCAGAGATATGCGCGAAGCACTGACCATGTGTGAGCTTCTAGAGGAGATAGCTAGAATATATGTTTCTGCATTAAGTCTGGAAAGGGTTAACCCTCTCCCGGCTGAGGTAGTTGAGCTTGAGAAGGCGTTGTTTGCTTCCGTCTATGGCGAGAATAATAATATAGCACAACATGCCTAACTTCTGACTGCCGCCAAGAGCCAGTCTTGGAAGGCGATGCAATACTTACTTGCCTTGAAACACTGGCTTTCTGCCTTCCACAAAAGCACGCATTCCTTCCTTTTGGTCTTCGGTTTCAAAGCAGAAGCACATTAGTTCCATCTCATAATTTACCGCTGATTCAAATGGCATCTTTGAAGTGTTGTTAATAGACTGTTTTGCAAAAGCAAGAGCAAGCGGTGGACGTGTGGCGAGATGTCGCGCCAACTTACTCACTTCTTCAGCCAAAACGTCCCTTGGTACTACCTTGGTTATTAACCCCCAATCTTTGGCTTCTTTGGCGCTTACTGCTCGTCCTGTAAAAACCACATCGGTTGCTCTAACTCTCCCAACCAAAGACGTAAGAAGAGTGGCACCACCAAATATACCCACATTGATTTCTTGCTGTCCGAACATTGCATCTTCTGAAGCGATAATAAAATCGCATGCTAGTGCTAGTGCATTTCCCCCACCAAATGCTACGCCGTTTACCGCAGCAATCACCGGCTTATCTAAATCCCTTATGGCTGCGATCGCTTCTTTAAGTGCACTACCATAACTCCGAAATTTAAGCGCATCCATTCCCTCCATTTCACGAATATCAGAACCAGCAACGAATGCTTTGTCACCTGAGCCGGTCAGAATTACTACTTTGGCCTCTTTCGCTTCATTACGAAGGACCGCCGAGAGTTCTTGCAGTGTTTCCGTGTCTAAGGCATTCAATGCCTGAGGTCGGTTGATTGTTATTTTTAGTATTCCATCCTGTTTCTCCAGAATAAGATTCCTAAAATCCGCCATTTTAGATACCTCCTATAAGAGTAGCACGCATTTTAGTTAACAGACGCCAATTTCGCAATACTTTTTAATTTAATTTTCTAACTTTTGTAGCGTCGCTTTTCCACGACCACCGTTTAGCTTCTTTCCACTAGCGCCCTTCCTAGTAAACCAGTTCCTTTTGGCAACATATTATCAATATGACACGGTTGCCAAGATTTGTGAAACAGCTTTGTCATAGACTCACCTGAGGTTAAGTAAATCAGTAGGGCTTTTTCCTGGGACATTTAGGCGTCTTCCACCGCAGGGATGGCGGTATAACTTCTAACCACTTCTATGGAAAGTATCGTCGAGGCAGGCTAGAGAACGAGAACGACACTATTGGGGAGGAGGTGTTCTTTGCTTTCATATACGGCAGGGAAAATGATAGAACGTAGCCAGTCTAACTTCTGGCTGGTTCTTTTATCACTGCTGCCAATATGAAGGAAACTGCTAGCAATATCGCCAGAAATGCCAGCGGCCAGATGTACTGCTGAGTCGCTCCACGCAGAATTTCCATTATCGGGACAACAGCTACAGCAGCCGCATTTCCCAGAAGTTGCAAGTACCCCACCGAAACGCCAGCAAATCTGGCTCCAGTGATCTCGGCAGACATTGTCAGCATTATTGGCAGAGCGGAAATCAAGAAGAAGCCCAGTATTATGCAATTTACCATGTTCAGTGCATAGCCTTTGGCGAACATAAGAGCAATCATTGCTACCGTCCCCACTGAAGATGCCAGCAAGAGGAAGGGTTTCCGCTTCATGATTTTGTCTGAGACCAAGGGGATGACAATGCATCCGACCATGCCGCTTAGAATCAACATGGCAGCTATGGCGCCGGCATCGGTCATTTCAATGTGGTGTAGCTCATTCAGCATTTTCTCCAGCCAAGTGGCAAGCCCATTAAACACGCCGATACCTATCAGGGCTATGAACCCTAGAATTAGGAAATCTCCGATTTTCAAGATGCTCCTAATCCCCTCCCAGCTCGAGACTTGCTCTTCCTTGTCTAATTCTCGTGGTGGGGTCTTAGGTTTCGGTTTTACGAGTGTCGTAAATAGCACAGCGCCCATAATCCCCAAGACGCCATAGATTAAAACCATGGTATGGAACCCAAATGCTTCTACCAGTGCTGGAGTGGCTCCAAGTGCTACCATCATGCCGATAAACAAGGCCAAGGAGCCAAGCCCCACCGCAGTCGCCTCTTCTTTTTTCGGAAACCAAGTTACAGCGAGTTTAGTGACGCCATTTAATACAAAGGGCTGTCCTATGGAAATCCCTATTTGGGAAATGAGAAGGACGGTGTACGACTCAGGATTGACCAGGCGGAGTATAGCAAATAAGCCAGTGAGAAGTGTACCTATGCCAACACCGTACTTAAATCCCTTTCTATCTATGACGAGACCAGCTGGCAGGGTGAGCAAAACCTGCACCAAGGGGAAAACAAGTGTGAACCACATAACACTACTTGCCGGTACACCCAAACGCTCCTCTATGTAGGTATCAATAGCGGCAAAATTTAACCAATACATCTGTGTTAGGGCAGCGGCATACATGTACACGACCAGAACAACCCACCGATACCCTGAAGCCCTGTATTCATCCATTACCTTCTTTTTTCTCCGTATCTAATCTTTTATACACCAGTGCTCTTCTACATGCGGAAAAATATTGGATGTCCAATAGCGATAGTATACCACTTGCCAACGGGTCTTATCATATGTGGAAAAGTTTAAAAGTCTAAATGAAAGATTAGCTGATTCAAATTTTACCACTTTTCGTTCAAGAGCTTTGCCGGGGATGTCAGGCAAAAACCCTTGTGTCTTTTGTTTCTACGGCTTACAGCGGCGCTATTACCATTCAAAACTACCTGACGAGAGGAGAATCATATAAACAGCAGTGTAACGTGGACTTTCAAGAGTGCTGGTGCCTTGGTGCTACACACTACAGCAGCCAAGAATTTAGGTCGAGACGCAACCTATACGATTGCCATGAGCAAAAATAGTCAACAAAGTCTTTTTCAAGGTATAATAGCATTCCAAGGAAGTAAAGTGGCAAAGACAATTGTCGTAGCCGGGAAAGGGGGGGTAGGCAAGACAGCCATTGCCGCCTTGCTCATAGATTTGCTATCCAGAAAAGGAGTAGTTCTAGCTATAGATGCTGACCCCAGCACCAACCTTAACGCTGCCTTAGGTTTGCCTTTGGGGGAAACCGTGGGCAGGGCACGCGAGGACATCACGGATGCCATACAAAAAGGGCGCCTTTCGCCCACGGTGCCCAAGCAGGACATTCTGGATATGAAAATAAGGGAGGCTCTTGTGGAATCGGACAAAGTTGACCTTTTGGCTATGGGACGACCCGAGGGTCCAGGATGCTATTGTGCTGCCAACCATATGCTTCGCCTTTCCATCGACCGGCTGGCTAGGAATTACGATTATACGGTCATCGATTGCGAAGCCGGAATGGAGCATATCAGCCGGCAGACGACAAGAGACGTGGATTTTTTAATTACCGTATCTGACCCAACAATACGTGGCATCACCGCAGCAGCTAGAATGCAGCAGCTGATTAAGGAAATGAGAACTAAAGTTGGGAAAATAGGGCTGGTGGTCAACCGGGTCAAGGACGGTCTGCCACAAGAGATAAGAAAGGCTATCGACGATTTTGGTCTTGACCTCCTCACCACGGTGGCTGAAGACCCAAATCTTGCTGAACTGGAGATAAGGGGTAAACCGATAACGGAGCTCCCGGAGAACTCGCCGCTTCGTTCGGGAGCCAAGGAGATAATCTCTAAACTTGGGCTATGATTCTCCTTTTTGGAGACTATCTAAATGGGGCTGAAAGATAGAGAATTGATCAGCTTGCGAGAAATCGAGGGCGCGGTGAGCCCGCACCAGAAACAGATCGACAGGGCATTGGAAGCCAAAAAGGAGGCTTTGGCATATATTACTGACGTCTTTGGTCTAGCTGAGTTCATCGGTGGCAAAGTGGAATCCCTGGGTATGGGCGAGGACTGGGCAATAAGCAAGGAAATCTTTCCAGGGGTGCAGATTTTCTTTATTTACAACCGCGCTGACGAGGAATTACCCAGCAACCTTAAGGTACTATTTTCCGGAAGCAGGATAAGACTGATAAAGGGAGAGGACTTGGCTGGGATAACTATTGTATATGTCAGCCACATGCTTAGATACGTGCGGGAAAGCAACCCCGACAAGAAACTCCCTGAAATTTGTTACAGGGTATAAGGCTATCCACCTGCTATTACGAGATATGATCAGACCTGAAGCACTCTCCATAAGGTGATAGGATGCTAATAATGCCAGACTTTGCTGACGAAAGCGGCTGATTTGAAGTTCTTGTTCGAGGTAATAAACAGGTGACAGGCAATACCTCGCTCGAGTTTGTCTTTAATCCGAAATCAGTAGCCATAGTCGGAGTTTCGGCTAACGCCTCCTACCAGAATATAGCTGGAACCTACTTAAGGTCTTTAATCGATTGTGGTTTCAGGGGAGAGATTTACCCCGTAAACCCAAAAGGTGGTGAAATTTGCGGGTTAAAGATCTATCCTAACATCAAAGATATCCCTGGCTCGGTTGACTATGTTATTTGCTGTATCCCAGCCTTTTCAGTGCCCCATTTGATTAGGGACTGTGCAGTGAAGGGTGTGAAGGTAGTCCAATTTTTCACCTCGGGCTTCAGCGAGATAGGCACAGAAGACGGCAGGAGATTAGAAGTTGAGGTCTGCAATTTGGCTCGACAGGGCGGCATCCGGCTTATCGGCCCAAATTGCATGGGGGTCTATTCACCTAAAGCAGGGCTATCTTTCGCCCCCGATTATCCTAAAGAAAGTGGACCAGTAGCATTCATTTGCCAGAGCGGTGGTAATGCCATCTATTTCGTCAGATATGCGGCACAGCGGGGAATCCGCTTCAGTAAGGTTATCTCATTTGGGAACGCTGCTGACATTAATGAAAGCGAGCTGTTAGAATATCTGACCGGTGACCCCGAGACCGAAATCATAGCTGCCTATATTGAAGGTGTCAAGGATGGTAAACGCTTCAGTAAGGCTCTGAGAGAAGCAGCCGCAGCCAAGCCTGTGATCATAATGAAAGGTGGCTGGACTGACAGCGGTGCCAGGGCTGTAGCATCTCATACAGGTGCTTTAGCTGGTTCAGCTGAGATCTGGGAGGGACTCCTGCGGCAGGCAGGGGTCATCGTTGTATCCAACTTGGAGGAGCTAGCCGATGTCTTGGTTACTTTTCTCTATTTACCTGTACCTCAGGGACGAAGAGTTGGTGCCATAGATGTGGGTGGTGGCGCTGCAGTTGTGGCTACCGATATTTACGTTTCTGCCGGCTTTGTCTTACCGCCACTACCCCAAGAATTGCAGCAGGAATTGAGGGGTTTTCTTAACACCGATGCCGGCATAAGCCTCAATAACCCTATTGACCTCGCAAGTCAATACTATAGCCCCGTGCTATATTCCGTAGTGAAAACCCTGGGTGTTTATGACGGCGTTGATATGCTTATTTTCCATTTACCCTTGGCTATCATGCCCCCGTTTCCTTCCTTTCCTGAAGAATTCGCTCACGCCATCCTGAAAAATGCCATCCGGGCGCACAAAAAAACAAAGCCAATGGCAGTGGTTATCGACCAAGTCACCACCAGTGAAAGCTGGCAGACAGCCATTTCTTGCCAGCAAAAGTGCCAAGAAGCCGGCATACCTGTTTATTTCTCGGTTTCTAGCGCAGCAAGAGCTCTCGACCGTTTTCTGCGCTATCATGAAAAAAGGAGGGGTTGACAACAAAATGCCGCAGCACAATTTAGTGGCAATATTTACACCGTTCAGGGTCAGAGGTCTGGAAATCAAGAACCGAATTGTCATGGCGCCGATGCAGCTCAGCCTAGGATTTCGCAGCCAAAGAGCCAGAGCTTTTTACATCGAACGTGCTCAAGGTGGAGTGGGTGCTATCATGTTACCAGGCACTGCGGTGGACGTTCTGGCTTGCGACGAGGCTTGGGGAGACAGCGGTACTTTAGCCTCATTCTTACAAGGACTTTCGTCCCTCATCGCCGATATTCATGATGCTGGAGCCAAGGTGGGCATCCAGTTGTGGCACGGCTTCCACTTTCCTGCTGGACTTACGGGAGTCCAAGGAGAATTGGTTGCTCCCTCATCTGTGGGAAAAGCACGGGAGCTGACCATACCTGAAATTGAGACCATAATCACCAAGTTTGCTGTCGCAGCTGCAAAGGCGAAGGAGGCAGGGCTAGATTTCGTAGATATTCATGGTGCCCATGGCTACCTGCCCCATCGGTTTTTCTCCCCTCTGGATAATCAGCGCAGCGATAAATACGGCGGCAGCGCAGAGAAGAGGATGACCTTCGCCCTGGAGTGCGCTAAATCAGTTAGGCAGGCTGTGGGCAAAGATTACCCCCTTTTCTGGAGGCTATCCGCTGAGGAAGGAGTGGTAGGGGGCATCACAGTGCAGCAAAGCGTTAAGCTAGCTCAGGCTTTGAAAAAGGCTGGGATTGACGTCATCGATGTTTCTTATGGTCGCTTTTTAAACCAGGTTATTCCTTCTAAGAAGCAACCCCTGGGCACCTTTGTTCCCCAAGCTGAAGCTATAAAGAAAGCGGTTAATATCCCCGTCATAGCAGTGGGGCGTATTAATTCGCCGCAACTGGCAGAGGAAATAGTCTCACAAAACAGAGCAGATTTGGTAGCCTTGGGACGCCAGCTTATCGCCGACCCATACTGGGTAAAAAAATCACAGGAAGGACGATACGAAGAGATAGTCTCCTGTGATTCGTGCAATAAAAACTGTGTCAAGTTTATACCCGGGGTCGGAAAACCTCAAACATCACAGGATTTGTCTTTGTGTAAACTAAACGAGCGCGCTGGCAAAGAATGGCTTACGTAACAACGCAACTTCAGATGCACCACCGATGGGTTGTCTGCTCTCCCACCGACTAGGGAAAAAGGGGAATCCAGCGCATTGCTATGGGTTTCTGCCGAATTCTCGTTCAAGCTGACTTGAACTTAAATATACCATAGTTGGTCTGCCGTGGGGGCAAGTTTGAGCTCGGGCAGTCTGCTCCAGTTGCCTTATCAGCTCCCTCATCTCCTCGGTTGTCAATGATTGCCCAGCTTTAACTGCACTGTGGCAGGCTAAAGATTGAGCTATCTTTTCTTCTCGCTTTGATGGCTCGTCATCACTCGCCAGTGAGTCAAGCAATACTCTCACTGCTTCAGCTAAATTTGTCCCTTTCATTATCGCAGGCACAGCTCTTAGTAAAAAGCTCCTAGTGCCGAACGGCTCGAGGCTGAAGCCGAATTCACAGAGAAGCTCGCCTTTCCTTTTCAACGTCTCCTCCTCTTTTGGACTCAATTCTATGTTCACTGGCTCAAGCAACCCTTGAATTTCTATCCTCTTCGTAGAGCGCTGGGCCAGCATTTTCTCAAAGAGAATGCGTTCATGCGCAGCATGCTGGTCAATGAGATAAAGCCCGTCCGGCCCCTCAGCCATGATATAGCTGTTTGCCAATTGTCCTACTACTCTTAAAACCGGCAGAGAGGTCATCTCTTTGCCTTTCGTAATCCACAAGCTCAGCGGTGATGCAAGCGGTAGAGGAGCAGCGGTCTTGACTTTGGGCGGTGGTCTCTTAGCCAGCACCCTCTCTGCCGACCTCTGAACCGCAGTGCGGACAGACTGGCTGTTGCGAAACTTCACCTCTATTTTTGTAGGGTGAACATTGACGTCAATGTCTTGCGGTGGTATAGAAATGTTCAACACCACGATAGGGTGCCTGCCCTCCATAAGCAGCCCTTTATAGGCGTCTTCGATGGCTCGAGATAGAAGGGCACTGCGCACCCAGCGGCGATTGACGAAGAAGCTGAAATAGCCACGGGTGGAACGGGTCATTAAAGGTGGACTTATCAAGCCAGACACACCGGGAACTTGGTCTACCTCGTCAATTTCCAGCATCTGCTGGGCTAGTTCCAGCCCGTAAACTTCGGCAAGGACATCGCGAAGATTCCCACTGCCCTGCGTGTGTAATGCGAGCCGCCCATCAATGACAAGGCTGAATCTTACTCTCGGGAAAGACAGGGCATACTGGCTCAAAAGATTGGCGATGTGACCGCTTTCGGTAGTCGTTGACTTCAGAAATTTCAGCCGTGCCGGGAAGTCACGGAAGAGATGGTGCACGGTGACGGTTGTACCCAGAGGTCGGCTGCGCTTCTCTTTCTTTGTTGGGGTGCCATTCCTCAAATAGAGGTAAGTGCCAGCGGCATCGCTGGCACTTCTAGTAAGGATTTCCACATCGGCAACAGCGGCTATGCTGGGCAAGGCTTCTCCACGGAAGCCAAGAGTCAAAATACTCTGCAAATCGGTTATAGTGTTAATCTTACTGGTGGCATAACGATGGAAGGCGAGCTCCACTTCACTTGCTTGTATACCACTCCCATTGTCCACCACTCTGATAAGGCTGATGCCACCACCCCATACCTCCACATCTACCTGTGTGGCGCCAGCATCCAGCGAATTCTCCACCAGCTCCTTTACTACGGAAGCTGGCCTCTCTACCACCTCCCCAGCAGCGATTTTAGAGATCACTTCCCGAGGTAAAACCTTAATCGGCATAAACTCCCTACATCTGAAATAGCCTGGTTTTACGAGACAAAACTCAATCCGCACCAACTTTTTCTAAAGGTGCTAGACTGAGGAGCAATCGCTTCACTCCAGCCGTTTCGAAAGCGACGGTTATCTCCTGGTCATCTTCGCGTGAGGAACAGTTAATGACCACACCCTCGCCAAAAATGCGGTGGCGAACATGGTCGCCGATTTCCAGCCGCAATGTACTATGGCGTTTAGCCGCGGGCTTAGAGTAAAGCGCGATTACCGGTGTAGACTCCTCCTCTTCACGTTCTTCCCAGAGACCTCTGCGTGTTACCAGATGAGGAGGGATATCTTCAAGGAACCGGGACCGCTTGGTCGCCGCACTGCCACCGAATAGGCTGCGGCGATATGTATATAATAGGTAGACACGTTTCTGCGCTCGTGTTATTCCAACATAACACAGGCGACGTTCTTCCTCCAACTCTTCAGGGTCATCCAGCGATTTTCGATGCGGCAGCAAGCCATCCTCCATCCCCACAATAAAGACCACTGGGAATTCCAGTCCTTTAGCCTGGTGTAAAGTAATCAAGGTGGTGGCATCGACATGTTCATCAAGCTCATCTATATCTGACACTAGGCTTACATTTTCAAGAAAAGCAGCCAAAGCCTCTTCTGGGCTGAGCCCATCATAATCCCTGGCTACAGTATACAATTCTTGGATGTTCTCCCAACGCTCTTCGCCATTTTCGTCATTGAGGATGTATTCCTTATAATTGCTCTGCTGCAATACTTCATCTAATAAACCTGTGAGGTTTAGTTCCTGTCTTCTGGTGATTAGACCGTTTATTAAGTTGTAGAAAGCGGTCAGCGCGTACCTGACACGTGGTGCCAACTGGATTCCCTTATTTTCCGCTATCAGCTTTAGCGCCGAATAAAGGGGGATGTCCTGGGCCCTTGCCCAAGCTGATAGCTCAGTGAGTGTACGCTGACCGATACCTCGGCCAGGGACATTGATTATGCGGGCGAGGCTGACATTGTCAGCAGGGTTGTGGATAAGCCTCAGGTAGGCGATGATATCCTTTATCTCACGCCTCTGGTAGAAACGGGTGCCACCGACAATCTTATAGGGAACTCCATAGCGCATGAAAGCTTCTTCTAAGGCACGGGACTGAGCATTGACACGATACATCACGGCGCAACCGCCGGGGGAGACCAAGTTTTGACTGACCAGCCTCTCTATTTCACTGATGACGAATTGGGCTTCCTCATCTTCGTTGTAAGCCTCAATAATAGTTACCGGCACACCAACCTCATTCTCCGTCCACAGCTTTTTCGGTTTGCGCCGCTGGTTCGCTGAGATAATGCTGGAAGCAACCTCTAGAATAGTCTGCGTGGAGCGGTAATTAAGCTCAAGAAAGGCAACCTTGGCATCGGGATAGTCCTTCTCAAAGCTGAGGATATTACGCAAATCGGCAAATCTCCAAGAATAAATAGACTGGTCAGGGTCACCAACAACGCAGACATTGCGATACTTTCCAGATAGCTGTTTTATCAGCATGTACTGGGTAATGTTAGTATCCTGAAACTCGTCAACCAAGATGTGCAAGTAGCGCGACTGATATTTGGAAAGAATCTTAGGATCATTGCTGAAAAGCTGGACTGTTTTCATAAGCAGGTCATCAAAGTCAACTCCGTGACTTTGGCTGAGAGAATACTGGTACCGCTCATAGACACGCTGAACTATCTCATCAAAGTAGCTGTGAGTATAGTGAACATAGTCTACAGGCGTCAGCAGCCGACTCTTGGCATATTTGATAGCTGATTGGATAGCTCTGGGGCTGTATTGTTTAGGGTCGAGACCTAGTTCTTGGAGGGCCTGCTTTATCAGGCTCAACTGATCCTCTTCGTCATAAATGACGAATCTGGGGTCGAGCCCAATGGCTTTGCCTTCCTGGCGCAGAATGTGGGCGCAAATAGCATGGAAAGTACCTAGAGTTAGCGCCTCGGCTGTTTGTCCCAGCAGCTTTTCTAACCTCTCGGCCATCTCTCGAGCAGCTTTGTTTGTGAAGGTAACTGCCATAATACGGTGGGGACTTATGCCACAAACCTTGATGAGATAGGCGACACGGTGGGTGATGACTCTGGTCTTGCCACTGCCAGGGCCGGCTATAATGAGCAACGGTCCATCTATGGTTTCAACAGCCCGTCTCTGGGCTGGATTCAGTTCAGCTAAAACATCCATAAGTTCTTTGAATTACTTTGTTCCCGCACCGTGCCACTTAATTTCTATTTGTTCTGGCTTGACGCCCATAAAGTTTATGCCATCGGGGCTGCTAACGATGATGGCATTTGACGGGCTGAGCTTGATAGTCATGTCTTGCCCAGTGGTGCTTATAGTTATCCGGTTAGCATTAACGTTAAGGACGACGTCCACTGTCTGAGAAGGCAACCCACTGAGTGGTTTCCCTTCAACCGACATCGAGCCGATGGTTACTCCCTCCAGATAAACATCGGCGCAGCCACTAAGGCCACAGCCCGAATTGGTAATCAAACTCAGCGTGATGAGTATCGCCAAGGCAAACACCTTCAACAGGCTTGCTTTCATTTTTCACCTCCTCCTAGTTGTGGTCAGGTCTTCAGCAGGAATTCGCTCGGTTGGGAATATTCATGAGGCTCCACAAGCATTATAGCATTGATGTGAAGTAGCTTCAAAAAACT
>FWPV01009435.1_pt1 | contig 16512 bp, 17 predicted proteins | sample 2228371 | NCBI WGS metagenome assembly FWPV01 (sample SAMEA103939776, study PRJEB20133) | metagenome | reverse complement strand
ACCGCCGTAGCCCAGCTGGCAGTAGTAGTTGCTGTACACGTTCGACTGGTACGCGCCGGCGATGCCCTGGCCGTACTCGGTGGTGAAGATGGTGTTCGCCGGGGCGGCGACGCTGGTCAGGCTGCGCGGCCCGGTGTAGGCGGTGGCGTTCCACACGCCGGGGGCGGTCGACGACCAGCTGTAGCTCAGTCCGTAGTTGGCGCAGAAGCTCAGCGGGAAGATCTTCGCGTTGGTCTGCCAGTCGGTGCCGAACTGCTGCCAGTTGGGCCAGTTCACCGCCTCGAGCATGATCTTGAAGTCGGGCTTGGTGAAGTTGGCCAGGCTGACGTCGTTCGGGCTGATCAGGATGCTGTTCCTGTTGCCGCGCTTCGTGTCGTTCTTGTGGTACGGGATCAGCGACACCGGCCAAGCGAGCGTGCCGTTCCAGTTGGTGCCGTACGGGTTGGGGATCGGGTAGGAGCTGTTGAAGCTGTCCTGCCAGGTGACGTTGGGCAACACGTCGTCGTAGTCCGACGTGTACAGGATGAACGCCATGCCCAGGTTCTTCTGGTTGCTGAGGGCTTGGGTCTTCTTGGCGGCCTCCTTGGCCTGGGCGAACACCGGGAACAAGATGGCGGCGAGGATCGCGATGATGGCGATCACGACGAGCAGCTCGATGAGCGTGAACGCGCGACGGTTCATGGTGGTTCTTCCTCCTTCAGGTGGCGGCGAGCGGCCACACCTTCAGGGAACCACACCCCAGTTAAGCCCGGTTTAAGGGACGCGGAGCGAGGGTCGTTCCGCCCAACGAGGGGCGCTTCGGCCGCCTTCACAGCGGAGGGATCGGACACGGGGTGTGGAAGTAGCTGTTGTCGTAGAACGGCAACCGAAGGGCGGCGGCCAGGCGGCCGCCCTTCTGCACCCACGGCCCCGCGCTGTAGTTCAGCGGAACGCCGCCGGGCAGGTGGCACAGGTGCCTCTCGGCGACCAGCGGCGGCAGGCTGGCCCTCTTCCAGTGCAGCACGAGGCGGTACACCACCGCCTGTCCCCCGGGCAGCGAGGGCACCTGCTCGGCGGTCAGCACCACGGCGTCCAGCTCGTCCAGGCTGCCGCGCAGAACCCGCTTCCAGACACCCGAACCTTCGAACCGAAGGTAGCGCCGCGTGCGGAGGTCGCAGACCATGCGGTCCATGCTGAACAGAGCCCACACCCCTCCCAAGGCTGCCGCCACGGTGGCGCCGAAGAAGATGCCGGGATGCATGAAGCCCAGCGGCTCCCAGCGCAGCCACCTCCAGGCGCCGTACAGCGGCGACAGCAGGCAGGCCACGATCAGCGCGTCGTAGCCCCACGACGGGGCGAACGCCACCGCCCGCTCGCCGAAGAAGCGGACCGCGAGCGGAGTCTCCAGACCGGCCCTCCGTGCGGGGGTCGGCGACGGCTGCATAGCCCGATGTTACCGGTCCGGCGTCACCGCGCGAGGCCGACCGGCACCCGCTCCTCGAACACCAGCCTCACCTCGACGCCCGGCGAACCGTCGAAGCAGGCGGCCCGCTGCTCCAGCACGGCCCCGAACGCCGGCACATTGGACCAGGGCAGGTCCACGCGCACACGGTTGCCGGGCGAGGGCGCGAACCGCGTGCGCAGACGGCACCCGCGGGCCGAGAGGTCCACCAGCTCGGCCGGCTGGCCGTCGAACGCCACGCGGTCGATCGGGAACTCGGTGGTGCGGGGCTCGCCGCGCCTCTCCTGAGGCCGCACTGCGCCCGGGCCGACGATGCGGAACGTGTGGTCCACCGCGTCCCTCGCGACCACCCTGGTTCGGAACAGCACCACGCCCCTCGGGGTGGGCCACTCCACGGTCAGGGACTCGCCGACCTGCAGCGGCACGTAGGCGTCCCTCTGGATCGGGGACGACACCACCCACTCCCCGCCGTCCGCCTGCAGAACCCGGCACCGGTACACCCCGTGCGAGGCCCGCAGCCGAAGCTTGGCGCCCGTGGGGTCCAGCCGCGGCGCCCTCCAACGGCCCACCGCCGTGTGGAACGCGTACGACGCGCCGACCGACGCCGCGAACACCAGCGCCATCCACCCGATCAGTTCCAAAACGTCCTTCACGGCTTGCCCGCGGGACCAGCAGCCGGGCTCGCGGCGGGCTTCGAGGAGTCCCACACCCGGGCCGCCTGGCCCAGCGTGAGCGTCGCCTCCTCGAGCTGGTCGGCGTCCGACCGGCTCACTGCGTCCTGGAGCTGTCCCACGAACTGCAGCAGCAAGTTCGATGCCAACACGCGCCGCTCGTGCACGTTGGCCTCTCTCGGGGGCACCGGGGTGGAACGCAGCAGCATCGCCAGCGCGTCGGCCTGCCGGCGCAGGGCAGCCAGAACGGCGTCGAGGGACGGTCCGGTGCGCCGGGCGCGCGCCGCCTGGAGGGCCGCCGCACCGTCGCGCGTGGTCTTGGCGACCAGCCGATCCGCCACGCGCACCGCCAGCGAGTAGCGCGCCTGGCCCACCGCGGGCTCCGCCGACGCCGAATCCCGCGCTGCCTGCGCATCCTGCTCGAAGCGCCTGGCGTCGCCCGCCAGCGCGTAGGCGAGGCCCCTGCGGAACAACTGGTCGGGCGTCGCGCCCAGCTCCGTGGCCTTCAGAAGGTGCTGGAGGGCGGCTTCCGGCTGAAGATCGAGCAGCGCGGCCTCTCCCAGCGCCTGGCGGGCCAAAGGGCCGTTCGGGTCGCGGGCGATCGCCTCGTTCAGCTGCTCGCGGGCAGCCGCCTCGTCTCCCAGCTCGGCGTAGGCCCGGGACGCCAGCAGGCGCATCTCGACGGCCTCGGGGAACAGATCCGCTGCCCGGCGCGCCTCCTCCGCGGCCAACCGGGGCTGGCCCAGCGCCAGCATCGTGTCGACGAACAACTTGCGTCGCGAGAGGTCCAGCGGCTGGGCGTCGATGGCGTCGCGCAGCAGCGCCACCACCGGCGGAACGTCGCCCTGTCGCATCAGCTCGGCCAGCTTGGGCAGAAGCTGATCGTCCGCGACGGGCTTGGCCACCGGCGGCTTGGGGTCCACCACGGGCTCCGTGCGGCTCGGGCCGGAATCGGAGGGCCGCGGCCCCACCCGGGGCGCGAGGCCCTTCCAAGGCCCAGCCGCGAGCCGCTCCATCCAAGTTCGGGCGAGCGTGGCGGCCGTCGCGAACGGGTCGAACTTGCCGCCCTGCGCCACCCCGGCCTTGTGGGCGTCGCGCCAAACCTCCTTGCGCTGACGGAACAGGGTGATCGAGCCCTCGGCCTCGTCGCGGTCGCGCACGGCCACCACCACCAGCACGTACTCCACCTTCATGCGCTCCGCGGCGGCGAACGCCTCCTCCATCGAGGGGTTGTCCTTGGGCCGGGTCACCACCCCGTCCTCCACCGCCGCGCGGAACAAGGGGTCGGTCATGGACCACACGATCGGCGCCGCCCGACCGTCGTCGTCGATGGCCTGCGCCAGCTGGTGGGCCACGGTCAGGTTGAAGTCGGAGTCGTAGCGCTTGGGGGCCTTCTGCTGGACGATCAGCACGGCCGGCGCGGCGGCCCCCCAGGCGGCGAGCCCCGCCAGCCCGAAAGCCAAGAGTCCACGGAGGATCCTCATGACCCCTGCAGGACCTTCAGCGCCTGGCGGCACGCCTCGAGTCCGCTCCGGGCGGCCTCGTCGCGCGGGTTCTGGGCCAGGCGCTGCTCGAACGCCTGGATCGCCCGGGTGTAGGCCATCGTCGCCTCGGCCTTCTGACCGAGGTTCGCGTAGCACTGCCCCAGGCGCTGGTGGATGGTCGCCGGATCACCGCCGGCGCGAAGAGCCTGCTCGTAGGTGCGGGCGGCGGCGGCGTACTGGCCTATCTGGAACTGCTGGCGGGCGGTGCGGATCAGGGCGGTCAGCTGGTTGGGGTCGGCCGGACCCGTGGCGGGCTCGCCTCCGCCCAGGTTGCGAACCGGGCCGGTGTGCACGCGGATCTCGTAGACGCCCGGATCCTTCTCGGGCTCCTTGGCCGGGGGCGACGTCTGCTGGGGCGGCTCGAACGAGGGTGGCGGCTCGTTGGAGCGGTCGTTGGTTCGCGGAGCGGTCTCCGGCCGCAGCTCGAGCCCCGGCGGCACCACGGGAGGGACCTGGCCGATCTCCCCGCTCGGCAACGGCCGCGGAAGCACCCCGCCCGCGTCGAGCGACGGTGCGGGCCGGACTCCGGCGGCCGGTTGCTGGGCCTGCGCGCCGACGGGCTGCTGACCGTCCGTCGGTTGCTGGGCCGCCGGACCGCCGGACGCCTGCTCGGTGGCGGTCGTCTCGGTGGGCTTCGTTTGCGCGGCGGAGTTCCCGAACGCCTCCAAGGCCTCCCCGGCGCCTGCCGAGCTCGACGCCACGAGCCGCTGGTTCTGCCGCGCCTGGGGCTCCCGAGCGAACAGCGCCGCCAGCAACCCGCCGACGGCGATCACCAGCACGGCCGCGCTGGCCGCGATCAAAAGCGCCCGGCGCCGATCCGGCTCCTCGGCGGGCACGGCCTTCTCTGCCAGCTCCTTGCGCAGGTGGGTCACCTTCACCCGGTCGATCGCCGAGTCGGGCGCCAGCTCGACCACCCGCTCGTACGCCTCCAGAGCCTCCACGAGCAGACCCTTCCGCTCCAGACACGCTCCCTTCAGCGAGAGCGCCTGCACGCAGTCCGGGTCGTTGGCGAGGATCGACTCCGCCAGCAGGAGCCCTTCGTCGGCGCGGTCCTCGTTCAGCAGGTGGAAGCCCTCGGCCACCAGCTTCTCCAGCTGCTCCTGGCCGGCTCGGCGCGCCTCTTCCGACAGCTCCTTGCCACAGGCCTTGCAGAAGCGGCTGTCCAGGCTGTTCGGGGTCTCGCAGTTGTTGCAACGGACCATCGTTCCCTCGCTTCGGACGCCTCCGACCGATCGGTGCAGTTTACCTGTCCCTGCGGCGCGCCCCCCGCCGGGAGGTCTCCGAGCGATACACCTCGGCCAACCCCGCGTAAGGGTAGGTGCGCAGGGCCTCCTGCAGCTTGGCCGCCGCCTTGGCGAGCAGCCTCTGGACGGCCTGTCGGGTGCTGCCGCGGAGGCGCCCGATCTCCTCGAGCTTCCACCCGGCGACCCTCAGACGCACCACCTGCTCCTGCGTTTCGGTGAGGTCCGCGGCGGCCAGCAGGCCCTCGAACTCCGACTCGGCCAACGGCGCCTCGGGTCTGGCCATGGCGCACCCACCCAGCCGCGGCTCCCGCATCCGGCTGGCGCGCTCCTTCGAGCGGAACGTGTCCTCGCGGTAGAACGGCCGGTCGCGGTCCTGCCGGCAACGGGCCAGCAGCTCGTCGGCGCGGTGGGACAGAGACGGGGCGGAGCAGGCGGCGAAGGGGGGATCAGCGCGTTCGGACATGGAGGAAATACCGTACATCAGTCTACTATAAGACAGACGCACATAGCCCTTTCCTGTCAACCGGGAGCCGGTCCCCTGTTCCGCGGCGAACCCTAGGTATAAGGGGGCTGATGATGCACGGCATGTCCGCCGGCGGCCCCCGCAAGCTGAAGCCCGGGACCGTGCGGCGCGTGGTCGCCACGTTCCGCCCCTACAAGGCCCAAGCCATCGCCACCGCGGTCACGGTTCTGGTGGCCGTGCTGCTCGGCCTGTTGCCGCCCTGGTTCCTGCAGATCATCATCGACCAGGGCCTCACCAAGAACAACCTGCACGTGGTCACGGTGTATTCGATCTGGACGATCGTCGCCACCGTGGCCGCCTCCGCGCTCACGCTGCTGTATGGCTACTGGAGCGTGCTGATCGGGCAGCGGATCATGGTCGACCTGCGCAACCAGCTGTTCGACCACCTGCAGGGCATGTCGCTCCGGTTCTTCACGTCCACCAAGACCGGCGAGATCCAGTCGAGGCTGATCAGCGACGTGGCGGGTGTGCAGACCGCCGTGAGCGACGCCGCCACCAACACGCTCTCCAACGTGGCGCTGGTGGTCACCACCATCGCGGCGATGCTGTTGTTCGACTGGAGGCTCACGCTGCTCAGCGTCGGCGTGGTGCCGCTCTTCGCGCTGATCGGCGCCAAGGTGGGCGGCTGGGCCCAGAAGATCCGCCGCGGCACACAAGAGCAGACCGCCGAGCTGAACGCCCTGATGCAGGAGACGCTCTCGGTGTCGGGCGTGCTGCTCACCAAGACCAGCGGCCGCAAGGACCTCGTCACGCACAAGTTCCGGGCAGAGAACGCGAAGCTGGCCGAGTGGCAGATCAAGGGTCAGGTCGTGAACTACGTTTTCTTCGGCCTGATGCGCATGATCTTCTCCCTGGTCCCCGCGCTGGTCTACTGGATGGCCGGCTGGCTGATGTTCCGCGGAGATACGAGCATCTCGGTCGGCGTGCTGGTGGCGTTCACCGCGCTGCAGTCCCGCCTGTTCTTCCCGCTGACCGGGCTGATGAGCGCGCAGGTCGAGATCATGGGCTCCATGGCCCTGTTCGAGCGCATCTTCGACTACCTCGATATGAGGCAGGACATCACGGACCGCCCGGGCGCAGTCGCGCTGGAGCCGTCGCAGGTGCGCGGCGAGGTCCGCTTCGAGAACGTCTCGTTCCGCTACGACGACGAGACCGACGCGCACACCCTGCACGGCATCGACTTCGTGGCCGAGCCGGGGCAGCTCGTGGCGCTGGTCGGTCCTTCGGGCGCCGGCAAGACCACCCTGACCTACCTGATCCCGCGCCTCTACGACGTCAACGAGGGGTCGGTGAAGATCGACGGCATCGACGTGCGCGACATCAAGCTGGAGAGCCTCGGCAAGCTGGTCGGGGCCGTGACGCAGGAGACGTACCTGGTGCACACCACCATCAAGGAGAACCTGCGCTACGCCAAGCCGGACGCCACCGACGAGGAGCTGGTGGAGGCCTGCAAGGCGGCCGCGATCCACGAGCACATCGCCAGTCTGGAGAACGGCTACGACACCGTGGTCGGCGAGCGCGGCTACAAGCTTTCCGGCGGGGAGAAGCAGCGCATCGCCATCGCCCGCGCCATCCTCAAGAACCCGAGGATCCTCATCCTGGACGAGGCGACCTCGGCCCTCGACACGCGCTCCGAGCGCATGATCCAGGCGTCGCTCAGCCGCCTCATGAAGGGCCGAACCACGTTCGCCATCGCGCACCGTCTCTCCACGATCCTCGCCGCCGACCAGATCCTGGTGATGGACAAGGGGCGCATCGTGGAGCGCGGAAGGCACGAGGAGCTGCTGGCGCGGGGAGGGCTGTACAGCCGCCTGTACCACGAGCAGTTCGAGCACGAGCCGGAGCGCGCGCTGGAGGGCGGCGCCCCGGCCCTCGCGCCGACTACCGAGCGGGCGTAACGACCAGCCGCCGGAACGTCACCGGCCCGTGGTCGCCCTGCAGGAACAGAGGCCCGGGCTCCGCCTCGTCGCTGTCGAGCGCGCCGCCCGTGATGCCGGGGATCTCCTCCCGGTCCAGAATGGTCTCGCCGTTCAGCACGATGGTGACCGTTCGCCCGATCAGCTCGATCTCGGCGCGGTTCCATTCGCCGGCCGGCTTGGCGGCGTTCCGCTTCGGAGCGAGGAACCCGTAGATCGCGCCGCTGTTGCCCACGCCGCTGTTCCCGCCGGCGTCGTCCAGGATCTGCATCTCGTATCGGCCGCGCAGGTAGATGCCGCTGTTGCTGCCCGGAGGGTAGGTGTACTCCGCCTCGAGCCGGAAGTCGCCGAACCTCGCCTTGGTGACGACGTCGCTGCCGACGCCGGTGTTGACCAGCATGCCGTCCTGGATCGTCCAGCAGAACGGGGCCTCGGGCGAGCGGGCGGTCCATGCCTCCAGCCCTTGCGCGATCAGATCGATCGGCTCGCCCCACGCCTGCACGGTCCTGCCGGAAAAGTCCGGCGCCCTCTTGGCGGTCCAGGGAACGGTGTTGCCGTCGTTGTCCAAGAACGTGCCGCGCAGGAGGTCGCCGTCCGCCTCCGCCACGAACTCCAGGTCGGTCTTCCGCGGCTCGTACTGCGGCTTCAGGGCGAACCGCAGGCGCTCTCCGTCCATCTGGAACCGCTCGATCGGCCGCGCGCTGCCCACCTCGCCCACGAGCCTTCCGCGCAGGCCCTCGGGACCCTCCTCGATCTCGAACCACGTTGGAAACGCCTTGCCGGGCCGCTCGATGGTGACGTCCCACCGGCCCACGAACGGATTCGCCCTCTCCATGGACGGCAGGTTACCCCTCGGTCGGGCCGAGTCCGGCGGTTTTCCAGCCCGCCGCGAGAAGGAGCCATGGGACGCCTCCCGTTCGGCGCCCGAGGTGGACTCTTGAGACGACAGAAACCGTTTCCTGCTCGCTCTGCCGCTCGCTCGGCGTTGGTCCTCAGCATCGTCTGCTCAACGCTCGCGATAGCAGGCGGCTGCACGCGGGGGGAGTCTGCGGAGGCTTTGCAAAGGCGCGAGGCAGTGATGCGCTCGCTGCTAGAGCGGAATCCGTACACCCACTTTCGCCCCTTGCCCGATCGGCCCTGCTCCCTGGCCTTCGACTCCCAGCTCTACTTCCTGCGTGTGAACTTCCTGGAGGTCCGCCCCGTTGCGAACGGCTTCCGGGTGAACGTGAACTTCACGAACACGCACTCCGAGGCGATCGCCCCGAAGATCTGGGTCTCCTTCTGGGACGATCAGGGGCGCCTCCTCGCTCGAGCGGACATCGTGAACCACGTTGCAGTCGACGTCAAGCCGGGCCAGACGACAAGCACCGAAGATTGGGTTCGCCTTCCCGAGGGCCAGAAGGCCACGATCGTTGGCGTGGACGACGACCGTGCCTCGAGGGTCGCGGAGTGGGTCGAGGAGTGCAACAACAGACTCGAGCAGGAAGCAGCAAAGGCAGAGGAGGCCGTGCGCGGCCCGCGACCAAGGATTTCCGCTTGGGACGGCGTCTGTCAGGAGGTGGACGATTTCCTGCGCAGGAACCTCGACGACTATCCCGGCCTCCAGTACGTGGCGCACGCGGGACCTCTGCCGTACGGGGACGACGCTTGGTGCGTGATCGTTCGCTTTCGGGCGAGAAACGCCTTCGGCGCCTACAGGCTTGAGCAGTGGGTCTTTGTGATCCGCGATCGGCGCGTGATCCGATGCTTCCCGATGCCGTAGCCCTGCGCGGGCGGCTACAATCCGTCGCCGCCGACGATCGGGCCGTACAGGTCCGGCCGGCGGCAGTCGAACACCGTCGACTCGTAGCGGCCGGGGATCACCACGTTCCGCTTGTTCCGAGCCAGCGCGGGGTCCACGTCGGCGACGATCGTCTCCTCGCCGTCGCCCGCCTTGGCGAGCGTCTGTCCTCCGACCCCGTAGATGCCGCTCTTCCCGATGAACCGAAACCCGCCCTCCTCGCCGACCCGGTTGCAGGCGGCCAGGAACACCTTGTTCTCGGCGGCCCGCACGGGCGCGATGAGGTCTGCGGCGAAGTCGGCCCCCTCCGGCCAGTTGGTGGGCAGCACGATCAGCTCGGCGCCCCGCAGGGCCAACACCCGCGCGGCCTCCGGCACGCGCAGATCGAAGCACACCAGGATGCCGACCCTGCCCAAAGCCGTGTCGAACACCGGAAGGTCGTTGCCCGGAACCACGAACTTGTCCAGCCCCAGCTCCGGCAGGTGCACCTTGCGGAACAGGCGCATCCGGCCGTCCGGCTCCGCGAGGATCGCCCCGTTGTACAGCCCGCCGTCGTCGGCGCCCGCGAACCCGAACACCGCATGCACGCCGTGCCGCTCGCAGGCGTCGCGCACCGACAGGATCGGCTCGGGCGCGTGCTCCACCACGTGCGCCGGCCCCTCGCGCACCTCCAGAGCCACCGAGCGCGCGGCCTCGCAAGCCTCCACGCAGTAACCTGTCAGCACCGCCTCGGGGAACACCGCCAGATCCACGCCGGAGGCGGCCGCCTCGGCGATGCGGTCGCAGACCCGGCGCGCGTTCGCATCGGGGTCTCCGAACATCACGTCCATCTGGAAGCAGGCTACCCTCACCCTACTCCTCCAGCCGCATCCACGCGGAGATGTTCTCGACGATGTGGATGTTGCGCAGCGCCTTCAGCGAACGCAGGAAGTCCGCCTCGCGGCACGGATGGATCAGGAACACGATCTCGATGAGGTTGCGCTGGCCCAACGGGCGGGCCTCCATCGCCGAGATCGACACGTTGCAGTTGCCGAACACCGTGGCGATGCACCCTAGGGCCTTGGGCCGGTCCTGGATGACCATGCGCAAGTAGTAGCGCGACCGCAGGCTCTCCAACGGCGCCGGCCTGGCCTGCTCCTCGGGCATCACGAAGTTCGCCGCTCCGCCGATGCGGATGTTCCGGCAGACGTCGATCAGGTCTCCCACCACGGCCGAGCCGGTGGGGTCGGCGCCCGCTCCCCGGCCGCTGAACATCACGTCGCCCACGAAGTCGCCCTGCAGCCACACGGCGTTGTACACGCCGTTCACGTTGGCCAGCGGGTGGCTCTCGGCAACCATGGTGGGATGCACGCGCGCCAGGATCGCGCCGTCGGGCATCCGCTCCACGATCCCCAGCAGCTTGATGCGGTAGCCGAGCTGCTTGGCGAAGTGGATCTCGCGCGTAGAGATGCCCCGGATGCCCTCTCGGTGCACCACCTCGGGCGGCACAACCTGGTCGAAGGCGATGGTCGAGAGGATCGCCAGCTTGTACTGCGCGTCGTAGCCGTCCACGTCGCTGGTGGGGTCGGCCTCGGCGTAGCCCTTGGCCTGCGCCTCCGCCAGCGCCTCCTCCAGCGGCTTGCCTTGCTCGAACATCTGGGTGAGGATGTAGTTGGTGGTCCCGTTCAGGATCCCCATCACCTTCAGCACGTCGTTGCCGGCGAGCTGGTGCTTCATCGGCTGGATCAGCGGGATGCCGCCGCCGACGGCCGCCTCGAACTGAAGGTCCAAGCCTTGCTTCAGCGCCAGCGCCACCAGCCTGGAGCCGTGCTTGGCCAGCAGCTCCTTGTTGGCGGTCACCACGTGCTTGCCGTGACGGAGCGCGGTCTCGACCAGCTCTCCGGCCGGCTCCAGTCCGCCCATCAGCTCCAGGATCACGTCGATGCTCGGGTCGGTGACGATGCTGCGCAGGTCGGTGGTGAGCAGCTCCTTCGGCGCGATCCTGGGCTTCTCCGCGTCGCGAATGCCGATCCGAGCGATCTGGATGTCCGTCCGCGAGCGGCGGCGGATCGCCTCGCGGTTGTCCTGCAGCATGCGGTACGCGCCCGTGCCGACGGTGCCGAAGCCGAGCATCCCCACGCGCACGACGGGCAGAGGTTCGGAAACGGAGGTGCGGGTCATGCGATGTACAGCAGAGGCTGGCCCGCCTCAACCAGCTGGCCCGGCCTTGCCACGATGGAGGTTACCTTGCCGGAAACCGGGGCGGTGATCTCGTTCATCACCTTCATCGCCTCGATGATCGCCACCACCTGTCCGGCGACCACCGTGTCCCCCTCCCGCACGAACGGCGGGGCGCTGGGGGACGGCGTGGCGTAGAACACGCCCGCCATCGGACTGGCCACCGGCGTTCCCAGGCTCGCGGGGCTCGGTGCCGCCACCGGCTCCTCCCAAGCCTCCTCCTCGGCGGCGACCGCCACGGTCGCCTCGGTCGGCACCGCCACCGCACGCTTGCGTCGGAACGCCACCCGCCAGCCTGGTCCGGACCACTCCGCCTCGTCCAGGCCGAACTCCTCCATCAGCCCGGCGAGCTCGCTCACGCGCCTCTTCAGGTCGCTCACGGGCGCGATTATGGCCCGTCCGAAGCCCCGGGGGCGGGTCCGGTAAACTCGCCCGCGCATGGCCGGCTACGTCGCAAGCATCGGCATGGAGGTTCACGCGGAGCTGCTCACGCGGAGCAAGATGTTCTGCCGCTGCCCCGTGGCGTTCGGCGGCGAGCCCAACACCCGCGTGTGCCCCGTGTGCCTCGGCCTGCCCGGCGCCCTGCCGGTGCCGAACCGCGAGGCGATCCGCATGGTGCTCCGCACCGCCCTGGCGCTGAACTGCCGCATCGCCATGCGGTCGGTGTTCCACCGCAAGAACTACTTCTATCCCGACCTGCCCAAGGGCTACCAGATCAGCCAGTACGGCGAGACCAACCCCCTGGGCTTCCACGGTCACCTGGAGATCCCGCTGCCCGACGGCGGGACCAAGCGCGTGCACATCCGCAGGGTGCATCTGGAGGAGGACACCGGCAAGCTGGTCCACATGGGCCCCGAAGGATCCGGCGTCGACTACAACCGCGCGGGGGTGCCGCTGATGGAGATCGTCACCGCCTTCCCGCCGGACATCGAGACCGCCGAGGAGGCCCGCGAATACCTCGTGCAGCTCCGGCTCATTCTGCTCTACCTGGGGGTCTGCGACGGCAAGATGGAGGAGGGCTCGCTGCGCTGCGAACCGAACATCTCCGTGCGCCCCGTCGGCTCCGACCGCTTGGGCACGAAGACGGAGCTGAAGAACCTGAACAGCTTCCGCAGCGTGCAGCTCGGCGTCGAGCACGAGGTGCGGCGGCACGTCGCGATCCTGGAGAGCGGCGGCGAGGTGGCTCAGGAGACCCGCGGTTGGAACGAGCAGACCGAGACCAGCTTCGTGATGCGCCGCAAGGAGGAGGAGAACGACTACCGCTACTTCCCCGATCCCGACCTCCTGCCGATGGCGTTCACCGAGGAGGACATCGAAGAGCTGCGTGCCGGCCTGCCCGAGCTCCCGTTGGCCAAGCGCCGACGGTACCGCGAGGCCTTCGGACTCAGCGACTACGACGCAGGCCTTCTGATCGCCGACCCGCGCTGGGCCGCGTTCTTCGACGAGGCCGTCGCGCAGGGCGGAGAGCCCAAGACGGTCTGCAACTGGATGAACTCCGACTTCGCCAAGGCGCTGAACGCCTCCGGCCAGACCGTGGACGAGTCGCCGATCACCCCCGCGCACCTGGTGGACCTCTGCTCGCTGGTCGCTCAGGGGCGGATCAGCGGCAAACAGGCCAAGGGCGTGTTCGCCGAGTCGTTCCGGAGCGGCGAGATGCCGTCGCGGATCGTCGAGGCCCAGGGTCTCAGCCAGATCACCGACGAGGCCGCCATCATGGATCTCGCGCGGAGGGTGATCCGCGACAACCCCAAACCCGTAGAACAGTACAGAGCGGGACAGACGAACGTGGTCGGTTTCCTCATCGGGCAGCTGATGAAGGCCAGCCAGGGTCGCGCCAACCCGCAGACGGCCCGAAAATGCATCGAGGAGGCTCTCGCCGAATGAAACGGTTTTCCGCATCCGCCCTCGCCGCCGCCCTGGTGGTGCTGGCCCCCTTCGCCGCTCCGCAGGGCGCCGAACGGAAGGCGCCGCAAGGGCCGCCCCAGCAGCCCGCCGCCGCGCCCACCCCGCAGCAGCGCGAGGAGGCGCTTTGGACCAGCGTCCACAACCGCTTCACGCTGCAGATGGACGTATGGTTCAACGACGGCGACTTCCCCCGCTGCATCCAGCTGCTGCGCGTGATGCACGCTCGGGACCCGCACGACTACGAGACCGTGACCGACCTGGGCTGGATGCTGGGCAACATCGAGCGCAAGGACGAGGAGCTGGAGCTGTACCGCCAATACCGCCTGCGCTACCCCGACGACAAGGAGGCCCCTTACCCCGAGGCGGAGTTCCACTTCCGCCAGCGGCAGTACGAGAAGGTCATCCCGCTGCTGGAGCCGGTGATCCCGAAGAAGCCGCACCCCAACAGCTACCGCATGCTGGCCCACAGCTACGACCGCACCGGCCGGCTGGAGGACGCCCGCAGGATCTGGCTGGAGTACCTGAAGGTCAACCCCAACGACGAGACGGCGAAGAAGAACCTGAAGCGGGTGGAGGAGAAGATCGCCGAGAAGGGCCGGGCCAACCCGTGAGACCCGTGCTATCCTGACTTTCGGGACGGAACCCAAGGAGGCTGACACGATGGAGCGCATCAAGCCGATCGATCTCGAACGGACCCCCATCCGCCGCGCGTTCCGCGGCTATCACCGCAACACGGTCGACCTCCTGCTCGGCAGGGCCTCGAAGACCATCGAGGAGCTGCTGTCGGAGGAGCAGAGGCTGAAGGCGGAGAACGAGCGCCTGAAGGCCGAGCTGGAACAGTTCCGCAGCCTCGAGGCCACGATGAAGGACGCCCTGGTGCTGGCCCAGAAGGCCGCCGACGAGACGCGCGCGGCGGCGCACAAGGAGGCCGAGGCGATCCTGGAGCGCGCCCGCCTGCAGTGCAAGAAGGAGCAGGAGGACAAGGCCGCGGACATCCGGCGCCTCAACGAGGAGTTCCAGAACTTGGAGCGGGAGTACCGGGCGTTCTTGGGCCAGTACCGAGCGCTGCTCGCCCAGCAGATGGAGCAGGTGGATCGGCTGATCGCGGGTCAGTCGCCCGCCCCGAGCGTTCGGACCGCGGCGGTGGCCGCCGTCCAGCTGGAGGACGAGGAACCGGAGGCGGCCGAAGTCGGCGAGAGCCGGGAGGCCGCCCTGTCGTGACCGCCTCGGCGCGGTTGCGCGTGCGGGTGACGCCCCGCTCCAGCCGGAGCCGCCTCGAGCGGAAGGACGACGGCACCCTGCAAGCCTGGGTGCACGCGGCGCCCCACGACGGCGAGGCCAACGAGGCCGTTCGACGCCTGTTGGCCGAACGACTGGGCGTTTCCCCGTCGTCCCTCCGGTTGGTGGCGGGAGCCGCGTCCCGAGAGAAGACCTTCGAGGTGGAGGGACTCGAGCCGGACGAGGCCGAGAGCCGCCTGCGACTGGACCGGTGAAGCCATGGTCGACCCGTACAAGACCCAGAGCCTGCCGACCGACCCGAACAAGACGCTGATGACCCCCGGCCCCACCTTCGAGGCCACGGTCACCATCAAGCCGATCCAATGCCCGGTGTGCAAGACGTTCAATCCGGCCGGGGTGATGTTCTGCGTGGATTGCGGGCTGATCTTCGACCGCGCCCTGCCGGAGGACGCGTTCGGCGCTCCCAAGGTGGAGCTGCCGCAGCTGGTGGACTCCTCCGGCCGCGAGCACCCGATCCGGCCCGGGCGCAACGCCGTCGGGCGGGAGGGCGACATCGCCCTTCCCGACCCCCGGGTGAGCCGCAGGCACGCTGTGATCACGCTCGAGGAGGGGCGCATCACTCTGGAGGACGTCGGCAGCACCAACGGAACGACCGTGAACGGCCAACCCGTGGCCCCCGGTCAGCCGATCGGGCTGCACGAGGGCGACGCCGTCGCCTTCGGCGGCTTCGAGGCGAGGGTGTCGATGCCGGGTCGCCCTAGCTCGGCGACGCAGGCGGTTTCGCGCCAGACGGTCGCCATGCAGACCCCACCGACCGCCGAGCCGCCCGTCCCGCCGGGCAAGACCGCTGCGCCGGTCGCGCACCTGGTGGGGCCCAATCTGCGCCTTCCGCTATCCAAGGGCCGCAGCACCTTCGGGCGCAAGGCCGACAACGATCTGACGCTCCCCGACCCGTACGTATCCGGCCGGCACGGCGAGATCGAGGTGGACGATGAGGGCTTCTGGATCACGGACCTCGGCAGCACGAACGGAACGTTCCTGAACGACGCTCGGATCGAGCCAAACCTGCGCGTGAGGGTCACGCCCGACGACGTGCTGCGGATCGGCAACCTGGAGCTGAGGATCGAGGTGGCCTGATGGACGAGATCACCGCCGAATACCAAACCGAACAGCTGGCCGCGCTGCCCCCGCTCCGGTTCCGCCCCCGCGTGACGGTGGCCGCCAAGACCGACCTCGGCCGCGTGCGCGAGAACAACGAGGATAAGTTCGAGTTCTTCCTGCCGGAGGACGAGGCGGCGCTGGCCACCCGGGGCCTGGTGTTCGTGGTCTGCGACGGCATGGGAGGGCACGCCGCGGGACAGATCGCCAGCGAGCTGGCCTGCAAGACGTTCCTCGACGTGTACTTCAACCACCCCTCGACCGAGCCGGAGCCGGCCATCCGGTCCGCGGTCTCGGCGGCCAACCGCTTCGTCGCGGACGTCGCCCAGGCGGTCCCCGCGCGGAAGGGCATGGGCACCACGCTCAGCGCGCTGATCCTGCTGCAGGACCAAGCGTTCACGGTGCAGATCGGCGACTCGCGCGTGTACCGGCTTCGGGACGGCTCGCTCGAGCGCCTGACCCGCGACCACTCGTGGGTCGAGGAGGCGGTGCGCTCGAAGCTGATGTCCCGCGATGAGGCCGAGGTGCACCCGTACCGCCACATGCTCACCCGAGCGATCGGCAACGCGGACGACCCGCCGGACATCGACCTGTACGACCTCCGGGTCGGCGACGTGTTCCTGCTGTGCACCGACGGGCTGACCAACCACGTGTCCGACGAGTCGATCGCGATGATGCTGTCCACCTGCGGGCCGTCCGAGGCGGCGTGGCGGCTCGTGCAGGCCGCGCTCGCCGACGGCGGCAGCGACAACTGCACGGTGCTCGTGGTGCGCGTGGACGCCCTCGAGCCCCAGCCGGAGGGCTAGCGACCCGCCCGGCCCCGGCCGTGCCGCCAGCGGAAGCCGCCGGAACCCCTGCCCGGTCCGTCGGGCGG
>FWPV01009434.1_pt1 | contig 16515 bp, 10 predicted proteins | sample 2228371 | NCBI WGS metagenome assembly FWPV01 (sample SAMEA103939776, study PRJEB20133) | metagenome | reverse complement strand
GGAATGGTTATAAAAGAACGAAGTACCGTTCATATGACGCGGTGGTTTTTGCCAGTCGGTGGCAAAAGCCAAAGGGGCCCAGCCGGTTTGTGGCCGCAGTTTTTCCTGACCGACATAATGCGCCCAGCCGCCACCACTCTGACCGATACAACCACACATCATCAGCATGTTGATGAGGCCCCGGTAGTTCATATCCATGTGGTACCAGTGGTTCAGTGCAGCACCTACAATGACCATAGAACGGCCACGGGTTTTATCGGCGTTACGGCCAAACTCAGTGGCAATCCGAATCACGTCTTCAGGTTTGACACCTGTGATGGCTTCTTGCCAGGCCGGGGTATAAGGCACATTGTCGTTGTAACTCTGGGCACGGTTGGCATCACCAATACCGTTATCCACACCATAATGCGCCAGCGTTAAGTCATAGACTGTGGCCACCAGCGCAGTGCTGCCGTCAGCGAGCTGTACTTTTTTCGCCGGCACTTTACGCAGCTGAATATCGTCATGTGCTGTGTGCTGGAAGTATTTGTATTCGTGTGGCGCACCACCAAAATACGGGAAAGCAACATCAACTAAACCGTCATTGTTGTCTTTTAAGCTTAGTGCCAGTTCAATGTCACCGTTTTTGTCTTTTTGCTCTAAGTTCCATTTACCAATCTGATCGGTATTCTGGCCCCAGCGATAACCAATGGAACCGTTGGGGCTGGTCAGTTTGCCGGTTTTGTTGTCCAGCGCTATGGTTTTCCAGTCTGGGTTATTGTTTTCACCCAGATTGTCCACCAGATCGGCGGCCCGCAGGAAACGGCCCTGGCCCAGTTTGCCGTCGTTTTCTTCCAGAATGACCAACATCGGCATATCGGTATAACGACGAACATAATCGGTAAAGTAGGCGCTTGGGTTATTGACATGGAATTCTTTTAAAATCACATGACCAAATGCCATGGCAAGGGCGGCGTCTGTGCCCTGACGTGGTGCCAGCCAGGTATCACCAAATTTAGAGGCTTCGGAATAATCCGAAGTAATAACGCAGGTTTTGGTGCCTTTGTAGCGCACTTCAGTTAAGAAGTGCGCGTCCGGGGTGCGGGTTTGTGGCACATTCGAGCCCCAAACGATGATGTAGTTGGAGTTGTACCAGTCGGCCGATTCAGGCACGTCAGTTTGTTCGCCCCACACCTGAGGTGAAGAAGGGGGTAAGTCACAGTACCAGTCGTAAAAACTTAAACAGTTACCGCCAATTAATGACAAATAACGGGCACCGGCGGCATAAGACACCATCGACATGGCCGGAATAGGTGAAAAACCAGTGACACGGTCCGGGCCATAAGTTTTGGCGGTATGCACATTGGCTGCAGCGATCAGCTCGTTCACTTCATCCCAGCTGGCGCGGACAAAACCACCTAAGCCACGGCGTTCTTTGTAACTTTTGGCTTTGGCCGGGTCGTTGATAATAGATTGCCAGGCCAACACCGGATCTTTATGAATAGCTTTGGCTTCACGCCATAACTTCATCAGGCTTTGACGCACTTTTGGATATTTCAGCCGGTTCGCGCTATAGATATACCAGGAATAACTGGCGCCCCTTGGGCAACCGCGGGGTTCGTGGTTGGGTAAGTCGGGTCTGGTGCGTGGATAGTCGGTTTGCTGGGTTTCCCAGGTCACCAGACCATCTTTGACATAAATTTTCCAGCTACAAGAACCGGTACAGTTCACCCCGTGGGTGGAGCGTACAATCTTGTCGTGTTGCCAGCGTTGCCGGTAACCCTGTTCCCAGGTTCTGTCTTCGTTGGTGGTAATGCCATGTCCGTCGGAAAATGGCGTTTTGCGGGTTTTAAAAAACCGCAATTTGTCGAGAAGATGACTCATCGGTTTACTCCTGGCGCTGGTTGCTGCACTTGCATCTGCAACGACCTTGTCTGCTTAACTTCTGAACACTATAAGAATGTTGGGCGAATGATGATTGATCTGGCACAAGCTTGCTATGGCATGAAAATGGGTAAAATGACTGCTTGCTACCCCCAAAGAGGTAGAGTGAATTTTCACTAAGTGATTGAATAAAAATGTAAACTTCGCTGCCAATTTTCAGGTCTGTTTGCTGACTTGGGGCGGGCGGGGTAAAAGGGGTAGCTCACTTGCGCAGCTTTTCACAGGGCAAAAAAGCATATGCTGTGCCTGTCTTCATTTGGGTGTAATGATGAAAAAATTTTCAATTGTGACGCGCATTGGCGTTGCCCTATCCTGCATAGTGGCGATGGCACTCAGTACCATGCTGATTTCCTACTGGTTATCGGAAAAAGCCGACAGTGATGCGCTGGCCATTAATGTGGCGGGTTCACTGCGGATGCAAACCTATAAAGTGGCGCTGTTAAGCCAGCAACAAAAACCGCAGCAGCTGGCCGAAGCACAGCAAAAGCTGCTGGACAGCTGGCAGCATCCGGTGTTTTACCGGATGAAACATGAAAAACGCGCGCTCAGTGAAGCTTTTCGTGAGGCACGTCACAACTGGCTGGAACTGAACCCAAAAATAACCAGTGGCAGTATGAATGCCGACGAGTTAAGCAGTGCGCTGGCCGGCCATGTCGCCATACTGGAACAGTTGGTCAGCAGTATTCAGCAGGACGCCGAACAAAAAGTGCGGGCTTTGCGTTTAGTCCAGGTGGTGGCGCTGTTTTTAACAGTGATGCTGGCCATGGTGGTGATGTACTGGCTCAAATCCAGAGTAGAGCAGCCGCTGTCGGAGCTTACCCGCGCTGCGCGGCGCATTGGTCAGGGCGACTTTACCTCGCGCCTTGCCGCCGACCAGCCAGATGAGCTGGGGGTGCTGGCCGGCACCCTGAATAAAATGAGTGACGCTATTGCTTATATGTACGGCAATCTGGAAAAGCGGGTGGATGAACAAACAGCAGCACTGCAGCAAAGCAATACCAAACTGCAGTTTTTATATGAGATGGCGCGCAGTTTTAACCAGCAGGTACCGGACCGGCAGCAATTAAATTTACTGGTGGACCGGCTACAGCAGGTGACACAAATCCGTGATATTGAGCTTTGTTTAATTACTGAGCAGGGCAGCCAGCCTTATCTGCAGCTGCAACCAGCAGATGCTGAGCACGACGCTTGCGGCCGTGCCAGTTGCCATGAATGTATAGAAGCGCCCAGCCATGGCATGCGCCGTGACGATCAGCTGTTATACCGTTATCAGCTCAGAAGAGACCATCAGCAGTATGGGGTGCTCATCGCCCGCAGTAGCGCGGATAAAAAGCTGGCCGAGTGGCAACAACAACTGCTCAGTACTGTGGCCGATCAGCTGGCGGTGGCGATGAGTTTAAAATCAGAAGCTGAGCAGGCCCGCCGGCTGGCATTGATGCAGGAGCGCACTGTGATTGCCCGCGAGCTGCATGACTCTTTAGCCCAGGCGCTTTCTTATTTAAAAATTCAGGTGAGCCGGCTGAATAAAGCCATCAGCACAGATGATAAAGCCAGTATGCAGGATGTGTCGGCCGAACTGAAACACGGCCTGGATGCTGCTTACCGCCAACTGCGGGAATTGCTGACCACCTTCAGGTTAAAAATGGACGGTGGCGGCTTGCAGCAGGCGCTGCAGCTCACTGCAACCCAGCTATCAGAACAATCCGGTATCAGGTTTTTGCTGGATTATCAGCTGACCAACACGCCGCTACAACCGCAGGAAGAAATTCATTTACTGCAGATAGTGCGTGAAGCCAGCCAGAATGCGGTGCATCACAGTCAGGGTTCTGAAGTGCGGATCCGGCTGGCGCAGCAACAGGGGAAAGCCATTGACCTGGCGATTGAAGATAATGGTGTGGGCATAGCGCAAAATGCTGAAAAGCTGAACCATTATGGCCTGGCCATTATGCAGGAACGTAGTAAACAGCTGGGCGGAGAAATTCAGATCCGCCGCCGCGAGCAGGGCGGCACCGGGGTGTATTTCAGTTTTACCCCTGAATATTTGCAGCAACAACCGGTAGAAGTTGAATAACAGACTTTTGGCCGCTTGCTGCGGCTTTTTCAAGGAGAGTTTAATGCAAGCGATGATCCGCAACTGGCCAATGCAAAATAAGCTGCTGTTATTGTTGGCTTTGCCATTAATATTTTTGTTCTGGTTTGTGAGCCAACATATGTGGACACAATATCAGGCGCTGCAAGTGGCGGCCGAGGTTGAGCAAAGGGTGCAACAAACCCTGGTGGTGGGGGCGCTGGTGAATAGCCTGCAAACCGAACGTGGCAGCAGCGGTGTGTTTTTGGGCAGTAAAGGCAATAAATTTGCCGACAAAATGCAAAAAGCCCGCAGTGACAGCGACCGCAGCCTCAGCGCTTTTTTGCAGTTAAAAGATGAGCGACTCAAGCAGGCTCAGCAGCAGTTAGCGGCGCTGACACCCCTTCGGCAAGAGGTGGATAAACAGCAAATTAAAAATACTGAGTCGGCTGCCCGTTATACCCAATTGATCAGCCAGTTGCTGGCGCTGAGTCATCAGGCCGAGCAGCAGTTATCCCATCTTGAGATGGCACGTCAGCTGGCGGTGATGAATCAGCTGATGGAAATGATCGAGCGTGCCGGGCGTGAACGCGCTTTGCTCGGGCTGGTGTTTAATCAGCAGCAGCTGGACAGCGATTTATTAAGCCGGGTCAGCACTAACCTCGGCGCTTTTATTGCGTTTCAGGAAAACGTGTTAAGGCAAAGTGGCGCTGAGCAGCAGTCGATTAAAACGGCGCTGGCCGAAGCCGACAGTGCCGAGTTTAAAAGCCTGCAGCAACTGGTGTTTCAGACGCCCATTAACACCAAACTTGAGGTGGACAGTGGCCGCTGGTTTGATTTAGCTACCCAGCGTATTGATAAGCTGGTAGCCCTGCAAAACCAGTTATTAAACCAAACCGCCAAAGCGGCGGCAGCAGTGTATCAGCAAAGTCAAAGCGCTTTATGGTGGGCTTTGCTGTCAAATCTGCTGGTGTTGGTTTTTGTGTTGTGGCTGGCTTTTGCTGTGATTAAAAATATTAAAAATGCGGTGGCCAGAATTGATGATGCCATGGCCAAACTGGCTGCTCGTGATTTAACAGCCCGGGTGCAATACCAGAGTAATGATGAATTTGGCCATATTGCCAAAGGCATTAATCAGGTGGCCGATGAGCTGCATCAGGTGCTGCAGCAAATTGATTCCGCTGTGCATCAGGTGGCTGCAGCTGCCGAGCAGGCTTCAGCTGTGACGGTGCAAACCAGCAAAGGTGTGCTGCAACAGCAGCAGGACACTGAACTGGCGGCAACTGCTATGCATGAAATGAGCGCGACAGTCAGAGACGTGGCCAGCAGCACGGCAGAAGCGGCAGGAGAAGCCAGTGCAGTACATCAACATGCGGAAAAAGGCCTGACAGAATTACATCAAACCATTGATTTAATTGGAAAGCTCTCCAGTCAGGTGCAAAACACCAATAACACTATTGTGCAGGTAAAAAGCCACAGCCAGTCGATTAACACTGTACTGGAGGTGATCCGCGGTATTGCCGAACAAACCAACTTACTGGCGCTCAATGCCGCTATTGAAGCCGCCAGAGCTGGTGAGCAAGGCCGGGGTTTTGCTGTGGTGGCAGACGAAGTGCGGCATTTGGCGCAGCGCACCCAACAATCTACTGTGGATATTCGTAGCATGATTGAAACCCTGCAACAAAGCACAGAGCAAGCCTCAGCCGATATGCAGCTGAGTTTGCAGCAAGCAGGTCAGGGTGCGGAAAACATTCATGCGACCGGCCATTTATTGGAAGCTGTGCTCGAAGGCATAGTGGCCATTAACGATAAAACCACCCAGATAGCCTCGGCCGCTGAAGAGCAAAGTACAGTAGCGGAAGAAATTAACCAGAATATTATCCGCATCAGCGATGTGTCGGTGCAAACCAGCGCCGGCGCTGAACAAACAGCAGCAACAGCAAGGGAGCTGGCGCGTCTGGCCGGCTCGTTGCAGGATATGGTGGCGCGTTTCCGGCTGGCCTGAATTCTGCCCTGGCAGCAGCTTAACACAGCAGCCGTTTGATATTGCAGGCATATACAAGCGGCTACCTCCTTTTGGGCATTGGCATCAGCTTAGTTATCGCTAACACTGGGTAAATAATAACCATAGGCTTTGTATTGTTATTGCAAAGCCAATTTTGCGGAGTGTATTGATGCCGTACTCCAATCAACAAGACAACAAGTCGCCACAAAGCGCTGTTGTTTACCAGACTGAACTGCAGCAACAAAGGTTACGTCGTTTGGCCTCTGAGCTCGATGCCATTACTGATCCTGCGTTAAAACTGCAATTTATTGAGCAGCGCCTGCTCGATAACCTGCAGCAGCTCAAACGCCAGCTCGCCATATTGCAGCAGGAACTGCCAAAAACCGCAGATAACACAAAACCCGGCTGCTAAGGCCGGGTTTTGTGGTTTTAAGCGACTGAAGACGGCACAGTTTTTTTAGCAGAGAGCGCAGTGCCTTTGCCAATGCTATTTGGGCCGGGCATTGACGCCCGTCCGCGCCTTTGACAACTAAACCTTTGGTAAAGGAACGTCTTGCCCCATTATAAATTGCAGTTTTTAGTTAAATGCCTGCAAAAACGCCGGTTGTACCACCCAGATGTGGTTGGCTCGTGCATTGTTGCCGGCTTTTTTGTCAGACTTCATCGTGGTTAGTGTCAGGCCAAGCAAACCACTGTCGCTGACTGCTGCATGACAAAGCCGGTGCCCATCCACGGCAATAGCGCTTAATTGCTGCTGGTTCAGGCTATAAAGCCGGCTGCGACAAGGCTGAACGTTGTCAGTGAGCAAAAACAAACTTTGTCTGTCGGTCGATGTCAGGGCGGTAAATTCTAACGGGCCACCAAGGCCATAACTCCAGTTCAGCCATTGTTGTTGTGCTGTGCCAAAGGTGCTGATATCGGTTTGTAATAACAGGGTTTGGCTGCGCTGATGGCGATTTTGCTGTAACACCAACACCAGCTGGTTGTGATAAAGCGCACCACCCGTAGCCCGGATTTGCGCCGTTTCAAGCCCTTTGGGCAAAGGCAGCAAAGTGCGCTGGCAGTTTGGTACATCAATCAACCACAGATCGCCCGGCTCTTGTGCATAACTGGCCTGATACAACAGGGTTTTGCCTGGCTGCAGCCAGTGATTGTTGCTGTGTTCAACCACTTCCGGGCGCCAGTCGGCAAAACATTGTTGCACCTGATGTTCTGCGTCGGTCAGCGAAGGCGGTTCATCCAGCGTCCACTCACCAATATTGGGGTTTTTCAGCCGTTTTTGGGCGGTTAAATACGTCAGCTCTGTGGCTTCATCATCACCATTACCAATTACCAATAAGATGTTGTGGTGCTGCCACTCCAGGCTGAGCGCAGGGGCGCCATAATAGGCAAATTTGTTGGTGGTGCTGGCATCAATCAGTTTCTGTGGACTGTCGCTTGCGGTAAAAGACCAGGCATAAAGTTCGCTGAGCCAGATATCGCCAAGCTCACTTTGTTGTTTGCTGTTGCGGCTGGTACTAAACGCCAGTGTCTGGTTGTCGGGCGAAAATGCCAATAAGCCAACAGCATCGGCACTTTGGTACCGCGTCGCCAGCACCGGTGGCACTATCATACTGACAACAGGCTCAGCTTCAGGCAGGGCAGTGGTTAAAACATCAGTGGCCAAAAGATTGGCAGCTACAGCGGCGCTCTGCGTGGCAAGTGACGCCAATAAACAGCCGATAGCAGCAACTTGCCAGCCAAAGCAAAATTTCATCAGGAACATCCTTGTGTTACTTAGTCCGCGTTTTTGCGGCGCCGCGACTATAGCCAATCTGCCTGAATTTTTGCAACTGCAGCTCTGTTGGTTGTAGCCGAGGCATCAGTAGCTCCCTGGCACAGGGCTTTGTTCAAAGCTGCGGCTAATAAATTTCCGACTTAAGTTAATTTTAAGTATCGCTGATTAGGCTGTAGTGATGTTTAACACGCCGGTTGTCAGCCAATGGTACAGAATCACTTGAAACAGCTACTGCATTACCTGTTGGTGCCAACTGCTGTTTTTATGCTGGGTTTTAGCCTGTTTTATGCGGCTGGCTTTGATTTTGTGCTGGCCTCAGTCTTGTTTGGGCTTGAAGGTGGGCAGTGGCGTTTGGCCGATCACTGGCTGTTCAGTGATGTGCTGCATAGTGGCGGCCGCTTGTTCAACAATCTGCTGGTGGCGGCTTTGTTGTTGGGCTGGCTTTATCAGCAGTTCCTGACAAAACAACAGAGTGCCCGCACCCGGGCGCTTGGCAAATTACTGCTGAGCCTGCTGTTAAGTTTTGCCCTTGTTGCCGTCATCAAAGATTTGTTGCCGGCCGAGTGTCCCTGGGATTTACAACAATTTGGCGGCCATCAGCCTTTTATCGGCATTTTTGCCACGCGCCCGGATTGGATGCCATCTACCCAATGTTTTCCGGCAGGCCATGCCAGTGTGGGTTATGCCTGGGTTGCTTTGTATTTTTATTTTTTACCTCTTTCTGCCCGTAAAGCCCGTTTGGGCCTGACGCTGGGTTTGCTGCTTGGCATCTTGTTTGGGAGCGCGCAGCAGCTGCGCGGTGCCCATTTTTTCTCTCATGATCTCACTACGTTGTGGTTGTGTTGGTGTGTCAGCACTCTGGTGTATCTGGGTTACCCCAAAGACCCGGTTTTTAATAATGCATGCAGTGCAGGAGCGGTCTGATGTTTAGTTATTTACGCCGTTATGCGCCGGTATTGCTCTCGGCCGATTTACAAAGACCGGCGGGCAGCTGGCATCCGCTGCTGTTTATGCTGGTGGCAGCGCTTGGCATGACATTGATGTTCAACGCGCCTTTTTACGCGGCGTTACAAACGCAGATCCCGGACCAGCAGGGCCTGCAAATTTGTTTGTTATTGCTGGTATTTTTGCTGAATTTATTGCTGCTGTTTATTTTTGCGCACGGCACTTTACTTAAACCTGTGGTGTTGCTGCTGTTTTTTGCCGGTAGCCTGAGCCTGTATTTTAACCAGAGTTTTGGTGTGCTGATTGACAAAGATATGCTGCAAAACGCGCTGGAAACCGATCCGGCCGAAGCGCGCGGCTTGCTAAGCGGTGCGCTATTGCTGCACCTGCTGCAGTGGATGTTATTTCCGCTGCTACTGGTGCTGATGGTCAGAGTGCAGCGCCTTGCAAGGCGCAGTTATGCTCAGCATCTGCTGGCGGCTCTGCTGCTGGTGGTGTTGGTGTTGTCGGCCCTTGGCACGACCCGTTATGCAGAATTTGCGTCCTTTTTCCGTAATTTCAGAAGTGTAAAACATCTGGCTTTGCCGGTGAGCCCTGTAGTTGCCGGCCTTTCCTTGCTCAGTAAATCGGTGAAAGCCCAGACGCAGCCGCCCTTTCAGCTGCTGGCCGGTGACGCCCGGCGAAGCGAAAGCCCGGGCCAGCCCAAATTAATGGTGTTAGTACTGGGCGAAACTGCCAGAGCCGACCATTTTCAGCTCAATGGTTACCCGCGCCCGACCAATCCGTTATTAAGTCAGTTGCCGGTGCTGAGTTTTACTCAGGTGAGTGCCTGCGGCACTGCCACAGCACATTCTGTGCCTTGTATGTTTTCGGCCCTCAACAGAGACAACTATGACGAGGCCATCGCCAAAAACAGCAGCAACGTGCTGGACATACTGCAAGCTACAGGTGTTGACACCAGCTGGCTGGATAATAATTCCGGCTGTAAAGGGGTATGTGACCGGGTGCCTTCAGAGTTTTTATTTCAGCAGCCTGATAAACGCTGTAGCCATGGCCAATGCCTGGATGATGTATTACTCGATGGTCTGGCGCGTGCGTTAAAGCGCCAAACCAATGGCGACCGCATTATTGTGTTGCACCAGCTGGGCAGTCATGGCCCTGAGTATTACAAACGCAGTGCCGGTCAGGACAAAAAGTTTCTGCCCGAATGCCAGGATAAACAAATTCAGTTGTGTGAACGCAGCGAAGTGGTCAATGCATACGACAACAGCATTGTCGCCACCGACCGTTTGCTGGCCAAAGTGATAGCGCAGCTGCAACAGCAGCAGCACTACAACGCCGCGCTGTTGTATCTGTCGGATCACGGTGAATCGCTGGGCGAGAACGGCGTTTATCTGCATGGTTTGCCTTATTTTATGGCGCCACAAGCACAAACCCGGGTGCCGCTGTTGTGGTGGATGAGCCCTGGTTACGCGGCGGCGGCCAAATTAGATGCGCACTGCCTGGCGGCTGCAAAAAGCAATCCATTCAGTCACGATCACCTGTTTCATAGCCTGTTGGGCGCTTTTTCAGTGCAGACCACGCTTTATCAGCCTGCACTTGACCTGTTTTCTGGTTGCCGGGCGGCTGGCTGAAGCAGCACTGTCTGCAATCAGCCGGCTTAGATGAACTCTGGCCAAAAAGGCGGTAGTGATGAACTTAATGCTGTCGTTGATGATGTTGCAGCAGCCGGTATTGCAGCAGCCAGCTTTGTTATATCGCTGCGTTCTGGCGTTTTGTCTATTGCTGACGCCTGCTTTGGCGTTCTGTGCTGAACCCTCAGATGCTGTGGCAGGAGCTGAGGCGGCAGCGCCCGCCGCGCAAGATAAAACGCGGCCCAAAGAGCTGACGCTGGAAGATTTGTGTCAGCTGACACGCCAGGCGCCCACAACGGATGACATGTCCGAACCTCGTTCTGACTGGCCACCAGCGATGACGGTCGGGCAAATTGATTTTCAGGTAAACCCCATTTTTGATGAAACAGCGCCGGATGCTTTCTGGCTGCACCATTTTGCCAACTGGCTGCATATCAACTCCAAGGCCTGGGCTATCAAGCGCGAACTGCCTTTTAGCAGTGGTCAGCAGGTTAATGCCGATGATTTGCGTGAAGCTGAACGTTTATTGCGGCAGAAAAATTATCTGCGTGACAGCAAAATCAAAGTGTTACCTGAATGTAATGCCGATGGCAGTCACAATATTCAGGTAGAAACCTGGGATACCTGGAGTTTGCAGCCCACACTGGGATTTAGCCGAAGTGGCGGTAGTAATAAATATTCTTTGGGTTTTAAAGAAGAAAATTTACTTGGCCTTGGCGTGCGCACCAGTTTGAAGTTTCAGTCCAATTATCTGCGGCAGGGTTATGAGTTTCGCAGTGAAATTCCGCTGTCATTATTTGAGTGGGACAGTCTGGATCACAGTTATGGTTGGTTTGAATGGGTGGATAACGATGATGGCTCAAAACAGGTGCTGAGTTTGGACCATCCTTTTTATACCGATGATGCCGCGCTGATGTGGCGGCTCGCCTGGATGCGCGATGACAAGCTGGAGCAGATTTTTCACAATAACAACCCGGAAAACCAGTTCAGAACAAAGCAAAAAGAAACAGAGCTGGCTTACGGTCGTTTGTGGTCTTATTCGGAGCAAACCAGCTGGCGTTGGTTATTGGGTTATACAGAGCAAAAATTTGCGTTTAGTGAAGACCCATTGCACCCGACACTGTTGTTACCGCAAAACCGCCTTTATCAGTACCCCTGGCTCGGTGTTGAATATATGCAGCATCATTATCAAAAACTGTCCGATGTGTTTTTAATTAATCACACCGAAGATATTCATCTGGGCTGGCGTCATCAGCTGAAAGTGGGGGTGCAAACAACTGCACTGGCACCTGACAAACAACTGGGTTATCACCTGCAATGGCAAAGCAGTAAAGGTTTTGGCGATCAGCAGCATCTGGTGTTATTCAGCAGCAGCCTGGCGGTGCAAACCGGGGTTGCCAGTGGCAATCAAACTAAATTAAAGCTTGAGATGGAAGATTTTTATCGTTTATCTGAGCGTTTTGCCCTTTACAGCCATTTGCGCTACGACCAGCGCCGGCAGAATGAACTGGACGATCCGCTATCGCTTGGCAGTGAAGATGGCGTGCGCACCGATGGTGGTATTCGGGGTTATCCGGTGCAGTATCTGCACGGTTTGCGCCGTACTCTGGCGACTATGGAACTGCGCTGGTATCCAAAAATCACCCTGTATCAGCTGTTGGATGTGGGTTTTGTGGTGTTTGCCGATGCCGGTCGTATTGATGGCGGCAAGGTTGGAGCGCTGGGGTTTGTTCCAGCCACAGCGCCAGAACCGGCTGCCGCACTGACAAGGCCGGCACTGATTTTAACCGGCGCTCAGCTGGATTTATTAACACCAAACAAGCTGCATTCCTGGCTTGGTTCTGTTGGCATTGGCGCGCGTTTTTATTCATCACGCTCGGCCAATGACAATGTGATCCATCTGGATTTGGCAAAACCCATAGGGCCAGCCCGGGACGTTCATGCTTATGAGCTGCAGCTCAAAGTAGAGCAACGTTTTTAGCCCAATCCTTGTTGGCCTTGTTGTCATTAGTGCCATGCAGCGTCCCTGGAGAAGGCTGTTATTGCAAGCTGGCCTGCGGTGTTGTGTTTAAACGCCAGGTGACCAGCACTGTGCCCAGCAAAAAGGCGCTGGACAGATAAAGACAAGCGTGAAAACCATAAGCCTGATAGACCCAGCCGGATAACAAAGTGCCAATCAGCCGGCCCATGGCGTTGGCCATATAATAAAAACCCACATCGAGCGACACGCCGTCGCGACTGGCCATGCTTACAATCAGGTAACTGTGTAACGAAGAATTCACCGCAAAGACAGCGCCAAATAACAACAAACCACCGACTAACAGCCAAAGGGGGTTGGCGCTTTGTTGCATGGCAAGGCTGATTAACAGCGGCAGGCCACAAAGCAGGCAGGCCCAAAACAGGGCTGTGTTGTGATTGGGGGCCTTGCCGGTGTTTTTACCTGCCTTGTTACCTGCCTTGCTACCGGTCAAAGCAGGCGCCAACGCCTGCACAGCGCCATAAGCAATCACCCAGCAGGCTAAAAAAGCACCCACTTCGGTTTGTGACCAGGCAAAGTTGCCGGATAAATACAGTGGCAGCGCAATAACAAACCAGATATCGCGCGCGCCAAATAGCAATAACCGCGCTGCCGACAGCCGGTTAATGGCGGCGCTTTTGGAGAACAAGTCTTTAAACTTGGGTTTAAAACTGCTTTTGCCCAAGTCTTTTTTCAGCAGCACTAAACTTAGCAGCCAGACAAGCGCAAGGGCAGCGGCCATGGCTGCCACTGCGCCCTGAAAACCATACAGGCTCAGTAACAGCCCACCTAAAAAGAAGCCAACGCCTTTGAGCGCATTTTTTGAGCCGGTTAAAATGGCCACCCATTTGTATAAAGCTCCCTGGGCATTTTCCGGCAGCAGTAGCTTCAGTGAGCTTTTGGCGCTCATTTTGTTGAGGTCTTTGGCAATACCGGAAAGCGCCTGTGCGGCCATCACCCAAAGCACAGTCAGAAACCCGGAGGGCACCAGCAACATGGCCAGAGCCAGCACCTGCAGCGCCAGGCCTATATTCATGGTTTTATTCAGGCCAATGCGGGCACCCAGCCAGCCACCCACTAAGTTGGTGACCACACCAAAAAACTCATAAAACAAAAACAACGAGGCAATAGCCAGCGGACTGTAACCCAGCTGATAAAAGTGCAGCACTATTAACATGCGCAGCGCACCGTCAGTCAGGGTAAAAGCCCAGTAGTTGGCGGTGACCACCAGATATTGTTTCAGGCCGGTACTGGCCGGTAGTCCAGACATTGTGGTTTCCTGGTCATCAGGTAAAGCTGCAACTAAGCCGTTACAGCCATTTGACACACTTTGCTAAAACACAGCTGCGGGGCAGGGGCAGCTCTGAGCTGGCGAGCGACAGCCGGATCCCCCGCACACTGTGGTTGAAAAAGTTAAGCTGCGCTGCCAACCAGCCGCGCCAGTTCGACGGTGCGATTGGCGTAACCCCATTCGTTGTCATACCAGGCGTAAATTTTTACCTGAGTGCCGTTGACCACCATAGTCGACAAAGCATCAATGACGCTGGAGCGTGGGTCGGTTTTATAATCAATGGAAACCAGCGGCCGCTCTTCATATCCTAAGATATTTTTCAGCTCCCCCTCTGCCGCGGCTTTGAGTAAAGCATTTACCTCTTCGGCTGTGGTAGTGCGTTCCACTTCAAACACACAGTCGGTCAGTGACGCGTTGGCCAGCGGCACCCGCACTGCATGGCCATTTAACCGGCCCTTCAGCTCAGGGAAAATTTCGGTAATAGCTGTGGCTGAACCCGTGGTGGTTGGAATTAAACTGCTGCCACAGGCGCGGGCACGGCGTAAATCTTTGTGCGGAGTATCCAGAATCGACTGGGTGTTGGTTAAGTCGTGAATAGTGGTGATAGAGCCATGTTTGATGCCTAAATTTTCATGAATGACTTTGACCACAGGGGCTAAACAGTTGGTGGTGCAGCTGGCGGCTGTCACTATCTGGTGTTTTGCGGCATCAAAAAGCTGATGATTCACGCCCATCACCACATTCAGCACACCTGGCTCTTTCACCGGTGCACTGACCACCACCCGTTTTACGCCTTGCGCCAGATACTGCTCAAGCACAGCTTTGCTTTTCATTTTGCCGGAACATTCAATGATCAAATCACAGCCCGACCAGTCGGTGTCATTGATGTTTTTATGCTGGCTGACCGCAATCATTTTGCCGTTAATCAGCACTGTATTGCCCTCAGCCTGCGCCTGATGCTGCCAGCGGCCATGCACTGAGTCAAAATTGAGCAGATGGGCAAAAGTGGCGGCGTCACCGGCCGGGTCGTTAATTTGTACAAATTCAAATTCAGGCCAGTCAAAAGCGGCGCGCAAAGCTAACCGGCCGATACGGCCAAAACCGTTGATCCCTACTTTAATGGTCATCATGTTCTTCTATCTGTTGAGGTTAAGTTCAGCAGCAGGCGCTTTGACGCGCCGGCCTGTCGCCCATAGTGCACAGCCTGGCCTGTAGTGGCTGCAGCCATTGTGCATTTTGTTGTTGTGTCTGTTGAAGGGTGGTGATAGCCCAGTCGGGCAGCGCCGGATTCAGCCGGTAAAATACCCATTGCCCCTGACGGCGATCCAGCAGCACTTTGCTGGTTCTGAGCATCGCCAGGTGGCGGGAAATTTTTGGTTGTGATTCACAAAGCGCCGATGTCAGCTCACAGACACAAAGTTCACCTTGCTGTGCAATCAATAACAGAGAAGCCAGACGGGTTTCATCAGCCAGTAGCTTAAAAAAATCTACCGGTGCCAGTTCGTGTTTGATCGGAGTATCCATGCGACCTGCGATCCTGATGGTTATTTATATATGGATTATCATATATATGTTATTTCATATGTCAATTGGCAGCGACTCACTGTTTCAGCTCAGCTGGACTGTATCCAGCACAGCGCCACCTCTATGGATGCCGCCTTCGCTGCTTTGTGCCGCTTTGGTGCGGCATAAATAGCCGCCATCAAGGGCATCCAGACCGAGCGTAAAGATACCCAGTTCAGTCATATGATTTGAACTTATCGCCACTTTGCCCTGGCGCAGGCTGGTCAAAGCCTCGGTGCGCACCCGTGCATCAATAGGGGCCATCAATAGATCGGCGCAGTCCTGCTTTGGCAGCTGTGCTTTGGCGGCCTCATCTCGGGCCACGTTGCCACCGCCTTCCTGCTGGGTTTTGTACCAGAACCCCTGGTTAATATGTTGTACTGCCTGCGCTGTTGTCAGCTCAGCAAGGGCAAAAGAGGGCACTACCGCTTGTTGCAGCAGGCGAAGCTCAACGGCCGTCAGGCCAAACCGCGCTGCGATAAGTTCAGGTGTTGTCAACAGCAATGTGGTCAGCCGGTGCTGAAACCATTTGCTGCCAGTGAGCTGGCCTGCCAGGGTCGGGCACTGCGCCACAGCGCTTTGTTCCAGTGTGGCCCTGAACAACCAAAAATGCTGATCAAGTTCGGCGGATGGGTTATAGCCGGTGCGCCAGTATATTAAATCCACCCTTTGCTGCTGCCAGATCAGCTGATGCTGCTGGTTGATACTGGCTTGTTGCAACTCTGGGGCAGTCACCCTTTGTACTTGCACACCAAGGCGCGTTACTTCGTGACACAGCAGTTGCTGGTCAAAAATATTATCTTCGTTTGCTTCCACCACCATCAGCATCAGGGCTGTGTTTGGCAGTCCGTCTGGTGTCAGGCGCTGCGCTTCTGTTGTTCCAGGCTGCGCTTTTAAGGCGGCTTGCTGTGCAGCCTGTGCCAGTAACGCGGCCTGCAACCGAGTGGCGTTGTTGCTGGCAAAGGTTGCATCCAGATGTTGTTGCAGTAGTTGCAGGTAGGCGGCGTTAAGCGGCCCCATGCCGGCCGCCACAGGGTTGGATTCAACCCAGCGCCACTTTGACTGTTGATCCAGCAGAAAATCATGCCGGTTTAGCATGATATTGCGGCTGCGCAAATGAAGCTGACCGCCATTTTGTTGTTTAATAGCCGCAAGCTGGCGCCAAATCTCCCCCGGTACTGTGTTGGATTTGGCCAGTTGTTCTGTCTGCGCCAATAACCAGTCTGGTGTCGTGGCGGCTTTAGCCTGCAGTTGTCCAAGCAATTGCGCCAGTTTTTGCGCCGCAGCAAACT
>FWPV01009433.1_pt1 | contig 16515 bp, 14 predicted proteins | sample 2228371 | NCBI WGS metagenome assembly FWPV01 (sample SAMEA103939776, study PRJEB20133) | metagenome | reverse complement strand
ATACTATTGTTGAAGCTTTCTAATTTTTTTTATTTCACCCTTAGAATGTAATTAACCCTGAATTTTTCTTAAGCGATTAGTTATTTAGTGTTTATTATTAAAATTTAAAAAGTATGAAAAGAAAATTACTATTCTTTGTTTCAGGACAATTACTGTTAGCGTCTGTAATTTTCGGGCAGGCCCCGAAAGTTGAGATTACTGTTACTTCAATTCATCAGGAGATGAATCTCGATGATTCTGTTCTGATTAAAATCCCTGTTAAAAGCATTGGTAACAGGGATTTAATATGGAGTGCTAAGAAAGTTACACCCGAAGTTATTTTTTCGAAAGCCAACTATGCCGATTATACATTAACTAAAAATCAGGATAGGTTGACAAAGGATATCTGGATTACAAGGGCTAATTCTCAGGGTATATTTAATATAGCCCGTGAAGGTGGTTACAATAACACTTCACCTGAAGGAACTTTATGGTCATACGGCACATCGGATATTCTGGAGCCAGGTGATTATGAATACTGGGTAGATGCGGTTAACTGGAACCCTCCGGAAATGGTTAATAGACCAATGAGCATATATCTCCCTGAGTATGATGAAAAAATTAATATCATTTTTAAAAGCTGGACATCGAGTGGAAACGGAGGAGGTTTTTCTTATGTCAGAGAAGGTATTGCTACCTGGTTAACTTTTATTAAGGCTAATGGAAATATAATACCGACAAAAACCGATACCTTATATGTTCTGCTAAATACTAAGTCAGTTTTTGGCGGAACCTATAATGCAAATATTGTTGTAAAAACCAACGATCCGGTAAACAGTGAAATTACAATACCTGTAACCCTGAAAGTCAATGCTGTACCAGAAATTGAAGTACCGGTGACCAGCATGGACTTTAGTAACATTTATGTAAATGATATTGTCAGTTTGCCTTTAGAAATTTTGAATAACGGAGATGGCGAATTAATAATAAATGAAGTTGAAGGGCAAAATGCAGATTTTCAGGCAGAGACTGTACCTGTATATATACCGGGACAGAGCAAATCAAATTTTTATATAAAATTTGCTCCTAAAAATGATGCTGTATATTATGATACGTTAATACTTAAAACTAATGATCCGATCAATCCATCAATATCAATCACATTAACAGGGGCAGGAGTTCAGGGAACTCCGCAACTAACGATTGATGATGTGAATATAGATTTCGGTGATGAATATCTCAGTTGTAAAGATTCGATTACTATTGAGCTGCAAAATACTGGTACGGATCAGTTGATAATATCAGACATAACAAATATTTCAAACCACTATTATGTTAGCAAAACGAATTTTAATATTGCGTATGGCAAATCCCAGAACCTGAAAATATATTTTAAGCCTGAGGCAACAGGTTTATTACTTGATACGCTGACCATTGAGTCAAATGATCCGGTAAATCCGCTGACAAAACTCTACCTTTCAGGTAATGGATTAAGTTTTCCTGTATTAAATTTGAGTACACAAAATATTGCTGACACCTTAAATACGGGAGAAAGTGCAACAAAACAGCTAACAATAACAAACAACGGCACTGAACCTATAAGCTTTGTTGTTTATCCTGTAATGCCAAATTCAATGTTCGCTTTTTCCAAACCTGATTGGGCAGACTATACATTACCCGAGAATCAGGACAGAATTGCTGCAGATGTATGGATTACCCGGGCCAATACACAAGGCATATTCAACATAGCGGTTGAAACTGGGTATAATTATACTTCTCCTTCCAATACATTGTGGGCATGGGGACATAAGTTTAACAATGATGCTTCTGATTATGATTATTGGGGTGATGCAATTAACTGGACACCTCCAAATATGGTTGGCAATGTGGTATCGATGTTTTTAAAAGACTATCATCGCTATTTTGATTTATACTTCACTAAATGGACACAGGGAGGAAACGGAGGTGGTTTTGCCTACACAAGGTTTGAAGTACCGTCATGGTTGACTGCCGATAATTACGAATTTGTATTAAATGCCGGCCAGTCCGTAAATGTTGAACTCACCTTGGATGCATCAGATCTGTTGCGCGGAAAATATTATTCCGATATTGAAATAAAAAGTGATTATACAGGTTCTACTTTTAAAAGCATCAATGTTGCTCTTATGGTAGAAGGTAAACCTGAGATAAAAGCCGATACGGTTCTTGATTTTGCAAATGTTGTTACAAAAGCAACCTATACAAAATCACTGGCAATTAGAAACGATGGTACAGATACCTTATTTGTCAACAATATTCAGATAACGGGAACTGCTTTTACGACAATTGAAAACAAATTCTATATACTACCCAAAAATAATAAGTCGATTCCCGTAACACTTAATTCTGAAGTGACAGGAAGTATATCGGAAACTCTTACAATATTTAGTAATGATGCTACACATGCACAATTTAATATTAATCTGAAAGCCAATGCTCTTGAAAACCCTGTAACAATTACACCTGCTCATTTGTCCTATATTCTTCCTTCCGATTCGGTTTTGGTAGATACTATTTTTATTACTAACACGAGCCAGGATGATGTAAATTTGATTAATAAAACAAAAATTCAAATTGGACAATGTCTTGATAGTTTGAATAATAATTACACTCAAATTACCGACCTGATACCAAACAGATATGATTTTTATTATGATGGAACGAATTCTATCTCTGATGGTGGAGATGACATGTATGACGGAGGAAACTATCTTTATACAAATATAGATATGATTGAATATTCAGATAACGTCATACGAAGTGGTGACTATGTGTTTGGTGCAAATACTGAATATTTTACGCGTCATTTGCCGGGACTTTTTGTGCTGATGGCCGGACTTAACAGCATCAGTGAATTTTATACAGACGGAAATTTGGGAGCTGATGGATACGGAAATGTTGACACAACCAGGCTTGTATATGAAAAAGGAGGCATAATCTTTACCGGTTTTGTCAAAAGAGTATATGATGCAGAAGACCCTTCAGTGAATCATCTGATTATCATACCCGATGATACGGAAATTAGGCATATTTACGATATTTCCACTAATATTGATTACCATTCTGTTTCGCGGATAGAAGATGCCCAATTGCTGGCCTATCTTCTGTATGCATCAGCAGATGGTGGGTATATAGATAATCAAACCACGTTATCAATAATGAAATCTTTTGTTGATAACATATTCTATTATGCTTTTGGCACTGACACAATAAAAACAGGCATAACTTATAAGAAAGAGATTACTATTGATACCAGAGGTTTGAAAGACGGTGAATACAATTATAATGTTACTCTTGGTTTTGTAAATCCTGTGCCTTTTGAACAAAAGATTCCTGTTGATCTTAAGGTTGAAAATATAAGGCTGTTAAAACCTTACGCTGATACTACTTTAAACGAAGGTTTTACAACCTTAAATGTTGATTTAACCGGCAGATACTTTGCTTATGGCAATGATTTAACATCCATACTGGTTATAAGCAGCAATGAAAATGTTGCAACAGTTGCATTGGAAGGCTCGCAAATACACGTAAATGAAAAAGCTGTTGGCACAACATTGATTACGGTAAGAGCTGAAGATAGCAAAGGGAATGTACTTTATTCGGATTTCAATTTGAGGATAAACGCTATTCCGGTTGTTGCTAACCCGCTGGCCGATGTTACTGTGGATGAAGGGTTCGTCAGTCGCAGAATAGGTCTGGCAGGTGTATTTGCTGACGCCGACAACGAAAGCTTAAACTTCAGTGTTTCAAGTTCAAATACCAGTGTGGTTACTGCTTCGATAAGCGGAAATGAAATTGTAATAAATGAAGCAGGCTTAGGTACTGCAGTTATTACGGTGCGTGCAACCGACTCAAACGGTGCAATGGCTCAGGATCAGTTTAACTTCACTGTCAATCAGCTGGTTCCTGTTGAAACCATTGAAATAACAGGAGTAAGGCTTTATCCCAATCCGGCAACGGAGGCAATTTTCATAGAATTTGATAATATGGCAAACGGAACAATTGATATTGAAGTAACCAACATAAGTGGTGTAGTTGTCCTTAAGAATAAATTAGCATTAAACTCAGGAATAGCCAGGATAGATCTGGTTGGTTTGCAGAAAGGTGTTTACTTCGTCAGGTACAAAAAGGACAACATAAGTGGTTATCAGAAGATTATACTTAATTAATTTTAAAAATAAGTCCTAAATAAAAAAAGCTACCTCTTTCAAGGTAGCTTTTTTTATTTAACCCGGATTTGTCAATAAGATTTCAAATATTCTATTGACAAGTGTGTTGGCATTCAGGCTGTATCGGGGTTAATTCCGACATAGATTTTGTTAGGATTTCTTATAAACTAATAATTCACGAAATCCTTACAAAATCTTAGTCGCTGCGTAGCAGAAAAAAGTCTAAAGACTTTTTTGGGTTTAACCGGTTTATCAAGAAATTGTTTGTAGCGAACTAATAACCTCACCGGCTTTAAAAAAGGCAATAAATCTCTCAGATAGGGTGTATGGCAATATTCTCAAGCCATCCTTTATTTCCGTTGCCAATTTTAATTTCTTTCCAGTTTTCAATACTATCAGTTATCATCACTTTTGTGCCTTCATGCAATACAAATACATTTGTTCCATCAGCATCGGGCGAGCTTTTTACATTGACCGACTGCACAATTATTATAGCTGAATTACTTTTGGTTGAATATGTTTTTCGTTTAACCGCATTCCACAAGGTTATTATGCTGAAAAACAATAAAATAACCGAAAAATAAAACCCGATTCTTTTAAGCAGAGGGTAAGCTGAAAAAATATATACTGAAAGAAAGAAAAGAGCAAAAGCAAAAAGAGTAAGACTGACTATTGCCCATGTATTTGATGATAATAAATTAACCCATTCGCGCAGCCATTTTTTCATGAAAAATTCAGGGATTACATCAATCTTATCAACAACCTTTGCGTTGGCAATGGCAAGGTTTTGTTTAATATTATCGTCATTTGGAGCCAGTAATCTGGCTTTTTCATAATAAACTATTGCAAGTCCCAGATTGCCTTTTTTATAATACGTGTTCCCTATATTGTATAATAATTCGGGAGTAACATTGGTACTTCTTAAAAACTGTTGATAGGCATCAAGCGCCATATCGAATTCACTTCTCTGGTAATGTTTGTTGCCCAGTTCAAACAATGAATCTGTTTGTGCCAAAGATTTACAGGGCAATAAAAACAGATAAACTGCAAAAAATAGTATAGACGCACATTTATAATTCATATTACCAATTTTAACTAAGGTTGCCATTTCTGTTCAATTAATTAGCCGATTAACTTAATTCCTGTTGTAACTTAATAATCAGCTTTTCGGCTTTTTCAAGAATTTGACGCGTATTTAATGCTTCAGAAGCCGGAGCATATCTTGCCATTTCACAATCATTAATGATATCAAACAAATCTTTAATAAGATCTTTACTCACATTATGTTGCAACAAAGCATTGGTGGCATTTTCTTTTGACAGATCAGCGATAGAAATCAGTAATTTATCACTCAGATAAAGCCATAAAGCATTTAATAACTCGTCATAAAATGCCTTTGTATTTTCCGAATTAACAATTTTTGCTGCCTTTTTAAGCCTTTTCCGGGCATATTTGTTGGCTTTTCTGTTGCGCATCATTAAGACATTACCGGTCTTTTTAATATGATTTCTTCTGATTATGAGCAATATACCAAATAACGCTGTTAAAATGAAATAGGCCAAATAGAACCAGAAATTGCTGACAAGGAATTTCCCGTTAAAAAGAACTTTTGAATTTTTAAGTTTTATATACTGAATATCACTGGAAAGCATTTTAACGTCTTCTTTTGCCAATCCGGTATAAACAGGTAACAAGGTATCGCCTGCGCCTTTTTCAACCGTAATTGTAAATCCGTCGGTGTGAATAGTACGGTATTCATGAGAAGAAATGTCAAAAAAGGAAAATGAAACAGGGGGAATTTTAAATTCACCCGGATAATGAGGTATAATAAGGTATTCAAATGTTTTAATTCCTTTCAGCGGACTTTCGGATGTGGTTTTAATAACCGGATCATATTTTTCAATATCAGGGGGGAAATCAACAACAGGTTCATCAATGATTTTATAGTTACCGGTACCTTTAACAATTATTTTATAATTAATGGCATCGTTGGTTTTAACCTTTGTTTTATCGACTGTGGCATTTATGGTAAACTCGCCAACGGCTCCTGTAAATGAAGATGGCTTGTTTGCAGGAAGCGGCTTACATTTGACTGTAATGCGGTTTGATTTAAGTTTCATAGGGATGTCCTGTACAGACGGACCAAAAAAATCATCGAAAAAATCATAGGATTTTCGTTTCACCTGCTGTCTTATGGCGATATCAAGTTCAAATGGTTCAATAATCAGTTCTCCGCTTTTTTGAGGAATTAATATTGCTTTCTGAAGAACACCGGTATAGTATATCACACCGTCAACATTTTCGCGTTCGAGATTTCTTAAAGGAGGTACTTCAATGGGTTCTGTAAAAAAACCGGTAAAATCAGGGCCTTTATAATTCTGGTCAATACCGGCCAATGTTACCCGTGTGTATATTTTTACGGTTGCCAGAATTTGTTCTCCAATATATGCTTCTCTTTTATTCAAAATCAGTTTAACAAAAACATCATCACCGGATAATGCCTGAGCACTTTGGGAAGACTGATCCGGCTGCCCTTTTGATCCGGGTGCAGATTGTCCACTGCTCACAACTTCAATTGACAGCTGATTTGACTGTACGCTTTTATTTCTGATTTTTGCGGTAGCCGGTCCGAGGCTAAATATACCGGGCTTAACCGCTCGTAAGTAATATGTATAACTATATGTAGTTTTGGTATATGTTTTACCAAAAGAAGATTCAATTCGTGTACTTTGACCGATACTAGGCCCGCCTAACACCTGAAAATTATTGAAATCAGGAAGCTCAATATCAGATATTTTCTGATTTGATTCATAAGTAATAGTGAACTGCTCGCCAACATTTAATACGCTTGGTTCAGCGATAGCTTTAAATTCAATTTCCTGTGCAATCAGAAATGATTGCAGGAACACTGAAAAAGTAAATATCAGGTACCTTTTACCTAATAATCTGAGTGTTTTATTCATAGCGCAATAATTTTTCACCAGTCTTTTTCAACCTGTATTTTTCTGACTTGTGATTCTTTTTCTTTTACTTTCTGCAATACTTTTTTCTCATCGTTTTCGAGTGCCTGTAAAAGCCTTTCTGCATCTTCTCTTGATATCTGACTTTGTTTTGACTGTGATTGATTCTGTTTTTGTTCTTCTTGCTTTTCCTGCTGATTCTGATTTTGTTGGTTATTCTGCGATTGATTTTGTTTATCCTGATTTTGTTGGTTTTGCTGATTCTGTTGATTTTGTGAACTATTACCCTTGTTTTTCATTCTTAAGGCAAGCTGAAGGTTATGTTTTGCATCATTATCCTCAGGATTAATGCGCAGCGCATTTTTGTATGCTTCAATACTTTCATCAAGTTTATTATCTTTATACAATGCGTTTCCCATGTTGTAATAATATTTTGATTTTTCTATCCTGTCTTTCTCATTTTCAATGAGACCCTTATATTTAGCAGCAGCAGCATCGTTTTTGTTTTGTTTGTATAAGGCATTTGCCAGATTATACTCAGCTTTTCTTGAGTTTATATTTTTCTCAAGAGCTTTCCTATAGAGTACCTCTGCCTGCCCGTACTTTGAATGCTCGTATTCTTTATTTCCCTGTCGTATGTATTTCCTTTCAGTATTCTGACCATGTGAAGGCATGCAAATGATAAATGCTGATATTATGATGAGGATTTTCTTCATAATGCAATTATGAGAATAATTTAACATTTTTCAACCATTTATTTTTTCTTTCAGGTATGAAAAGCTCAATAACCAGAAGGCTCAGAGCAATCCAGACAAGAGCCGGAAATTGTTCTTCATATTCTGAAAACACTTTTGAGTCAATTTCGGCCTTATCGAGTTTGTTTAATGCCTGATAAAGTTCATTCAGTCCAAGGTTACCTGAAACGGCCCTGAAGTATTTACCGTTTCCTTCTTTTGCAATTTCCATAAGCATTTGTTCATTAAGCCTTGTTGTAACGATGTTTCCATTCCGGTCACGGCGGTATTCTTTAATAAATGAACTTTCGGAATCAGGAATTGGGACGCCTTCGGGTTTACCGATTCCAATTGTATATATTTTAATACCCTTCGCAGCGGCATTTCGGGCAATTTCAGGCGCATTTCCCTCATGATTCTCACCGTCACTGATAATTATTATTGCCCTGTTAATGTCTTCCTGCTGGCTGAAAGATTTCATTGCCAGCTCAATAGCCGAACCTATTGCTGTACCTTGCCTTGAAACCATATTGGTACTAATGCCTGACAGAAACATTTTTGCTGCAATATAATCGTTTGTAATCGGAATTTGAGTATATGCATCACCTGCAAAAACTATCATGCCAAGACGGTCATTTTCAAGCTTGTCAATGAGCCTGGCGATGGCTTGTTTTGCACGTTCAAGCCGATTTGGCTGAACGTCACGTGCCATCATACTATTTGAAACATCCAATGCAATAATAATTTCAATTCCATTTCTTTTTATTTCCTTTATTTTAGAGCCAAACTGAGGACCGGCAAAGGCTAAAATTAATAAAGTAAAACTTATAAGAAAAAGGACGAATTTTATATGGTTTCTTGTGAATGATACATAAGGCATAAGTATATTCATCAGTTCATGATCACCAAACGTTTTGACGGATTTCTTCCTGATGATAGTATGTATAAGATAAATTATGATCATTCCTGGCAATAAAGCCAGTAGCCATAGATATTCATTATGTGCAAACCTGAATACTTCTTTTTCCATACCTTAATGTTTTTATGGAATAGTCCTGAAAATCAAGTATCTTGCAAGCATTTCCATGAAAAGTAAGAAAAGTGCAAAAAAAGCAAATATTCTGTACTCTTCTTTTTTCCTGCTAAATTCATCAGTATTAATTATTGATTTTTCAAGCTGATCAATTTTTGCATAAATCTGCCTCAGTTTTTCATTGTTTGTTGCCCTGAAATAGTTGCCATTTGTCATGTCTGCAATTTTCTGTAAAGTAACCTCATCTATTTCAACGGGAATATTTCTGACAAAAACACGTCCGAAAGCATCCTGAAAGGGATAAGGAGCCGTACCTTGCTTGCCTACTCCTATTGTATATACTCTTATGCCAAAGGTTTTTGCCAGTTCGGCTGCAGTAAGCGGGTCAACCGAACCCGTGTTGTTCATGCCGTCAGTAAGCAGAATAATAACTTTGCTTTTGGCATCGCTGTCTTTGAGCCGTTTTACTGCAGTTGACAATCCCAGTCCGATTGCAGTTCCATCTTCAATAATTCCACTTTTAATATCCTTAAACAGGTTTATCAGAACTGCATGATCTGTAGTAAGCGGGCACTGTGTAAAACTTTCAGCACTGAAAACGACCAGGCCGATACGGTCGTATGGCCTTCCTGAAATAAATTCTATTGCAACATCCTTTGCAGCCTCAAGCCGGTCGGGTGTAAAATCACGTGCAAGCATGCTGCCGGAAATATCTAATGCCAGCATGATATCAATTCCTTCGGTTGTAGTTGTCTCATGTTTGTCGGTTGATTGTGGTCTTGCAAGAACGATAATAAGAAATACCAGGGCTATTATTCTGAACACAAACGGAAGATGTCTAAGAGAAACCTTTATCGTTCTGCCTATTTGTTTAATAGCTGAAATGTCGGAATACTGAAGATTAGCTTTTAGTTTGTTATTACTCAAGGCATACCATACTATTATGGGTATAATGCCAAGCAGAAGGAAAAGATACTTTATATGTGCAAATTCAATAGCTGCCATAGTTTAATTTTCAGCATTTTCATTTTTACCATCTACGGAAACAGTAAAATTATCATAATCTGCCTGTTGCTGATATCGGGTATTTACAACAAACTGATATGCATTGTCAAACTGGTTAGCATTTTCATCGGGCTCAGGATTAGCTTTTGCAAATTTAACCAGATCAGCAAGTTGCAATACTGATTTCAGTCTTTCATAGTCGGTATCATTATGAATCGCTTCCCTGATGCCTGTGAGAATTTCATATGAAGTCTGTTCGGGTGCAGCAATACCAAATCGTCCGTCGATATATATCCTTAAAATATCAGAAATTCTTGAATAGTATTCTTTAACTTTTCCTTGTTGCCATAACTTTTGCGTTTTGAGGTGATCAAGTTCCCTGAGGGCAATGACATCGGGCGGATCAACAGGTTTTGCTCGGAAAATAATAGGTTCATTATGTTTTTTCTTTTTTATTATAAACCAGGTCAGCCAGCCCAGAATGATTATTGCTAAGACTATTAGTATAAAAGGGTAAATTTCTCTGAAACCCAGAGGTACCTTATAAATACCTTTGATATCACGTATTGCATTGGTTGAATCAACAGGGAAAGACAGAACTTCAAGATAATTTGAAGATGAAAAGACAGAATCGGTATAATTCTCTGAATAATAGACAAAAGCAATAGGAGGAATAAAAAACAAACCTGTATCAAAAGCGGTAAGCTTTAAATTTTGCCTTAAAATCACCCTATTGTCTTTTAAAAAAGAAGAATCGAGTTTACCTTTTTCAATTATTTCAATATCACTGGTAAGTGTATCTGCAAAATTGGGGAAAACAACCTGCGAACCGCGGGATTTTTCAATTTCAATACTCATATTTACCTGATCGCCAAGCAGAATAACATTTGTATCAAGCCTGACTCTTATCTCAATGAATTGAGCATGAACACGAGCAGGCATAATTGAAGCCAACAGTGACACAAGTATTAAACCGGTGAAACCTTTTAAATGCATAATTACATCCTTATGATTACTGATATTAGTCCCTGTGTTTAAACAGAGATATGAGCGGCCTTACATAATCCTGGTCAGTTGACACGTTAATATAGTCAATTCCGGTTTTATTAAACAGCTCTTTCATATCTTCCTCCTTATTCTTCCATGCTTTACGAAAAGCTTCCCTTACGAGCCTGTCAGAGCTGTCAACCCAGCATTCAAGATTTGTTTCAGCATCTTTAAGTTTAATTAACCCAACAGGCGGCAAATCAGTTTCTCTTCTGTCATATACCCATATGCACACCAGGTCGTGCTTTTTCTTTGCAATTCTGATAGCTTCTTCAAAATCATCACTCATAAAATCAGATATCAGAAATGATATGCTACGTCTTTTTATTGCGTTGGTGAGGTAACGCAATGGCTCGGTAAGGTTAGTCCTTTGACTTTCGGGTTTGAAATCAATTATTTCTCTGATAATTCTGAGCAGGTGAACGCGTCCTTTTTTTGGTGGAATAAATTTCTCAACATGGTCTGAGAAAAGTATTGCGCCAACCTTATCATTATTTTGAATAGCAGAAAATGCCAAAACTGATGCTATCTCAGCCATCATATCTTTTTTAAACTGCTGACGGGTGCCAAAATAACCTGATCCGCTGACGTCAATTAGCAACATAACGGTAAGTTCTCTTTCTTCTTCATATACCTTTATATAAGGATGATTAAAGCGAGCTGTAACGTTCCAGTCTATACTTCTGATATCATCACCATACTGATATTCACGCACTTCGCTGAATGTCATCCCTTTGCCTTTAAAAGCCGAATGATACTGACCAGCGAAAATGTGCTGGGTAAGACCTCTTGTTTTAATTTCAATTTTCCTGACTTTTTTTAATAGTTCAGTAGTTTCCAAGTTATTTCCCTCCGGTTATTTTTTCCTGATACTAACAGTAAAGAACCATTCATTTTCTTCAAGTGTAACTACATAGTCCTGACCCGAATCGGAATAGTACCATGTTTTTTCGTCTTTCTTTTTATATTTTTTATTAAGCTCGGAAATTATATCATTCAGATTTGAGTAATCAGATATCCATCTGACATAAGTGCAGTAATTCTTTTCTGACAGAAAAAACAGAATAGTTTGTTCAGTAGTCTTATCAACAAATTTTATGTAATTATAGCTACGGTTAATTGCATTCTTATCAAGTTTGAATGTTGGTTTGGTTTCATTCATCAGTTTAATCAGTTCATCCTTTTGCATACCAATGTAGTTCTGAGCTGCAGAATTAAAACAGATCAGCAGAGAAATCAACAGTCCAATATGTTGGAAACCAGCCATTATGGTACTTCTATATTGTTTAATATTTCAGTAATAATATCTTCGGAAGTGATATTCTCAGCTTCTGCTTCATAAGTAAGTCCTATACGATGTCTCAGGACATCGTGGCATACTGATCTGACGTCTTCGGGAATTACATAGCCTCTTCTTCTTATAAAAGCATATGCTTTTGCAGCTTTGGCCAGATTAATACTGGCTCGTGGCGAAGCGCCGTAATTAATTAATGTTACAAACTGCGAAAGCTTATATTGGGCAGGAAATCTGGTAGCAAAGACAATATCAAGTATATACTGTTCAATTTTTTCATCCATATATACTTCTTTAACTAACTTTCTGGCCTTTTCAATATCATCGGGTTTAATAACAGTGCTTGCTGCAGGGAACTGCATGGCCAGGTTTTCACGTACAATCAATTTTTCTTCTTCTTTTGACGGGTAAGTAATAACGATTTTCAGCATAAAACGGTCAACCTGGGCTTCGGGTAACGGGTATGTACCCTCCTGTTCGATTGGATTCTGTGTGGCCAGTACCAAAAAAGGCTTTGGCAAATCAAATGTCTGTGAACCTATGGTTACCTGTTTTTCCTGCATAGCTTCGAGTAACGCACTTTGCACCTTTGCAGGTGATCGGTTAATTTCATCAGCAAGGATAAGATTGGCGAAAATTGGACCCTTTCGTACCTGAAAATCTTCCTCTTTCTGGCTGTAAATCATTGTACCTATAAGATCGGCCGGCAGAAGATCGGGAGTAAACTGTATGCGTGCAAATTTGGCGTCAATGGTTTGAGAAAGGGTATTAATAGCCAATGTTTTAGCCAAACCAGGGACTCCCTCAAGCAGCACATGGCCGTCAGATAACAGTGCAACCAACAAACCGTCTATCAGGTGCTTTTGCCCAATGATTACTTTTTTAATCTCACTGTTTATTAAATCAATAAAAGCGCTTTCGCGTTCAATTTTCTCATTGAGTTCACGAATCTGAAAAGCTACTTCACTCATAATATTTCAATAATTAGGCTTACTACTTTTGAAGGTATTAACAAAATATGTTCCATTAGGTTTTTAAAGAATATGCAAATATGAATAGTATTTGAAAATCTTTGTATTGTATTGTGTTAAAAATTGTTAAACATACCGGCCCGTATTAGCTGTTTAAAAAATAACTTGCAAAAAACATTTTAGTATTGCAACTTTAGCAGGTATTCATTGAAGCCAATGACGCAAAGGTATTTTGTTGAGATTTCATTTAAAGGTACTGCTTATCATGGATGGCAAATACAGCCGAATGCCTTGTCGGTTCAGGAGATACTCAACAATGCGCTTTCAACGTTATTAAGGCAATCGATCAACACTACCGGTGCAGGAAGGACTGATGCAGGAGTACATGCCCGATATTTTTCAGCACATTTTGATTGTAAAGCATTTGATATAGGGATAAAATCTAAAATTATATATGGCTTAAACAGCATCCTGCCTGATGATATTGCGGTGAATGATATATATCCGGTTATATCAGATGCCCATGCCCGATATTCGGCTTTGTCAAGAACATATGAATACAGGCTATGCAGGAGGAAAAATCCCTTTGAAAAAGAATTCTCGTGGTTTTTCCCCAATGCACTGAATATTGAACTGATGAACAAGGCATGCGAAATATTGCAGGAGCATAATGATTTTACCAGTTTCAGCAAACTCCATTCGGATGTTAAAACCAATATTTGCAGGATATTTAGTGCCAAATGGGCAGAACAGGATGATATGCTTATTTTTACTATTGAAGCCGACCGTTTTTTAAGAAACATGGTAAGAGCGATTGTTGGCACACTAATTGATGTAGGTAAAAAAAAGATAACCATGCATGATTTCGAACAAATAATTCTTGCTAAAGACCGGAAAGTGGCATCGGTATCGGCGCCACCTCAGGGTTTGTTTCTGATTAAGATCAGTTATCCTGATTCTATCAGAATGTGTTGAAAATAAATATATTGATAAACATGGGAATAAATCCATGAAGTGTAAGTATAACATTTATTTAATATTACCGTATAAACTAAATTATAAGGATTTTCAATTGTCATGAAAAGATTTTTACTGATTACTTCGTGTTTGACAATACTGAACATTGGCCTTTTCGGTCAGATGGGAATTCCAAAGGCTCAGGCGATGTTTATTTTTAACTTTTCAAGACTAATAGAATGGCCTGCCGCATATAAAAACGGTCCTTTTATTATTGGCGTACTGGGGACTTCCCCAGTTGCTGATGAGCTTGAGTTATATACAAAAGGCAAAAAGGTTGGAGCACAAGACATTCAGATTATCCGATATAAAACAGTTCTGGAAATTACAACATGTCATATTTTATTTATTCCGTTTTCACGCTCCAAGCAACTGGCTGAAGTTACTTCTTCTTTGCAGGGAAAAAGTACCCTGCTGATTACAGAGAAAACAGGCGCACTAAAGGAAGGATCAGCTATTAATTTCATTATTCTCGAAGATAAGCTGAAATTTGAACTTAATGCTGATAATGCCAGTAAATACGGTATTAAAGTAAGTTCAAAACTTGAAGAAATGGCACTTGCAGGTTCTTAAGTCATTTCGATCCTGAAGTACAGCTTTTTACCGTATTAGCTTAATTCTTAAAAAAACAGACCTATCACCGAAAAAAATAAGTTTATCTATCAAAGCCAATTATATATCAAAATTGGCCGGCATAAAATAAGCAATTATTTAACATTTATTGTTTCTAATTCGTATAATATAACAGTAATAACTAGGTTATGGTGAGGAGTACATTAAATATTATCGTTTCCGGTTTGCTGCTTTTTATTGCCTCACACAGATTAAATGCACAGACATCAATCCCGAAGGCACAGGCTATGTTTATATACAACTTTTCCCGTCTTGTGGAATGGCCAGACAATTACCGTGCGGGAGCTTTCATTATTGCCTCACTCGGAAATTCTCCTGTTGCCGATGAATTAGAAGTATATACAAACGGCAAAAAGGTTGGTACGCAGGAAATCCAAATTGTCAGATATAAGACTGTGCAGGAAATTACAAACTGCCATATCCTTTTTGTGCCTTTAGGAAGAACCAAACAAATGGCAGAGATACTCAATACAATACAAAATAAGAGTATTCTGATTATAACAGAGAAAAATGGTGCATTAAATGAAGGTGCAGCCATTAATTTTATACTATTATCTGATAAAATTAAATTTGAAATCAGCGGGGACAATATCACAAAATATGGTTTAAAATACAGTGCAAAGTTACAGGAAATGGCCACTGGCGGATCCAAGTAAGCATTATCTGATATTACGGTTTTGATTATTTAAGGTATTAACTATTCCATATTTCCCATGCCTTTTCAGCCTGTAAATGCAACATGGGGAGACCGTTTATGATTTTTGCCCCCATTTCTTTCCCTTTTTTCAAAAAAACAGTTTCAGGAGGATTATAAATCAGATCAAACAATATGTGTTTTTCAGAAATACACTCGTAGGGTATATCAGGGAAATTACATATATCAGGATACATTCCCACAGGCGAGGTATTGACAATAAGCTGAAAATTGCTCATTACTGAACCATTTATGTCGTTATAGGCAAAATGATTGCGATTGCGCGGATTTCTCGTAACAAACATATAGGAGATATTCAATTTCCCCAGTACATAAGCTACGGCTTTAGAAGCGCCGCCGGTTCCTAATATCAGTGCATTTTTTATGGTTTTATTAAGAAAAGGTTTAAGTGATTCCTGAAAACCATAAGCATCTGTATTAAAGCCTATCATCAATGGTTTCTGCTTTTTCCTGATAATTTTTATGGTATTAACTGCTCCTATATTTCTGGCATTATCATCCAAAGAATCCATGAACCGCATTACCTGTTCCTTGTATGGGATTGTTACATTGAGCCCGCATATATCTTCATTATCAGTAATTAAATCAGGTAATTCATCAACTGATTTCAGCGGATAATTATCATACCTACATTGAAGCAGTCCTTCTTTTTCAAATTTCTCACTAAAATATTTTCTTGAAAAAGAATGAGATAAGGGGTATCCGATCAGGCCGTATAATTTCATAAAATTAGGTAATAACAAGCTTTAACCCGAAATCAGATTTTCTGATATTTATCAGAATCAGGTCTTAATTTTTTTAGGTCGGCAGGTAAGAAATCAAAAAATGTGTCACCTCTTAAGCCCAGCCTGAGGCATTCCAGTGGAATAACGTCATTAGTCGCTATATTTCCGAGATTAACATTTGCGCCCAGCAGTTT
>FWPV01006821.1_pt1 | contig 16515 bp, 15 predicted proteins | sample 2228371 | NCBI WGS metagenome assembly FWPV01 (sample SAMEA103939776, study PRJEB20133) | metagenome | reverse complement strand
GCCTGCTTGGCCGCGCAGGCAACTGCCCCGCCGGATTCGGCCTGTCTGGACTTGCCAAAATCGTCCAAACCAGCGATAATTAGGGCCATGACCCGACCTGGGGGGAACCAGCGCGCTCCCCGGCTTCGCCGGACTATAGCCCCAGAATTGGGGGCCGGGGGGCTATTTACGAAGGGGCAATCGAGAATGAACGACATTTCACCACCGGCCCTGTGGGACCTCGCCCAGGCGCACCAGGAGGCCCTGGTGGATTTCACCCGCCGGCTCGTGCGCGTTCCCAGCCTGCCCGGCCGGGAGGGCGACCTGGCCGCCCTGGTCCAAGCCGGGATGGTGGGCTACATGGCGCTGATCCAGCAATTGGGAGCCGGCTGACAGCGCGGGACCCGGAGAAGAGAAACATGCTCGACGTGGAGGTCGTGCGGGCCATGCTGGGGCAGGCCCTGGCGGAGGCCCAGGCGCGAAACGCCCGTGCCATCACCGCCCTGCATCTGCGCATCTACGACCCGTCGCCGGGGACAGAGCAGGCGTTGCGAGACCTGGTGGGCGAGCTGAGCGAGCACACGGCGGCCGCCGGCGCCCGGCTATTCGTTTATCGCGTGCCCAGCCGGTTCGTCTGTTGGAACTGCTGCGGCCTGTGCTTCGAGAGCAAAGACCCTGCCGCAACGTGCCCGAACTGCGGCGAGGTGGGCCTGTTGATCCCGCCGGACGTCGTCTTTGCCCTGGAGCACATCGAGACCGCGTAGCGCAGCAAACGTCAGGCGGCAAACGTCGCCTCGTACATGACGCATGACACATCCAGTTTCACATCAAGGAGGCACCATGATGCTTACTGACCGGGTACGAGCGGCGGCCCAAGAGGATCAGCTCCCCTGCGCCGTCGCCCATCGGCTGGCCGGGGAATGGGGCGTGACACCGGCGGAGCTGGGCGCGGCGGCGAACGCGGCCGGCGTGCGGATCACGCGCTGTCAGATGGGGTTTTTTGGCTATGCGCCGCAGAAAGGGATGCCCGGCTATCGCGTGGTCCGGCCGGCCGGGCACGTCCCGGAAGAACTGGCGGCCGAGGTCCGGGCGGCCCTGGTGAACGGCCGGTTGCCGTGCCGGACCGCGTGGGAACTGGCCCATCGCCACAGCCTGAGCTATCGCCAAATGGGCGACGTGGTCGAGGCCCTGGGCGTGAAGGTCAAACCCTGCCAGTTAGGGTGCTTCTGAGGGCGTTGTCCACCCAGTCAAGCCTGGGCTTGGCGCGCGAGGCGCACCCCCGGATACGAAAACCCGGCGCGGGTTTTAACCCGCGCCGGGTGCGGCGGGCCACAAACCCGCCATGAGCAGAAAAGGCATTCATGAAGGAGTATCCACGCGCCCCGGCACACTCCGAGGCACGAAAATCGGCCCCCCTCCCCCCCAACCCCTTCGACAGGCTCAGGGCAAGCCTGGGGGGAACCGGCGCTCCCCGGCTTCGCCGGACTATAGCCCCAGCATTGGGGGCCGGGGGGCTATTTACGAAGGAGCAGAGAACCATGCAGATCAAACCTTTGGGAGATAGCGGCATCGCCGTGACTGAGTTGGGCTTTGGCACCCTGGGCCTGGCGCCCATGCAGGCGAATTTGCCGGTGGAAGAGGGGGCAGCGCTCATCCGTTACGCCCTGGAACAGGGGCTGAACTTTATTGATACGGCCGCCATGTACGGCACGTTCCCCCATGTGCGCGCGGCCCTGAATGGCTGGGACGAGCCAGTGGTCGTCGCCACCAAAACCCACGCGGTGGACTATGCCGGGGCGCAGGAACACGTGGAAGCCGCCCTGGAAGAGATGAACCTGGACCAGCTCGACATCGTCCACGTGCACGGACACCGCATCCCGGACGTCCTGGACGCCCGCGCCGACGTGCTGCGCTGCCTGGTGGACTATAAGGCCAAAGGGCTGATCCGGGCCGTGGGGGTCAGCACCCATCGTGTGAGCGTGGCCCGGCAGGCCGCCCGCCACCCGGACATTGACGTGATCCACCCACTCATCAATCGCACCGGCATCGGCATCATTGATGGCACGCCGGAGGAGATGCTGGCCGCCCTGGCCGAAGCAAAAGCCAATGGCAAAGGCGTCTATGCTATGAAGGCCCTGGGGGGTGGCAACCTGTTGGCAGACCGCGAGGCCAACCTGCGCTGGGTGCTGGACCGGCCGGAGGTGGACGCGGCGGTGGTGGGCCTGCTGCGCCGCGCGGAGGTGGACTATAACCTCTACGTGGCCCGACGCCAGCCAGTGCCAGAAGCCGTCCGCGAGGCCGCACCGGTGGGGAGCAAACGCATGATCGTGTTGCATTTCTGCAAACGGTGCGGGACGTGCGTGGAACACTGCCCCAACGAGGCCATCTCCCTGGGACCAGAGCGCGCCCAGATTGACCCGGCAAAGTGCCTGCTGTGCGGCTACTGTGCCCCGGTCTGCCCGGAGTTCGCCCTGCGCATGGTCTAGGGAGACGAGGATCCGGATCAGCCCACGGCCGGCAGCGGGATGACCAGCCATTGACCCACGTAGATGAGATTGGGATTGGAGATGTGGTTGACGGCCGCGATGGCGTCCACCGTGGTGCCATAGCGCCGCGCGATCTCCCACAGCGTGTCCCCCCATTCCACCACGTACACGATCTGGCCGATCGGGGTCGGCGTGGGGGCCACCCCCTTGGGCACGATCAACACCTGCCCGACGTAGATGAGGTGGGGGTTGGGGATGTTATTGCGGCGAGCGATGGCCTCCACGGTGGTATTGTAGGTGCGGGAGATCGCCCAGAGCGTATCGCCCTGGCGCACCTGATAGAGGACCTCATTGCTGGCGAGCTGGATATCGCCGGTGGTAGCCGAAACCGGCGTGGCGCCGGTCGCCGGGCGTGGCGTGGCCTGCGCACCGGCCGGACGGGTGGCGGTGAGTCGCGCCGCTGCGCTCACCGACGTGGTCCCGGCCCCGGGCGTGGTGGCGGCCGTGACGGGTTCGCGCAAGGCGCCCTTGGCGATCAAGTAGACGCCCACGACCACGATCGCCAGGATGAGCAGCAGGGCAAGGAGTATCGAAGGTTTCGGCATCGTCGAACTCTTGGTCTGCCCGATTCACATGGCTGGTCGAACGAGCCAGCCCATCCCATTATATCATACGATGCCGGTCATTGTCTATAGTTGATGTCCATTTTGCATCAAACGGCCGTCGGTGGCACAGTTAAGGAAGCTGTGGTACAATTTGGCGAAATGAGTGCAGTGCATGAGAGGAGGAAGCGATGCCTTATTTCTACTTTGATCCCTGTTACCTGGTCTTTGCGCTGCCTGCCCTGTTGCTGGTCTTGTTCGCCCAGTGGCGGGTGAGCAGCACCTACAACCACTATCTGCGGGTGTCCAATTCGCGGGGCATCCCCGGCGTACAGGCGGCACGGGCCTTGCTGGACGCCTCCGGCCTGTACGACGTCCAGATCGAGGGGACGCGGGGCCGGTTGAGCGATCACTATGATCCGGGCCAGAAGGTGCTGCGCCTGTCACGAGACGTGGCGAATAGCGCGTCCGTGGCCGCGCTGGGCATCGTGGCCCATGAGGTGGGGCACGCCCAGCAGGATCGTGCCGGCGACTTGATGCTGAACCTGCGTTCGGCGATGGTCCCGGCGGCCAACATCGGGTCCATGCTGGGGTACACGTTCTTTTTCCTGGGGCTGGTGATCCAGGGGGCCGCCGGGGCGGCAACCGGCCTGGCCCAGATCGGGAACCTGATCACCTGGGGGGGCATCGGGCTGTTTGGGCTGGCCGTGGTCTTTACCCTCATCACCCTGCCGGTCGAGTTCGGCGCCAGCCAGCGCGCCGTGCAGTTGCTCCGGTCCACCGGCATGGTGAGCACCAGCGAGCTGGAGGGCGTGCGCAGCGTCTTGAACGCGGCGGCCCTCACCTACGTGGCCGCCCTGGCCCAGGCCCTATCCCAGTTGCTCTACCTGATCTTTCTCGCCACCGGCAGCCGCCGGCGCGATTAGACCACGGCCGCAGACCGCCGGGAGATGCGCCAGAACCATCGTGGCGGTCGGCGGTCCGTGGCCGGTGGTCGGGAGGCTCTTGACAAAAATAGTTCTATATCGTATAATTCGACATGTGACAAATCGGGCCGGCCGGGCCGGCCTGTTTTGTGTGCATCCGCGTGCGGAGGATACCCGTTGAACGACGACATCGCAGCCATTCAGGAGATCGCGCTCGCTTTCGAGCCGGTGAGCCGGGAGCGCATGAACATCCTGGCCAAGGCGGTGAACATCTGGGCGGCGCCGGGGGCCTTGTTCCGCTATATCGGCGAGCACCCGGGCTGGAGTTGGATCGCGCCCGCTCTGGCGGCCGTGGTCGCTGTGGCGGTGCGGGGATTGGCATCCGCACCATTGGACTCGGCCCAGGCCAATGCCGAGATGCGGCGCATCCTGGCGACCATGCCGGAAGACACGGCCCGGCAGGCGGCGACGATGATGAGCATCGCCAGCCCGGAGGCCATGGCGGTGCAATTCATCGTGGGGAGCATCATCAGCCTGCTCATCGCCTGGGTGGCCTGCTCGGCGTGGCTGCACCTGCTCTCCATGACGATGGGGAACCAGCGCCCGTATCGCGCCTTGTTCGAGGCTGTGGTCTGGGCCTGGGTCCCGTTCATCGTGCGGGACCTGGTCCAGGCCGCCTATATCTTTTTCAGCGGCAAGCTGATCCTCTTTCCCGGCCTTTCGGCATTGGTGGCGCAGAGCACGGATCGCTTTGTGAACGCCAAGAGCCTGGCCTTTGCGGCCGCATCACACGTGGACGTGTTCCACGTCTGGAACGTGGTCCTGTTGACCTGGGCGGTGGCCAGCGTCGCCAACGTGAGCAAACTGCGCGCGGTCGCACTGCCCATTCTCTATTGGGCGGTGGTGATCCTGCTCTCCTGGGCGATGGGCGCGATTGGCGCGGCGCTCAGCGGCATGTGAGGCCAGCAACATGATGATGGACGAGATGCCCGATCCGCTCGACGAGCGTATGCGTCAGGTGCTGGCCCAATGCGGGGTGGACGACCCCCGCGCCTTTGAGCTGTTGTTCGCGTTGCAGGCCCCGATGCGGCTGCTGGGGCTGGTGATCTCCCGCCACCTTCAGGATAGCGACCTGTCATTGCCCCGCCTGGGGTTGCTCTTCTGGCTGTACTTTGGCGAGCAATTCGAGCACCCGGACGGTCTTTCGCCCAGCCAGTTGAGCGAGTTCCGGTTCGTCAGCCGCAACACCATCAGCGCGTTGTTGCGCTCGTTGGAGGCGGAGGGCCTGATCGAGCGCGCGCTGTGCCCGGCGGATCATCGCCGGTTCCACATCCGCCTCAGCCCGACGGGCCGGGCGCTGGTGTGCGCGACCATCCCGCAGCAGGGGGCTTTTCTGAACGATCTGTTTGCGGGCCTCTCGGAAGACGAACAGGCGACGCTGATCGCGCTGTTGGGCAAGCTGCGCCGGTCGTTGCGCGAGCGAGTGGACGCTCATCCATGAGACACAGGGGGAACGATGGACAATAGAGTGATTCGATGGATCGTGCGGCTGGTGATCGCCGGGGTGCTCATCGTGGGCGTGTCCGGGATCGGGTATGCCGGGTATTTCTGGCTGGACCGGCCGGTGGCGGCGCAGACCACGGAGGCGCCGGAGACGACGCCGGTGGTCTGGGGCGACATCACGGCCACGGTGAGCGTATCTGGCTCCGTGGCCCCACGCCAGCAGGTCAACGTGTCGTTCAAGAGCGGCGGCCGGGTAGCCACGGTGCACGTGGCCCCCGGCGACGCGGTGCGTGAGGGCGATGTCCTGGCCTCGCTGGACACCACCGATCTCGAGACGCAGATCGAAAAGGCCGAATCGGCCCTGCGCGTCGCCCAGCTCAACCTCCAGAAGGCCCAAAAACCCAAGAGCAAAGACGAACTGACGGTGGCGAAGGCGAACCTGGAAAGGGCGCGCATCAACCTGCAACGTGCCCAGAGCGAGTATGACAAGATCGCCTGGCGCAGCGACGCCGGCCTCTACCCCCAGGCTGCCCAATTGGAACAGGCCACCCTGGATTACCAGGTGGCCCTGGCGAATTATAACCTTCAGATGCGCGGTCCGGCGGCAGAAGACATCGCCTTGTTGCAAGAACAGGTCAAGCAGGCCGAGATCACCCTGGCTGCCGCCCGGCGTGCCCTGGACGATGCCCGACTCACGGCCCCCCTGGCGGGGACTGTGCTGACCGTCAACGTGAAGGAGGGCGAATTCACCAACGCGACCCTGCCGGCCGTGGTCATCGCCGATCTGAGTTGCCTGCAGGTGGAAGTGCTGGTAGATGAATCCGAGATCGGCCAGGTGGTCAGCGGTCAGGACGTGTTCTTTACCCTGGACGCCTTTGGCGACCGAGAGATCACGGGCCGGGTCACCGAGATCGCGCTGGCCCCCACGGTCAGCCAGGGCGTGGTCAACTACAAAGTGACCATCGCCCTCGACCCGTGCGAGCTGAGCATCAAGATCGGCATGACGGCCAACGCCAACATCGTCGTGGCAGAAAAGCAAGGGGTGCTGCTGGTGCCGAACCGGGCCATCCGGCTGCGCGAGGGCAAGAAGCAGATCCAGGTATGGCGCGATGGCGTGGCCGAGTGGGTCTTTATCACCACCGGCCTCAGCAACGACCAGTACACCGAGGTGCTCAGCGGCCTGGCCGAAGGGGATTTGGTGGTCACCCGGGTCACGGCGACGAACAACCCGCTGAGTTTCGGGTTCGGCCGCTAACAGGAGCCGCAGGCGATGGTGAACGACATCGTCATTGACGTCCGGGACGTGACCAAGATCTACCGGATGGGTGACATCCAGGTCCATGCCCTGCGCGGTGTCTCCTTGCAGGTGCGCCGGGGCGAGATGCTGGCGATCATGGGGCCGTCCGGTTCCGGCAAGAGCACCCTGATGAACGTCCTGGGCTGCCTGGACCAGCCCACGAGTGGCACGTACATCCTGGACGGCACCGACGTCGGCCTGATGAACGATAATCAACTGGCGAGCATCCGCAACAAAAAGATCGGGTTCGTGTTCCAGATGTACAACCTGCTCCCGCGCACGTCGGCGTTGGACAACGTGGAGCTGCCGTTGCTGTATGCCGGGGCGAACAACCGGCGCAGGCGGGCACGGGCCGCGCTGGAGGCGGTGGGCCTGGGGGATCGGCTGCATCACAAGCCCAACGAGCTGTCTGGCGGCCAGCAGCAGCGAGTGGCGATCGCCCGGGCGCTGGTGAACGACCCGGCCATCATCCTGGCTGACGAGCCGACCGGCAACCTGGACACCAGATCCGGCATCGAGATCATGGACATCTTTGCGCGGTTGAATCGGGAGCAGGGGATCACCATCGTCTTTGTGACCCATGACCCCGAGATCGCCGCGTATACGGACCGGGTGATCCGGCTGCGCGATGGATTGATCGTGGGCGATGAGCTAAACGGCGCAAAACGTGAAACGTAAAACATAGCGCGGCCGCCGGCCGCAACCAAAAGCGGATCCACGAATCTTCACGAATCTACACCAATAGTTTCTGAAGATTGGCGAAGATTCGCGTGGATTCGCGGATCGTCTCTGGCACGGTCCAACATTCTCGCGGATCGCGCAAATGTCGCCGGGTAATACTGTAATGCTGTCAGCAGAAGATCACGTTTTACGCTTTACGCATTACGTTTCACGCGAAGGTGAGCAATGAACATCACCGAAAGCATCCGCGTCGCTTTGCGGGGGCTATCCGCCAACAAGCTGCGGTCGGGGTTGACCATGCTGGGGATCATCATCGGCGTGGCGGCCGTCATCGCGCTGCTCTCCATCGGCCAGGGGGCCCAGGCCGAGATCACCTCTCAGATCCAGGGCATCGGGTCGAACCTGATCTTTGTCTTCCCCGGCGCGCTGACCTCGCGGGCGAGCATGATGACGCGGCCCACGACGCCGCTGACCCTGGAGGACGCCCAGGCCATCGCCGATCCGCTCAACTGCCCCAGCGTGGCCGCCGTGGCCCCCCAGTACAACGGCCAGGCCACGGTGGTCTATGGCGGCGAGACGTTGCTGAGTCCGATCGTGGGGACCACGCCCGAATACGCCACGGTACGCAACGCCTACGTGCAGGAAGGGCGCTTCCTGGAGCCGGGCGACGACATCGCCAAGGCCCGGGTGGCCGTGTTGGGCGCGCAGACGGCCCGGGATCTCTTTGGCGAACAAAGCCCGCTGGATCAGACCATCAAGATCAACCGCATCCCGTTCCGGGTCGTGGGGGTGATGGAGGAACGCGGAGCCGGGGGCGGTGGCAGCGAGGACGCGAACATCTTTGTGCCCATCTCCACGGCGCAAACGCGGTTGTTCAGCGCCCGCACCAGCACCGGCCTGCGGGTCTCCAGCATCTATGTGATGGCGGTGGACGAACAGAGCGTGGATCAGGCCATCTCCGAGATCACGGCAGTCTTGCGGGATCGGCACAAGATCCAGTTCCAACAGGATGATTTCACGGTCTTGAGCCAGAAGGATATTCTGGGCGTGCTGGATCAGATCACTGGCGTGCTCACGGTCTTTTTGGGGGCCATCGCGGCCATCAGCCTGTTGGTGGGCGGGATCGGGATCATGAACATCATGCTGGTGTCGGTGACGGAACGCACGCGGGAGATCGGCATCCGCAAAGCCGTGGGGGCCAAGCGCCGGGACATCCTGGGGCAATTCCTCATCGAGGCGGTGGTGCTGAGCATGATCGGCGGGCTGATGGGCATTGGGCTGGGCATGGGCTTTGCCCTGGCGGTGAACCTGAGCGGGGCCTTTACCACGGTGGTCTCGATGGAATCCATCCTGCTGGCGGTGAGCTTTAGCCTGGCGGTGGGGTTGTTCTTTGGCATCTACCCGGCCACGCGCGCGGCGTCGTTGAACCCGATAGATGCGTTGCGGTACGAATAGACGATATGGACGAAGTGATGACACGCAACCTCGCCCTGAGCGAATCCGAAGGGACACAACACGTCAAACGTCACACGTCACACGTCAGACGTCAAACGTGGGTGGAGCTTGTGCTGGTGGCGATAGTTCTGGTGGGGGTGTTGGCCGGGTGTCAGCCGGGGCAGGCCCTGAGCCGGCTGGGGGCGGAGACGGCGACGCCTGTGCTCACCTCCACCGCGTCGCCGACGCGGACACCGCGTCCCACACGCACCGCCACGCCCACGTCTGCAACCTGGCAGGCTACACCAGCGGCGACCGCAACTGCGCCAGCCCTGCCGACGCCCACCGCCACCACGACCCCCACGCTATCGGCCGGCGTCGGCTATCCCGGCAAGTTGGTGGTCCGAGGCGCGGATGGGCTGCTCTACGTGGTGAACGCGAACGGCACCGGCCTCCGCCCATTGACCGATGGCATTGACCCCTCGTGGTCTCCGGACGGGAAGCACATCGCCTTCGTGCGGTGGCGGGAGCCATGGGGCCTCTACGTCGTCCGTGCCGATGGCTCTGGCGAACGACGCCTCATCGAGGAAAAGCACCTGCGCGCGCCGGCCTGGTCGCCCCGAGGGGACATCATCGCCGTCCTGCAGGGGCGGCTGGAAGACATCCCACCCCAGGTCATCGTCATCCCGGGCTGGGGCACGTTCGTCATCAGCCCCGGCGGCGAGGTCTGGCTCCACGTGCTCAAGGCCGTGAACCCGGCCAGCGGGGCCTATGAGGGCGATTTCCCGGCCGATGCCTTTGTCCTGTCGCCGTCATGGGCACCGGACGGCCAACACGTGGCCTACGACGGCGACCGGGGCATCTACGTCACGGCGATGGGGGAGACGCCACGCCTGTTGACGCCGAACCTGGCGGAGGCCAACAGCATGACCCCGGCCTGGTCCCCCCGGGGAGATCGCATCGCCTATGGACGTTGGATGCACGACCATTGGGAGATCTGGAGCATGGATACGGCCGGGGGAGACCGGCGGCGGCTGACGCCGGCCGGGACCCAGATCGGGGAGACGGCATATAACAGCGTGGCCCCGGCCTGGTCCCCGGATGGCCGGTACATCGCCTTCCTCACCGACCGCGCAGGCCAGTGGCAGGTGTACGTCATGCGCGCCGACGGGACCGGCCAGCGGCGGCTGCTGGACTTGCCGGTAAAGTACGAGTTCAATGGGGACCGGATATTGGATTGGACGCGGTAAGAACAGGCTGTAGGGCAAGCTGACAGCTTGCCCTACGTTTCAAGCCCTCGTCGGCCTACGGCCGGGTCAGGCGCAAGACCAGGCGATGCAGGCCGGCGGGCACCTTGAGCGTGCAGTAGGTATCGTTCCCCACCACTTCGATGTCATAAGTCAGCGCTTGCGCGCCGGCATCGAACTCCAGGCCCTGAATGGCGGTGCCGGCCGGCAACAGCACGCGCAGGGTCAGGGGACGTTCGTCATTGCAGCCGTATTCCAGCACGATCCCCTCGGCTGTCACCTGGTAATCGTAGGCGGCGTAGATGTCGGTGGCTGGCTGATAGACCCGGATGTAGCCGTTCTGGTCGCCTAGCCGGGGCGACAGGACCACGCCTTGCCGATCCAACGAGACGCCATACAGCCCGCCGATGATGGCCTCGGCCACGGCGGCGGCCGAGGCGCCATAGTGCAGGCTGCCCCGGCCCTGGCCGGTGCCCGGCAAGTGCCACTCGTAGATGCCCTCCGGGTGGGTGGCCCAGTCAGCGGCTACCAGGGACAGGTGTTGCCGGGCTTCCTCGCTGTATCCCCGCTCGAACCCGGCGCGGATCTGTTGTCCCCCCCACCAATCCCACACGCCGCCGTTCTGGTAGCGGCCGGGCACCATCTGGCCGTAGGCAAAGAAGCCGCGTGGGTAGGGCGGGTACAGGCTCAGGCCGGGCTTGTTGGCCCCGGCGGCCAGGCGCGCCTGCTCCAGCGCGGCCCAGATGGCCTTCTCCTGCTGCGGCGTGGCGAGGCCGCAGCCGATCGCGGCCACGTTGCCGACGGCCACCATGGCGTCCTCGTCGAAAGCGTGCTCCAGCGGCGTCACGTGGACGTGCAGGCGATAATACCCCCGGTCTTCCATCCACAACTGCTCGTTGGCGCGCTTGCGCAGCTCCGTGGCCCGCTGGCGGCACAATTGCGTTGGGGCCACCGCGCCCAGGGCCTGGTTCATCTCCGCCAGCTCTAGCAGCGCCCGGTACGTGACGGCCTGATCGTAGATGGATGCCGTCCAGTGATCCTTGCCGGGGTCTATGTCTGTGGGGTTGGCGGCCGGCTCGAACTTGACGTCGCCCCAATCCGTGGTGTGACCGCGGATGATGAGGCCCAGGCCCGGCTCGAAGCGATGGCCGTAGAGCCATTCGACGGCGGCGTTCAGGCGTTCCAGCACGGTTCGGCCATTGATGGTCTTGCGCAGCCAGTCGTCGCCGCCCTTGGCCCGGTAATAGACGTAGGCGGCGTGGATGAGACAGGTTTCCTCGTCGCTGGTGGCGGTGGCCTTGTCAATGTGGCCGTCTGGGGCGAGGACGGCGCTGATGGCCCCGGCGCCGGGCCGGTGGCCGTTTTCGCTCTCCGTGTCCGGGTCGTATTGGCGGTAGAGGAACTCCTCGATGCTGGAGCGCAGGTAGTCGTCGGGGTAAAAGTAGCGCGCGGCGGTCAGGATCGTGGCGGTGTCCCGGACGTAGATCATGGGATAGTCGGCGCCGGGCAGGAAGCCACGAACCTCGCCAAGTTGCGCCGGAAAGGAGGTCTGGCAGCGGGAGAGGGTGAGCAGGATGGCGTCTCGCGCCTGGTCCACCCGGGGATCCGCCGGCAATCGCCAGGTGGTGGTCTGGGCGTATTGCAGGTCTGGGGAGGTCACCAGGGGCGTAAGGGTAGCGAGCGGCGCCAGCGCAGAAGTGGGCGCGATGGTGGTGGTGGGCGGCGGCCGGGTGGGCGAGGGGGTGGGGATGGGCGTGGGCGTGGGGCCGGGCGGCTCACAGGCCCCGGCCAGAGCACACATCGCCGCCATCGCCAGCGTGAGGCTCCGGCGCCTCAGGACACGAGAGGGGAGCATTCACGGCTCCTTGCAATATTAACCTTGCGAAGGCGCACAACCTTCGCAAGGTTTTTCAAAGCAGCACGTTCGGCGCACCGCTCAATAGTTCTTGAGGATGAGCGGGAGATAGATCCTGGTGGGCACGTTGTAGTGCAGGATCACGTCAAAGAGCTGGGGGGTCTGGGTAGTATAATAACAGGGATAAGACCCAAACTGCCCCCCTTTAGCCCACATGTTGACCTTGTACTGGATGTAGCGGGCCTGGGGCCATTGTTTGCCGGCTGCGTCTACAATGTGCTGCCCCGGCGCATCATACCCTTCCAACGGCGCACCGATGCTCAGGCCGGGCGTGTCCGGGTACGGCCAACGGCCGGGGATCGGCACGTTTCTGTTGGGATACCAATCGCTGCTCAGGACCTCGGTGATCGTATTGCCCAGGCGGGTCTGCACAGTAACGTAGGTCCCATCCCTCGTAATGGCGTGCCAGTCCACGATGTACCAGGTTGCGCTGTACGTGCCGGTGTCCAGGATCTCGGACACATAGGTACCCGAGCCGTAATAATAGCCTCCGCCAGGCACTCCTGGCGGTGGCGCAAAGGGGCCAGCAGAAACATGGTTCAGAAAAGGATGACGACAAGTGACACCCGTGCGAGCAAAGTACACATCCCGGTTCACGAACGGATCAGCTACGCGATCGTCATCCCAAACGACAAAGATGTAATCAGGGTAGACGAGGGTACACGTTACAGGTATGGCGATTTTAGGTATGCTAGTGACAGAAGGTCGGATCTGGCGGGCAGGCGGTGGACTATCAATCGTATACAACAGGTTGATTTCGGGACGAAAATTGTGCAACTTGACCCCATCATTGACTACGATGTTGTTCAGCAGATAATCACATTTTTCTATCGTAGCATTGGTCTTGATAGCCAGATAGATGTCATAGTTGTTCTCAGCGCCGCCATAGTTGCGCCCGTCAGCCCACACGATATATATATCATACTCCCATTTTTCACTCGTCGGATTATAAAAACTCTGCCCATCTATATCCGGGTAGCCCTGCCAGACCGGCCCACTTTGCCAGGCGCGATGATCATTAGAATTGATGCGCTCCTCGAATTCAAGTTGAAAAATATAGTCGCTCACGTTCTCATAGCTTGGCTCGAAGGAGATTCGCGCATAGTAAATATCCGGATCATTGCCCCGTCCACTTGGATAAATGGTAGTGCTATTCCTATAATCTTGCCAGACAACGTGTACATAGGCAATGGGGGCAACCAGTTTTGCATCTAGCTCTCCATAGGTGGGATCAACGATCTTGATCGTGATCTCTTTCATCCCCATAGTAACGGCGATAGCAGGATCAAAGTGTCCAACCAAGCTACCAAGGGGGTCCTGGTTGACCCGCATATCTTCGCCGTAGGTCTCACCATTATCAATCGATCGGACGATATAGATGTCTGAGCGGCCATTTCGCCAGTCTTCCCAGGCCACCACGATAATTGGCTTTGTCTGTGTGTATACTTTTGTAATGACTGCGTAGGGCCGATCTGGCGGTGGTGGCGTGATAACCACGTAATCTACTTTGGTGACCACTATTCCCATGATCACGTCAATGGACGGGTTGGACTGTTTGGAGCGGGTAGGCTCGTCGCTGATGAGGGTGTCGTCATCCCACTGCAACGCCGCCCCGCTGCCTTCTGACCGCACGGCAAAGATGTCGTCGTTGTTGTTGCGCTGATCCTGCCAGGCGATGTAGAAATTCCCCGCAGCATCCACCGCGATGTCCGGATAGATCTGGTCCCGATCCCTGGCGTCTGTGTCCACGCGCCGGTTGGGACCTATCGGCGTGAGGGTGGGCGGGGGGCCGGGATTGATCCGATACTGCTGCACGTAGATGTCAAAGCTCTTGCCGCTGCGGCGGTCCTGCCAGGCCACCACCACGTCCCCGTTGTCAGCCACGGCCACGCTGGGGTATTCGTGCAGGACGCCGGTGAGGGTGATGTCGTCGTTGACCCGGATCGTCGGCGTGAACCAGGTCTCCCCCTTGTCGGCGGACCAGGTCATATAGATGTGCGTGCCGTAGATGGGGGCCTGGCGGCCGTCTTGCCACACCGCCACCAGGTAATCGCCGCTGGCGGCGATGATGGGGTTGGTCTGGTCGTTGGTGATGGCATCCGAGTTCAGCAGCCGGTCCGGCCATTTGGCGTTATAGTCGTCCGTGTTGGCCGATACGCCCCACCGATAGGGCGGCTCCTCGAACACCCCCAGGACCAGGGCGCTGTCACCGGTGATGGTGATGCCGGGGACGCCGGTGATAATGCCTAACGTGCCAGGGATCGGCACCACGTCCAGGGTATTGAACTGGCCGCGCATGAAATCCACGTGGTTCTGCTGCACAAAGCGGCTGTTTGTCTTCACCTGCACGTAGGTGGGTCCCATGATGTTATCGTCATCGTCCTGCTCGATGACATCGCCCCGGGGGAAGCCGTAGGTGGTAGAAGGGGTGGGGGTATCCACCTGGGCCCACAGGTTCTGGGCCACCGCATCGGTAAAGACCCAGGTGGTGGTCATGACGTAGCTCTGCCTGGCCCCCATGTAAAACCCCTGCACGCCCCACCACACGTCGCCGCGTTTGCCCTTGAGGTTGGTGCTCTGGGGGTTCACGTACAGATCCGTCCAGAAGTTGTTGGTGAATTGCAGGGGCGTGTCGCTCTCGTTCTTGATGGTCACCTGGATGGTGCAGGTCACGTTCACCAGGGGGTTGACCGGGATGGTGGTGATGCTCTCCACGATGAGGTTGGGAAACTCGTCGGCTGGCTGGTCCTCGCCGGTGGGGGTGGGGGGCGTGAGGCCCGGGGGCAGCGGGGCTGGCGTGGGGGTGGGCCGGGTCCCGGCCGGCGGCGCGGAGCCGGCCCAGGTCGGGCTGAGAAAGACCAGCACCAGCAACACCAACAGCGTGCATCCCAGGAGCGAAAGCGTTTGCCTCATGGCGATACTCCCTTGCGTGAAAACGTCATGCGTCAAACGCCAAATGACGCATGACGTATGACGCATGACGTATGACGTTTGACGTATGACGTATGACGCATGACGTTTGACGCATGACGTATGACGCATGACGTTTGACGTCTCACGTTTTACAGATTGCTCTTGGCGCGCAGGCCGCGAAAGACCAACAGCAGCACGGCCAGCACCAGGCCGGCCCCGCCCACCACGATCACGCCGCCGGGTCCGCCCAGGCCGGCCCCGCTGTCCGGCACCTGGGTGGGCTTGGGCGCCGGGGTGTACGTGGGCGCGCCGGGGGCCAGGGTGGCCGTGGGGGGCCGCGTGGCGGTGGGCACGCTGGGCGCCCGGGTCGCCGTGGGGTAGATGATGCGGGTCGCGGTGGGTGGGACCCAGGTGCTCCCCGGCGTCAAGGGGACCCACGTGGGCGTGGGGCTGGGCGTGGGCGTCACCGTGGGGGGGGAGGTGGGCGTGTTCGTCGGCCCGGTCGTGGCCGTGGGGGCGGGCGTGAACGTGGGCGACGGCGTGAACGTGGCCGTGGGCGTGGCCTCGATCACGGTGAAGGGGGCCCCGGCCGAAACGGTGCCATCGTTAGCCACCACCTGGTGAACGCCGAGTGAGGCATTGTCAGGCACAAAGAAGTAACCCTGGAAGTACCCGTCGTGGCGCGCGGTGATCGCCTGTTCTGGGTCGATCTGCGCGCCGTCCCAATACAGCCGGACGGTGCGATTGGGAGTAAAGTTATAGCCCTGGATGAAAACCCGTGTGCCGCGTGTCCCCTGGTTGGGCGTCAGGATGATCGCCGGGCCGGGCGTGGGGGAGGGGCGCACCGTGGGTTCCGGCGTGCCGGTAACCTGCGCGGCCCCGCCCGGCGTGGTGATGGTGAAGGTGGCGGAGGCGGTATGGCGGGCGGTGCCGGCCGTGACAGTGTGCCCGCCGACGCCATCCGTGGGCACGTAGAAATACGCCTGGAACTGCCCGCTGGCGTCCACCACCACGTGGGCCGGCTGGGTGGGGGTGATCACGTGGCCGTCCCAGGTGAGGAGCACCACGTCATTGGGGGTGAAGGTATAGCCCCGCACCAGGACCCGGGTCCCGCTGGGGCCGCTCGTGGGGTTGAGGAGGATGGCCGGGGCCGGCGTGGGCGTGGGCAACTGCAGGGCCTGGCTCACCGGTGGCCCCAGGAACGCGGCGATCAGGGCGGCTGCCCCCAGCAGCAACGGCAGCGCCAACATCAGCGGTGACCGGATGTCAGACAGGCGTTTGTGCATGGGCTTGACCATCCCCGATGCTCCTCCTGGCAAGAGCCGCGTTCCCCGGCCAGCCCCTCCCGGCTCAGCCTGGCATGAGGGGCTATATCCCCTTATTGCATTGTATCACGTTTTGGGGGCAAAGTCAATAGTATTAGAGTCCTGGATCGCCCTATCAGCGACCTGGATTACTATAGCTTTTCAGATAAAGATTTTGGGCGAGCTACGCGGCCATTGCGCCCAGGGTCTCACAATACTGCCCCATCA
>FWPV01009428.1_pt1 | contig 16518 bp, 17 predicted proteins | sample 2228371 | NCBI WGS metagenome assembly FWPV01 (sample SAMEA103939776, study PRJEB20133) | metagenome | reverse complement strand
ATGCAGTTTTTTGTTTTTGATTCATAAAAATGACAAATAAAACTTTAGAAGAAAAAAATTCTATTAAAAAAGAAGTAGATGAAAGAAAAAAAGAAATTGATTTTTCCGATCAGGTAGATGCTATTTTGGAAAAAGCAATGTTTTCTTCCGGAAAAAAGAAAGAAAAAAAATCTTTTCAAAAAACTCAAGATAAAAGAAATTTCCCAAGTGTCATGAGTGAGCTTTTAGAAAAAAATCCCATTCGAATACTTAAAGAAGGGGAAAAAGTTAAAGGAAAAGTTTTGGAAGTTGACACAAATGCAGTGTATGTTGATCTGGGTCAGTTTGGAACGGGGGTTATTTATGGCAAAGAGATAAAAGATGGTCTTCGTGCTAAAAAATTAGAAGAAGGAGACGAAATCTTAGCTGTGGTTTTAGATTTAGAAAATGATGAAGGTTTTGTTGAACTTTCGATTAGAGAAGCAATGATTGAAGAGGCATGGAAAGACATTTTGAAAAAAATGGCGGAAAAAGAAATAATTAAAACCAGAATTCTAGATGCTAACAAAGGAGGTTTGATGGTTGAAATTAATGGTATTACTGGTTTTATGCCAGTTAGCCAATTGACTTCAGAGCATTATCCTCGTGTGGAAGATGGTGATAAGAATAAGATTTTGGAAATTTTGAAAACTTATGTTAATACTGAAATGGAAATGATAATTATTGACGCTGATCAAGAAGAAAACAAATTAATTGTTTCAGAAAAAGAAGCTTTCAAAGATCAAGAAAAGAAAATTGTTTCCAAGTTAAAAGTAGGAGATATTATTGAAGGTGAAATAAGCGGAGTAGTTGATTTTGGAGCTTTTGTTAAATTTTTGCCACCTTATAAAAAAGATTCTAAAGATGATAGTGATAAATTAGAAGGTTTGGTTCATATTTCCCAATTAGCATGGCAATTAATTGAAGATCCAAGAGAAATTGTAAAGGTGGGTGACAAAGTGAAAGCTAAAATAATTTCTATTGATGATACACGTATTTCTCTTTCTTTACGCGATCTTCAAGAAGATCCTTGGAGCAAAATTCAAGAGAAATATAAAATTGGTGAAGTTTACCCCGGAAGAGTGCATAAAGTTAATCATTTTGGCGCTTTCGTTTATTTGGATGAGGATATTCATGGTTTAGCACATGTTAGTGGTTTTAATCGAGAATTTTTTGGAAAAAGTATTGATGAAATTGTAAAGGTAGGAGAGATCTATAATTGGAGAGTTATGTCTTTAGAACCTAAGGAACATCGTATGGGGTTGAAATTTGAAGGCGAATTAATTAAAGAGAAAAAATCTAAAGGAAAGAAAGAAGAAAGCACAAAATTAGAGGCGAAAAAGAAAGTAAAAAAAAGCAACGAAAAAGTTGTAAAGGATGAGCAAAAAAACGAAAAAGAAAAAGTATCTCAAAAATCTGAAAAAATTAAAAAAGAAAATTCAAAATCAACAAAAGTCAAACAAAAGAAAGAAGAGTCTTTGAAGAAAGCTTCAAAAAAGCTAAGAAAAAAACTGAAAATTTAGCAAAAAAAGAGACCAAGAAAGAAAAAATAAGATTTTCAAAATAATCCAAAAATAATTAGATTTGTTTCAAAATAATCCATTCTAAATGGAAAAAAATGATAATTGTTTTTAGTGGCGATGAAGGTTCTGGTAAAAGTACCATTGCTAAGAAAGTGGCAGAATATTTTGGGTTGCCACGATATTATATGGGTCAAATTTTTCGTGATATGGCCAAAAAGAAAGGGTTGTCATTGGTGGAACTTTTGAAGTTAGGAGAACAAGATCCTAGTATTGATAAAGAAGTAGATGATTTTATTGTTAAATTAGCTAAAGAGAAAGACAATTTTTTGATTGAAAGTCGAACAGCTTGGTATTTTATTCCACAAGCTTTAAAAATCTATTTGAAAGTTAATGAAAAAGAAGCGGCAAAAAGAATCTTTAAAGAACTTCAAGGAGAGAATAAACGTAATGAGGGAGGAAAGGATGAACTGACATCTGTTAAAAAAGTTTTGGAAAAAATAAGAGAGCGTCGTCAAACTGATGACAGAAGATATCAAAAATATTATGGGATCAATGTTAGAAAAGAAGATAATTTTGATTTTGTTCTTGACACAACTCATCTTTCAATCGAAGAAGTTTTTGAAAAAGTAAAAAATTTTATTGAAAAAACTAAAAACTGAATTTAAAAATATTAACTTAAAAATTACTTGCAAAAAATATTCGAAAAAAACTTTTTATTTATAGAAATCGACAAAAATTAATAATTAACTTTAAAAACGAGATCAAGATAAGTTGAGGAAATAATAGGAATATGATTAATCTTCTTAGAAGAAAATTTCAAAATTTTATTTTTCAAGAAAAACTTTTCAGAAGAGGAGATGGGATTCTTGTAGGAGTATCAGGTGGTCCTGATTCAACATGTCTTTTGATTTTACTCAATCAAATCAAAAAAAAATATCAACTCAGATTAGAAGCTGTTCATATAAATTATTCTTTAAGAGGAAAAGATTCAGAAGAAGATGAAAAATTTGTCTCTCAACTCTGTGAAGAATTGAAAATTCCTTTAAAAGTAGTGACTTTTAAAAAGGAGCTAAAAAAAGCTGAAAAAAGGAGAAATTATGGAGAGGAATTTTTAAGAAATTTTCGCTATCAGTGGTTTGAAGAATTATGTCAGGAAAAAAAATTAAATTGGATTGCGGTAGGACACAATAAAGATGATTTGGTTGAAACTGTTTTGATGAATATTATTAGAGGAACCGGAATTATTGGTTTGAAAGGAATAAAACCTCAAAGAGGAAAAATTATTCGCCCTCTTTTATTTTTGGATCGAAAAGATATTGAGACTTTTTTGAAGCAAATAGGACAGAATTTTCGTATTGATAAGAGTAACTTTGATGAAGGTTTTTTTCGTAACAAAATTCGTCATCGCTTAATTCCTTTTTTGGAAAAAGAATTTAATCCCAAAATTAAGGAAAGTCTTTTTTTCTTATCTCAAAATGCAGTTTTCGGAGCAAAATTGTTGGAAAAAGAATTTCTTACTTTTGAAAGAGAAGCAGTAGAAACAACCAAAAAAGAAGATGAGAGAATTATTCAAATAAATGTTCCAATTCTTTTCAAATTATCCAAAGAAGCTAGAATATTTTTTCTGAAAGAATTTTTCCAAAGGAAAGGTTTTTTTCTAAAAGGAGTTGGCAGGGGTTTTTTAAGAGAGGTTGAAAAAATGATTAATTCTCAAAAATCAAAGTCAAAAACATTGAAAACAAGTGGTTTAACAATTTCCCTAAAAACTGATAAACTTGTTTTTAAATTAAAAGAGAAAAAAACAAAAATTGAATATTAGTTGATTTATTTTTTAAATAAGCTATTTTGAAAGAGTTAAAAATTGTTTCTTAAATTAATTAAAAAGTTCGATGAAAAAAATGACAAAATTTGCAAAAAATATCTTAACCATTTTTTTTATTTTATTATCAATTTCAGCTTTGACTTTTCTTTACGGAAGTGAAATAGAAAGAATTGAAAAAATATCTCTTAGTCAATTGGCACAAGAAATAAACCAGGAAAAAATTGAAAGAGTTGAGGTGGAAGGTAATAGACTTAACATTAAGTTAAAAGATGGAACCAAGCAAACTACTTTTAAAGAACCAGATGTTTCTCCTACTGAAACTTTAATGAATTTTGGAGTAGAAAAAGAAAAATTGGCTAAAATTGAAATGGAAGTAAAAGACATCTCTTCCAGTCAATTTTTGGTTAATGTTATTTTGCCTTTTATTCTTCCCTTTTTGTTGATTGGATTTTTTGTTTGGTTTATGTTTCGTCAAGCTCAAAGGGGCAATAATCAGGCTCTTAGTTTTGGAATGAGTCGCGCTAGAATGCTTCTTCCCAAGAAACAGAAAGATCGAATTACTTTCAAAGATGTGGCAGGAGCAGAAGAAGCAAAGCAAGAACTTTATGAGGTGGTTGAATTTTTAAGAAATTCGCAAAAATTTTTAAGGATGGGAGCCAAGATTCCACGAGGATTCTTGCTTTTAGGTCCACCAGGAACAGGAAAAACTCTTCTTGCTAAGGCAGTAGCCGGTGAAGCTAATGTTCCTTTTTTTTCAATATCTGGTTCTGAGTTTGTGGAAATGTTTGTGGGAGTGGGAGCTTCAAGGGTAAGAGATCTTTTCAAGCAAGCTAAAAAAAATTCTCCTGCCATTATTTTTATTGATGAAATTGATGCGGTAGGACGTCATCGTGGCGCAGGATTAGGAGGTGGTCATGATGAAAGAGAACAAACACTCAATCAAATTTTGGTAGAGATGGATGGTTTTGATACTGATTCTAATGTAATTGTAATTGCTGCCACCAATCGTCCAGATGTTCTTGATCCGGCTCTTTTGAGACCAGGTCGTTTTGATCGTCGGATTGTAATTGACAATCCTGACATTGAAGAACGAAGAAAAATCTTGGAAATTCATTGTCGAAAAAAACCTTTGGATAAAGAAGTTGATTTGACTCAAATTGCTCAAAGAACGCCAGGATTTTCAGGAGCTGATTTGGCTAATTTGGTCAATGAAGCAGCTATTATGGCTGCTAGAAAAAACCAAGAAAGAATTTTAATGCAAAATATGCGGGATGCTATTGAAAAAGTTCTTTTGGGTCCAGAAAGAAAGAGTCATATTCTTTCTGAAGATGAAAAGAAAATTACTGCTTATCATGAAGGTGGCCATGCTTTAGTGGCGGCAATACTTCCTAATGCTGATCCGGTTCAAAAAGTTTCTATTGTTTCTCGTGGACATGCAGCAGGTTATACTTTAAATGTTCCTCAAAAAGATAAAAGTCTTCATTTTAAAGATTATTACCTTGATCAATTAGCAGTGCTTCTTTCAGGATATATTGCTGAAGAAATGATTTTTGGTCAAGTTACCACCGGAGCTTCAAATGATTTGGAAAGAGCAACTAATCTTGCTAGAAAACTGGTAACTCGTTTTGGAATGAGTAATTTGGGACCAATTACTTTTGGCAAAAATGAAGAGCTAGTTTTTTTGGGCAAAGAATTGCATGAGCATAGAAATTACTCTGAAAAAACAGCCGAAGAAATTGATAATGAAACTAGAAAAATAATAAGAGAAACTTATCAAAAGGGAAAAGAAATTCTTAGTCGAGAAAGAGCTATTTTAGAAAAAATCGCTCAAGAATTACTTAGAAAAGAAACCTTAGAAAAAGAAGAGTTTGATCTAATTGTGGCAAATAAAAAGAAAGGACTCAATAAAGAAACTAGCATTGAAAAAGAAATTGGTGTTGGTGAAGATAAAGATAAAAAATAGAAAGAAATAAAAATAGTTCAAAAAAATAATTAAGCATTTTTTGAAAAATAAGATAAAGATAAAAAATAGAAAGAAATAAAAATAGTTCAAAAAAATAATTAAGCATTTTTTGAAAAATAAGAAAAAGATTTTTACCAGAAATAAAAAAATCTTCCAAACGAGATTAAGTGATTTGAATATAGTCAAATATAAAAAAGTTTTTTTAAAATTATTTTAGAAAACGAAAAGTCGGTTTTTAGCTTGCTTTATTTTTTTCTAAAGTATAAAAACCCTTTTATAAAAGGGCCAGAGAAAAAATAAAACTGAAAGAAAAAGTGATTATCTAGCGAACTTTACTCATTGTTTTAATACAACGAGTGCAAATTTTCATTCTCTTACCATTTACTTTTTTGTTTTGAAGATTAGGCTTAAATTTTCTTTTAGAGGCAATATTAGAATGAGAGCGAGAATGACCGGATAGACCTTTTTTTCCACAGATTTGACAAGTTGCCATTTTATAAAACTCTTAAAGGTTAAATCAAAATTATTTTTTAATAACTAAAAACCACTTAAGTGGTTCAGCTTGAGTGATGATAGCATGAAAAATAGTAAGTGTCAATTTCTTTGCATTTTTTATAGATAACTTGCCTTGGTATTTTTCAAAAAATTAAAAAAAATTAAATAGTTGTTATTTAAAAAATTCTAATAAAAAAGAATAGATTTGTTGAGAATTTTTAGATAGACATATTGGAGTTTTAAGCTTGAAAGATAAAAAAATAATTAATTAAATTAATTTTTTAAAAAAATGGAAAATAATTTTATTATTTCTATTTTGGTTCTTATTTTTTCTGTTGTTGTTCATGAAGTTTCTCATGGTTATGCTGCTTATTTGTTGGGTGATCCAACTGCTAAATATGCTGGCAGACTAACATTAAATCCATTTAAACATCTTGATCCACTGGGATCATTTTTGGTTCCATTACTTCTTTTTATTTCCAATGTTGGAGTAATTTTTGGTTGGGCTAAACCAGTTCCTTATAATCCTTACAATCTAAAAGATCAAAAAAATGGACCAGCTTTAGTAGGATTAGCAGGACCTTTATCTAATTTAGTTCTAGCTCTCATAGCAGCCATTTTCATTCGTTCTTTTTTAGTCTTTGGAGTTCTAATAGAAGGATTAATGGCTCAAATTTTTTTAACTATTATTTTTGTTAATATTTTATTATTAGTTTTTAACATGTTACCTATTCCTCCCTTAGATGGATCCAAGCTTCTTTTTGCTATTCTTCCTGTTTCAGAGCATACTAAAATGATGTTGGAACAATATGGTTTTATTTTTCTTTTTATTTTCTTAATCTTATTTGGACATTATTTAGAAAAATTACTTTATTTTGTTTTAGATATTTTTACTAAAATTTTTGTCGGAGTTGGTACAAATGCTTTATTTTAGGAGGTTTTTTAATAATGTAAAATTAAAGCCAAAAAGTTGAAAGAATTTTTAAATCTGAAGGAAATTGAAAAAATAAGCAAATTATTACAAGAAGGAAAAATAGGAATTCTTCCTACTGATACTGTTTATGGCATTCATTGTTTAACTTGGAACAAAGAAGCAGTTGAAAGAATTTATCAAATCAAAAAAAGAGATCCAAATAGGCCCTTTTTAGTACTAATATCTTCAATCGATGAATTAGGTTCTTTTGGAATAACACCTACTCTTTTTCAAAAAAAAGTTCTTAATAAAGTTTGGCCGGGACCAATTAGTATTGTTTTTCCTTGTAAAAATAAAAAAATCGTCCATCTCAGAAGAGGCAAAAATAGTCTGGCTTTTCGTCTTCCTCGAAAGCTTTTTTTAAAAAATCTTTTACAAAGGTGCGGTTCTCTGGTTTCAACGAGTGCTAATTTAAGTGGTCAAAAGACGGTGGTTTCAGCCAAAGATGCTCAGAAAATTTTTGGTGATCAAATTGATTTTCTGGTTGATGGCGGAGAATTAAATCGAAAACCATCTGTCATTATTTCTTTTGATGGAAATCAGATTAAAGTTTTAAGAAAAGGAGATGGAGACTTAAAAAAATTGTTTTCTTGCTTGAAAAAAGAATGAGATTTTAATTTTTTGATTGAACAAAATTAATAATTTTAATTATTTTAAAAATTACTTAAAATTAATAATTAAACACCTAAAAAGCATACAGTTAACATTAATAGATAGCACACTTAAACATACTTGAAAATATACTTGAAGAGCAATGCAGTTATCTGTGAAAAAATATATACCTCTAAAACCAAGTTGTTTTAAAATTAAGTAGTTTCTGTGGCATAAAGGAATCAATTAAGATAAGCAAACAGCAAAAGGAATTTATAAGGTTTTCGAGATTTTTTGAAAAACTTACCAATTTTGTAAAAAAATTTGGTAAACCAACAGAAGAAGTATTCTTCTTTTTTATAATTTTTATAATATATAACTTATATAATTAAAGTATATAAGATTGGTGATAAACTTTTATTTGTGAATAAAAGTCACAAATACTCTTCCTGAAATGTAAAAACAAGCTAATAAAATAAAAATAATAAAAGAAAGATTTAACAAAAAAATATCACAGATAGAAAAAAATATAGTCTTCCAAAAGATATGAGAAAAATAATTTTTACACTTAATTTTCTTGTTGATTTACTCTCTAATTGAAATCTTGATTTAAAATTTTTAAAGGCTAGACTTTCTGTGTATCTTTATTTTGTGCTTCTTCTTATCATTTTTATTATTAACCACTTTTTTGCGATTGCGTTTTATACTCTTAGATTAATTTTTGGAAAGATTTTTACTTAATTAATATATTTAAAGAAATCCTAATCTTTTGTTGGCAAGTATTACTGTTGTAGCTCTCTTTGTGTTTTAAGCATTCTTTTTGTCAGAATGTCTAAGTGAAAAGATATATTATTAGACGATTGACGATGATTTCTTTCACAATTCCTACTGAAACTAGAATACTGCTTATGAATGGTTAAACTTTTACAATTTTTTTAGAGAATGCATCTAAATCTTATTGAACTTATTCATTAGAAAAATTAGTTTAAAGTATAATCCTTAACTGTTAATTGTACAAAAACTTGACAAAAAATAATTAAGTTGTAAACTAGTGAAGTACTAGAAAAAGAAACATTCCGTAGACACTAGGCATAAAAATAAGTCCTAGCGAGGGAAATAAACACTATTTAGATTGTTTATTTTAAAAGGGAAACTTTTTAGAGTCTGCGGAAAGCAGATTTTTTTGTTTTAGATTTTTTAAAATTGATGTTTGGTCAATTTTAATTATTAGAAGTTATAAAAATGTTAAACAGAGAACAAAAAAAAGAAATTATCAATAATTTGAAATCAAAAATTAATCAAAGTAAGGCAGTGGTTATTTGCGATTATAAAGGAACTAGTGTTTCTAATTTTAGTGCTTTAAGAGAAATTCTTGCTGAAAATGATGAAGCTGAAATAAAAGTTGCCAAAAAAACCTTAATTGATCGTGCTTTGAAAGAAACAAGCATTGATTTTAAAACTGAAAGATTAGAAGGTCAAGTAGCATTGATTTTTGGCAAACAAGATGAAGTTACAGCTCCTAAAAAGATCTTCGATTTTTCCAAAAAAGTTAAATCTATCAATATTCTAGCGGGAATATTGGGCAAAACACCTATTACCAAAAAAGAAGTGGAGCAACTTGCTAAGTTGCCTTCCAAAAAAGAGCTTCTAGCAAAAGTAGCTGGAACCATCAATGCTCCATTGGCTAATTTTGTCAGTGTTTTGAATGGTAATCTAAGAAAAGTGGTTTATGTTTTGAATGCTATAAAAGATAAAAAACAGTCTTCTTAGGAGCTATTGCTTTTTAAAGTAATCTTAAATAAATATAGCAATTTAATTTATTTTTATAATTAACAAAATAATTAAGCTAAAAAAATGACAGAAGAAAAAAATAAACTTTCAACTGTTAAAGAAAAAATTGAAGAAAGCAAAGAAGAACAAAAAGAGGAAAAGGGAACCGTTGAAGTTCCTGCTAAATTTAAGAATATTGTTGAAGAGATCGAAAAAATGAGTGTTTTGGATTTGGCTGAATTGGTCAAGGTATTAGAAGATAAATTTGGAGTTTCTGCAGTTGCTCCTGTGGCAATGGTGGGAGCAGGTGTTGTGGCTGGTGGTGGTCAAACAGAAGAAGCTGGCGAAGAAAAATCTGAATTTGATATTGAACTTAAATCAGCAGGTGATTCAAAAATCAATGTGATCAAAGTAGTTAAGGAAATCACTGGCAAAGGACTGAAAGAAGCCAAAGATTTGGTAGATGGAGCTCCTAAAGTGATTAAAGAAAAAGTTACTAAAGTTGAAGCTGAAGAAATTAAGAAAAAACTAGAAGAAGCAGGAGCTTCAGTTGAATTGAAATAAAATCCAAAAATCTTTTAAACCCCCCTTTAGAAGGGGGTTTTTATTTTGAATTATTTTTTTTAAAAAAAGAGAAACAAGGAAAGATTTGACGAATCATCTAAGTAGATGTAAAATTAAGACAATAAGAGCAATGTTTTGCTGTTACTTTATGTTTTTGAATTTTACAAAAGTAAATTAGAAGCGCAAGATTATTCTGTGTTCTGATTAGAGCTCAAGATAAGTAAAAAAATAACACAAATCAAAGTTTGAACAATTTCTAGATAGTGTTTATTTTATTATTTAATTAGCTAAAGGTAGTTGAAAAATAGATTATCTTAATTTTTATTTTATATTAAGTAAAAGTGGGAGCATGAACAAAACAAAAGAAACCTATCAAGAAGAAAAAGAAAAGAAGAAGCCTCAAAAAGAGGAGTCTTTTTTTGGGGAAATTTTTAAAGTAGTTTTTTGGGCTTTAATGATGGCGATGTTTATAAGAATTTTTTTATTTCAACCCTTTTTTGTGAAAGGGTCTTCAATGGTACCAAATTTTCATGATGGAGAATATATAATTATTAGTGAATTTGGTTACAAAAAGGTGGATCTTAATTTAGGGAATAAAGAAATTGCTATTGTGAAACCTTTCAAGAAATTGAACAGAGGTGATGTAATTGTTTTTCAGTATCCCAAAGATCCAGATCAATATTTTATTAAGAGAATTATTGGCTTGCCGGGAGAAAAAGTTGAAATTGAGGAAGGTAAGATTATTATCTATAATCAAGAAAATCCAGATGGATTTGTTCTGAATGAAAACAACTATCTTCCCACTTTTATCTCTACTAACCCAACCGAAGAAGAAAGAATTTTTCGATTAAATGATCGAGAATATTTGGTTTTCGGTGACAATCGCTCTGCTAGTCATGATTCAAGAGTATGGGGCCCATTAGATAAGGATTTTATTATTGGAAAAGTTTTTATTCGCGTTTTTCCTTTTAGTGATTTTAAAATTTTTATTGAATAATTAATTTTTTTTGATTACAAAAAATGGGAAGAAAAAAAACAGTGATTGTTGTTGAAAAAGAAAAATTAATTAAATCCAAAAGAGAGAAATTTCAAAATGTAAGAGGAATGAGAGATATTTTGCCTAATGATCAACCTTATTGGCAAAAAGTGAGAAAAATTGCAGAAAAGGTTGCTCAAGATTATGGCTATCAGAGAATTGATACTCCTATTGTTGAATTGAAAAATCTTTTTGAGAAAGGGACTGGTCCGGGGACAGATATTGTTGAAAAAGAAATGTTTGTTTTTAAAACTAAAGGTGGGGATAATGTTTGCTTAAGACCCGAGGGAACACCTTCTGTTGTTCGATCTTATATCCAACATGGAATGAAAAGTCTTCCAAAACCAGTGAAGCTGTTTTATATTGGTCCAATGTATCGTTATGAAAGACCTCAGGATGGACGTTATCGAGAAATGTTTCAATTTGGCTTTGAGGTTTTTGGCGAAAAGGATCCTATTTTAGATGCTCAATTAATTCAAATTGCTAATCGTATTTTTAAAGGAATTGGGATCAAAAAGTTCTCTTTTCAACTTAATAGTATTGGTTGTGAAGAATGTCGTCCTAGTTATCGTAAGCTTTTGATAAGTTATCTAAATAACAGGAAAAATGCTCTTTGTATGGATTGCAAAAAAAGGCTTAAAAAAAATCCTCTTAGAGTTTTGGATTGTAAAGAAGAGAAATGTCAGCAGGTAATTTCTCAGGCTCCTCAAATGATTGACCATCTTTGTACTAATTGTAAAAAACATTTTACTTTTCTTTTGGAATGTTTGGATGAATTGGAAATTCAATTCACAATTAATCCACATTTAGTTAGAGGGCTAGATTATTATACTAAAACTGTTTTTGAAATTTGGTCAGAAGAGGACGCTGGTCAAATAGCTTTGGGTGGTGGTGGTCGCTATGACAAGCTTGTTGAATTTTTAGGAGGAGCTAGCACACCGGCAGTTGGATTTGCTTGTGGAATGGATCGAATTGTGGCAGAAATGAAAAAAAGAGAAGTGAAAATAAATTGTTTAAATCAACCCAAGATTTTTTTGGTTCAATTGGGAGATTTAGCTAAGAAAAAAAGCCTTAGAATTTTTGAACAATTAGAGAGTTCCGGAATTTCAGTAGCAGAAAGTTTTGGAAAAGGTAATTTGCGTTCTCAATTAAGACAGGCCAATCAAATGAAGGTTGATTTTGTATTAATTATTGGTCAGCGAGAAGCATTGGATGAAACTATTATTTTGAAAGATATGAATAGTGGCAGTCAGGAAGTAATAACTTTTTCCAAGGTGGTTTCAGAATTAAAAAAAAGACTCAAAAGGTTGGCCGAAGAAAAATTAAATAATAGTGGTAAAAGAAATATAAGAAATCTTGAAGGATTTGCTAAATCTTCTTTGTTAAAAGCTGGCAAGATGACCAATAAAATGAAAAAAAGCTAGATTTTTTCTGAAATGAATTAAGATGAGATTTTTTATCAGATAATATTCCATTGATTAAATTTTAATAAATTACAAAACAAAATATCATTTTAATTTTATTTTTTTCAAAATGAAAGATTGTATTTTTTGTAAAATAGTTAATCGAAAAATCCCCGCAGAAATTCTTTTTGAAAACGAGTGGATTATTGCCTTTAAGGATATTAAGCCCATTGCTCCTGTTCATATTTTAATTATTCCCAAAAAACATCTTGAAAGTGTTAATCAGTTGACAGATGATCAAGAAAGTGAGAAAATAGGGGGACATCTTTTGCTAGCAGCAAAAAAATTAGCTCAAAAGGAAGGTATTGATAAGAGTGGTTATAAGCTTTTGATAAGAACCGGAAAAGATGGTGGACAAGAAATTTCTCATATTCATCTTCATCTTTTGGGAGGAGCTCGCCTTTCAGAAGGAATTCATCCTATTTATTAGCTTAAAATCAGATTTAATTTAGAAGAAAGATGTTTAGTATAATTAAAATTAAAACTGAGAAAGGAGGGATAAAGTGGTAGAAGTAAAAAAAAGGGATAAGGAAACTTCCGAAAGCCTTGTTCGAAGATTTTCTCGTCAGCTTCAACAGAGCCGAGTTTTAAATGTTGCCAGAAGTCGTCGTTTTTTGCAGAGAAAAAAATCAAAAAGGAAATTACGAGAAGAAGCTTTATATAAAGCTAAGATTCGCAAAGAAGTAGAAAAGCTTAAAAAATTAGGTAAATTTAGTGAAGAAAAACTCAAAGACATAAAAAGAAAAATGATTGATTAGTTTTTTTAAAGTATTTTTTTAAAAAATGAATAATCTTAAAGAGAAAATAATTCAAGATTTTAAAAAAGCTTTTAAAGCAAAAGAGCTGGAGAAGAAGTCAACATTAGAACAAGTTTTGAGTGAAATTAAAAATAAGGAAATAAAATTAAGAAAAAAAGAAAAAGGTTTAAATGAGGAAGAAACAATTGAAGTTGTTATTAAAGCTATAAAACAAAGAAGAGATGCTATGGAACAATATCAAAAAGGTGGTCGTGAAGATCTTTATAATAAAGAAAAAAGAGAGCTAGAAATATTAATGCAATACCTTCCTCAACAACTTTCCAAAGAAGAAGTGATGGCAGAGGTTGAAAAGGCAATAAATGAAATAGGAGCCAAGGGAAAAGAAGATTTTGGCAAAGTAATGGGATTTGTAATGAGTAGATTGAAAGGAAAAGCAGATGGTAATTTGGTTAAAGAGATAGTGGAACAAGAATTAAAGTAAAATCTAGCTATTAGTTAGATGAAAATTAAAATTGAAATAATCAATACCACTCGGAAAAAAATTAAAAAGAAAAGAATAAAATGGATTCTAAAAGAAATTTTTTCCCAGCTTATCTTTAAGAAAGTGATTAGAAATAATTTTGAAGCAGAAATTAGTGTTGTTTTTGTAGGAGAAAAAAGAATAAGAACATTAAATTCGCGTTATCGCTCTCAAGACAAAAAAACTGATATTCTTTCTTTTTGCTATGAAAGAAATGAGCAGTTTCTTTTTGGAGAACTAATTATTTGTCCTCAAGTTATTGTCCGAAATATTCAAAAAGATAAGATCAGCTTTAAAAAAGAGTTGACAAAAAACCTTATTCATGGAGTACTTCATCTTTTAGGTTATCATCATGGAAAAGTTATGTTTTTGTTGCAAGATGAATTAACGATAAAACTTAAAGAAAGAAAAATAATCTAAGTTTTTGCAAAATTTAATTTTTCTATTGATCATAAAAAAAACAAAAAATAAAATGAGAGACAAAGAATTTCAAAAATTTATTATTAGCCTTAAAAATGCACTTAATGGTTTGGTTTTTGCTTTCAAGAAAGAACAGAATATAAGGATTGAAATGTTAGCAGCAGGGTTTGTTTTTTTGGCAATCTTGATTACTCCCTTGCAAAAATGGGAAATTGTTGTTTTAGTTATGATGGTTTTTGCAGTTTTAATAATGGAAACTCTTAATACATTGGTTGAAAAATTGATTAATATTTTCAAGCCTAAAATAAATCCTTATGCTCGAATAATAAAAGATCTAATGGCAGCAGCTGTTTTTTTAGCTTCTTTGGCGGCGGCAATTATAGGTTTTTTAATTTTTCTTCCTTATATTTTTTAGAGATAATTAAAAAATTGATAATAATTGTTTTTTTTGGGGGTTTTTATTAAGTTGATCATAAAGTCAAAAGAAAGCGGAAAAAGGCAAAGCGAGAAAAAGAAGATTTTTTTTCTTAAAAAGAAATCATTTTTTAATGGACTGATTATTATTTTGGGAGGATTAGTCTTTTTTTGTTTTTGGGGAAAGACAATTGCTTCAGGAGAAGAAAATGAAACAGTGGCTCAAATTTTTATTTCTGAAATGATGTTTAATCCATCAGGAAAAAGTGAACAAGGAAAAGAATGGATAGAAATTTATTTTCCTCATAAAACTGAACTAGAAAACACAAAAGAAAAAGATGGAAAGTTTGTTTTTCCTTTAAGGGTTTGTTATAAAATCAAAACGGGAAAAGATAAGATTAAATGTGAAAAATCAGCGGAAGTTTTTTTTGAAAAAGAAAAGATAACAGCAGAAGAGGGAGATTATTGGATAGTTGCTCAAAATAAAAAAAGTTTTTGTCAAGAATACTTTAGTTTTCAAAATGAAGAAGAAAAATGTTTAAAGGGAGAAAAAGGAATCATCTTAGAAAGTAAATTCACTTTATATAATTCCGGTCAAAATTTTGTAGGAATTTTGAAATCAACAGAAGAAGAAAATCAAGAACAGGAAGAAATATTCCTAGACTATCTTTTCTATGAAAATTCTTGGGCGGAAGAAGGTTTTAGTTTGGAAAAAAAGAAAATTTTAAACAAAAGTGATCAAGAGATTTGGGTTCAATCTGCGGTTCAAGGAGGAACACCTTTTGAAAAATTCAAAAAAATTAGTTATCCTTTTCAGTTATTTCTAAATGAGATTATGCCTAATCCTGTTGGTTTGGATAAAAACAATGAATGGATTGAATTGGTTAATTTGTCAAAAGAAAAAGTAAATCTTTTGGGATGGTATTTTGAAAATGGAAAAGGCACTCAGTTCAAAATAAAGGAAAAAGTTGAAATTTCCCCTTTTGGTTTTTGGGTGATAATGATTTCTTCGGGAATTTTTTCAATAAGAAATTCTGACGAGAAAATAGCATTTTTCAATCCCAATGGAGAATTGGTAGATGAAATTAGTTGGCAGAAGTCAGCGCCTAGTGGAATTTCTCTTAACAGAAAAGATGAAAAACAATGGGAGTGGAGTCAATTTGTAACTTTAGGAAAAGAGAATCAATTTAATCATATTCCCAAAATGAAAGTTAAAATTGATTCAAAAATATATAGAAATGTTCCGGTTCAATTTAGTGCTGTTGGAACAAAAGATAATGATGGTGACAAACTTAAGTTTGTGTGGGATTTTGGAGATGGACATCGGAGTTATCGAGAAAAAACCACTCATATTTACAACAAGAAAGGAAAATATTTTGTTAAGTTAATTGTTAAAGATGGAGCGGCAATCGTGGAAAAAGTTTTTAAAATTGAAGTGAAAAGTTATCCAAAAAATAAACTAAAAATTGTTGAGATCGAACCCAATCCTAAAGGAAAAGACAAGAGAAATGAACGAATTGTAATTGAAAACAGATCTTCTAAAAAAATAAATCTGATTGATTTTTTGATTGCCACCGGAAAAAATAGCCAAAAAATAACAAATCACCCAATTTATGATGATTTTTTTATCGCTCCTAGAAAATCAAAAGAAATTAAAAATGAAAAAATTTGTTACTTTTCTTTACTTAATTCTAAAGGATTAGTAAAGTTGCTTTATCCAGACAAGAAAAAAGCTGATGTAGTAAAATATGAAAAAAATAAAATTAAAGAAGGTGAAATTTATCGTTTAACTGAAAGTGGTTGGAGTTGGATTGATGTATCATCTTTTGATTCTTTTTCACAAAAAAAACAGAAATCAGAAAAAGAGACTTCTTTAAAAGAAGACGAAACTTTAAAAGCTGATAGGCTTGAAATTGAAGTTGGTTTGAAAAGTAATATTTTGGTTTTAGGAACAATGGACGAAGAAAGTAGGGCTTGTTTAAATTATCAAGGATTATTAATCAAAAACTGGATTAGGAAAAATTTAATTTGGCTTCATTTTTTTATCATTAGAAACCAAGAAAAATACTAGCCTTGGAATTATTAAAATATTTTGAGTTATTAAAAAAGTAAAAAATATAAATCAAAAAAGCACAAATTCTAATAAAAAAGGATTTTTGGATCTGGTTTTTAAATAAAGAAAAAAAAT
>FWPV01005908.1_pt1 | contig 16521 bp, 19 predicted proteins | sample 2228371 | NCBI WGS metagenome assembly FWPV01 (sample SAMEA103939776, study PRJEB20133) | metagenome | reverse complement strand
TCGAACCAGGCGAACGGCTTCTCCTCGGCGAGCCGATTGGTGACCGTCGGCGACAGGCGCGCGTCGATCGGCGAGCCCATGAAGGTCATGCTGGCCGGGCGCGAGGGGTGGTTCTGCTCGGCCATCAGCGCGGCGGCGGCCAGGACGGGCGGTCCGGGCTGGCAGACGGCCACGACGTTCGGACGCGGGCCTAGCACTTCCAGCATCTGGATGACGTGGTCGATATAGTCGTGAAAGTCGAAACGCCCCTCTAGGACGGAGACCTCGCGGGCGTTGACCCAATCGACGATGAACACGGCGTGGTCGGGCAAAAACGCCTCGACCGTGCCGCGCAGCAGGGTGGCGTAGTGGCCTGATAACGGCGCGACAATCAGCACCGCCGGGTCCAGAGAGAACTTCCCGGCCCGGCGCATGTCGGCCATGTCGCGATCGAACTGGACAAGGCGGGCCCAGGGGCTTTCCCAGACCACGGTCGGGCGGACGCGGACATCCACCTGGCCGACCTTGACCTTGTCGATGTTCCACTTCGGCTTGCCGTAGCGCCGGGTGACATTCGCGAACAGGTCCGCACCGGCGTGAATGCGCCGGCCAAGCGCCGTGTCGGCGGCTGGATTCAGTGGCGATCCCCAGAAGTCCCGGGCCGCCAGCGCCATCTGGCGCATAGGAGTGGAGGCGTAATAGGCCGCCTCGTGGAGGGCGTAGAGCATGGCTTATCCGCTATGTTGCAACGCAACATAACACGCTGAAGCCTAACAAAGTCCAGCCGCCCGCAAATTTTTGCGGGTCATCAACCCTCGCGAACGGCGTCCTTGATGCGCCGGGCGATCTCATCTGGAGGGAGATTGTAGGGGATCACGGTCTTGAAGCGCCCCTTGGGGTCCATCAGGTAGATCGCGGTCGAGTGGTCCATGGTGTAGTCCTGCCCGTCTCCGACCTTGGCGTAGTAGACGCGATAGGCCTTGGCCGCGGCGTCGACCTGCGCCTGGGTTCCGGTGAGGCCGAGGGTAGCCTTGGGAACGTAGGGCGCCGAGAGATAGGCCTTCATCTGCTTCACGGTGTCGCGGGCGGGGTCGATCGAGATGAACACGATCTGGAGGTCCTTGGCCTTGGGCCCGAGCTGATCCGTCGCCGCAGCCAGCCCTTGAAGGGTGCCGGGGCAGACATCGGGACAATACGTAAAGCCGAAGAAAACCGCGCTCCACTTGCCTTTCAGCGCCTTTTCCGTCGTTGGCGCGCCATTTTGGTCGACCAGTTCGAACGGGCCGCCGACCGTCACAGCGGGCTGAGATCGGAATACGCCAACGTTCCAGGCGAGGCCGGCGGCGACCGCGAGCCCGACGACGCAGGCCAGAATGAGCACGAGACGATGGCGGGGCATGCGCGGTTCATCCTTTTACTCTCGCCACGCGCGCAATTCTGGACAATCCTGCGGTCATGGCTGACGCTTCGTTTGCGAGAGCGCCCGACGATCAACGTTCCAAGGGGCTCGATAAGCTGGCCGAGGAGCCGGCGCAAGACGACGCCTGGTCATGGACCGCGCCGGGGCTGCGCCGAGGCCGCCTACGGGTGCGAACCCTGCTGGCTCAGCGATGGGCCTGGGTCACAGGCCAGACGGCCGTGCTCATCTTTGCGGGCCTGGTCCTCAAGCTGCAGGTGCCCTGGGCCCTCTGTTTCACCCTCATCGCGCTGTCGGCCTGGCTGAACGTCCTGCTGGGGCTGGCCTCCAGCGGCCAGAGACTGGCGCGTGACGGTGAAGCCACCGCCCAGATCGCCTTCGATATCTTGCAACTGTCGGGGCTGTTCTATCTGACCGGCGGCGCCCAGAACCCGTTCTCGCTGCTTCTGATCGCCCCCGTCACCCTGGCTGCGGCCACCTTGCCCGCCCGCTACGCCCTGGCGCTGGGCGCGATGGCCATCCTGTCGACGATCCTGCTGGCGATCTTCCATCTGCCGCTGCCCACCGCTGATGGCAGGCCCCTGCCCGACCTCTCAAAGACCAACCTGCTGTGGTCCATCGTGATCGCGAGGATCTTTGGCATCGTCTTTACCGGACTCTACGCCTGGCAGGCCGCAAGCGAGTCCGCCCGGATGGAGCTGGCGCTCAACGTCACCGAGACGGTTCTGGCGCGCGAACAACGCCTTTCGGCGCTGGGCGCTCTGGCCGCCGCAGCCGCCCATGAACTGGGCACGCCACTCGCTACGATCTCAGTGGTGGCGCGCGAGATGGCGCGGAACGCTCCCAACGACGAGGTGCGCGAAGACGCCGAGTTGATGATTGGTCAGGCCGCGCGCTGTCGCGAGATCCTGCAGCGCCTGACGGAAATGCCTGAGGCGACCGACGCCGTTCACGAGCGCATGAGCCTGGTGCAACTGGTCCAGGACGTGATCGAGCCGCACCTCGTGCACGGCATCCGCGTCGAGGCGGTCGTCAATGGCCCCTCCGGCGAGACCGCGCCCGATATCTGGCGCAGGCCCGAGATCATTCACGCCATGACCTCGATCGTCGAGAACGCCGTGGACTTCGCCCGCAGCGAGGTGATCGTCATCGCGCGCTTTGACGCCCGCTATATCGTCATCGAAGCGCGAGACGACGGGCCGGGCTTCTCGCCGGAGGTGCTGGCGAAATTGGGCGAGCCCTACGTCACGACTCGTCCAGGCGCGGAAGGCTCGCGTACCGGTCATATCGGCATGGGCCTTGGCTTCTTCATCGCCAAGACCTTGCTGGAGCGAACCGGCGCCACGGTGGATTTCCGCAATGGTCGTCGGGGCGGCGCAGTGGTCTCCGCACGCTGGCCCAGACCCGCCCTCGAGGCGCCGGGCCATACGGGGGCTTGAGTTGTGATGCGGAAACGCGAAAGTATGGTTTGTTATTAGAACTGCTCAAGAATTAGCGCGGGGAGGCGCTGACTTCATGGCGGATATCGGAGAACTGGTTTCGGCGCTGCCGGACAAGTCGCTGCTGCTTTTGGACGACGACGCGCCGCTGCGGACCCGGCTCGGCCGCGCTCTGGAGCAACGCGGCTTTGAGGTGACCCTGGCCGCCTCCGTCGCTGAGGCCCTGACCCTTCTCCGAACCCACGCTCCCGCACACGCGGTGCTGGACATGCGACTTGAGGACGGCTCGGGCCTGAAGGTGGTGGAGGCGGTGCGCGACGCGCGCGCCGACGCCAAGGTCATCATGCTGACCGGCTACGGCAATATCGCCACCGCCGTGGCGGCGGTGAAGGCTGGGGTGGTCGACTACCTCTCAAAGCCGGCCGACGCTGACGACGTGGCGCGCGCCCTGCTGGCGGCCAAGGACGCCGCGCCGGCCCCGCCCGAAAATCCGATGAGCGCCGACCGCGTGCGCTGGGAGCATATCCAGCGGGTCTATGAGATGTGCGGCCACAACGTGTCTGAGACGGCGCGGCGCCTGAACATGCACCGCCGCACCCTGCAGCGGATCCTGGCCAAGCGCGCGCCGCGTTAGGCCAAGGGACCAGGACCTCCCCCGCATCGCGGGGGAGGAACTTCGAACCCGATCACATCGCCGAGATGCCGCCGTCGACCTTGATCTCGGCGCCGGTCATGAACTTGCTCTCATCGCTGGCCAGATAGAGCACCGCGTTGGCGATGTCGGTCGGCTCGCCAATGCGCCCCATGGGCACCTGCCGCGCCAGCTTGGCGAAGGCTTCCTCCTTGCCGAACCGGTTCGAGAAGCCGTCCAGGATCGGGGTGTCGATGAAGGTCGGGTGGATCGAGTTCGAACGGATGTCGAGCTTCATCTTGGCGCAGTACAGCGCGATGTTCTTGCTCAGCAGCCAGACCGCCGCCTTGGAGGCGTTGTAGGCCGGCGAATTGCCGTTGGCGATCAGGCCGGCGATCGAGGACAGGTTGATGATCGAGCCCGGCTGATGGGCGCGCATGTGGGTCAGAGCATGCTTGGCGCCCAGGAAGACGCTGTCGACATTGACCGACATGACCTTCTTCCAAAGCCCGAAGTCCAGGCTCTCGATGGGTCCGTCGCCGCCAATGCCGGCGTTGTTGACCAGCACCGAAAGACCGCCCATCGCTTCGTTGGCCTTCTCCAGCACGTCGATCCACTGATCTTCCTGGGTGACGTCCAGTTCGAAGGCGAAGGCCGTTCCGGCGCCGTGCGCGGCGTTGATTTCGTCGGCCACCGCTTGGGCGCCCGCCAGATTGATATCGGCCAGGGCGACCTTGGCGCCCTCTTTGGCCAGCATACGCCCCGCCGCCGCGCCCAGACCCTGGGCGCCGCCGGTGATGAAGGCCTTCTTGCCGGCGACCCGGCCCGTGCTCTGCGCCATGCGGCGTCCTCCCGATTATAATTCAAACAGCAGTTTGAATTTTTCAGGCGGCGCTGTCCATGAACTTCGCGAGCGTGAGGTCCAGATCGGTCACGCCGTCGGCGTCATGCGTGGTCAGCAACACCTCGACGCGGTTGTAGACGTTGAACCACTCAGGGTGATGATCGAGCTTGTCGGCCATCAGCGCGACCCGCGTCATGAACCCGAAGGCCTGGTTGAAGTCGTCGAACTTGAACGTCTTGGCGATGGCGTCCTTGTGGTCCGGGGCGACGGCCCAGCCGTCGAGCTGGGCGATCGCAGCCGCAGCGCCGATCTTGGAACGGGACATGGGATTCCTCCGAGGTTTCCCCCTCAGAACGCCAATCCGGTCGCCTTCGCAAGGTCGTCGAGCAGTTGCCGCTCGTCCGACACCTTGATCGCAGTCATGCCAAGAGCCGCCGCCGGCTTGCAGTTGATCCCCAGGTCATCGAGATAGACGCAGGCCTCCGGCGCGACGCCAAGCAATTCGCACATCATCTGGTAGATGCGCGGGTCAGGCTTACGGACGCCGGCCTTTGAGCTTTCGATCACCGCGTCGAACAAGGCCATGATCTCGCCGACCGCCAGAGCCTTTTCGGCGCTCTGCGCCATGCCCGGCCCATGGCCGGTCGGGACATTGTTGGTGATGCAGCCCACCTTGAACCGCGCCTTGCAAGCCTTCAACGCGTCCATGACCCGAGGGCGAAGGTCGCCGTAAAGCAAGGGCAGCACCTCGGCCCCGCGCACGTCGTGGCCCAGGCGCAGCGCCTCGTCCCGGAACAGGCCATCGAAGGCGGCCGCGTCGATCTCCGCGCGCTCGAACCGCGCCCAGGCGTTGGTGTCGGGATCCGTGGCGTTGACCGTGCGGATGAAATCCTTGGGCAGGCCTCGCTCGGTCTCGTAGCGCCGGAACGCCTCGAAAGGCGAGGTCGTGAACACCCCGCCGAAATCCCAGATCACCGCCTCGATCGCCATCGCCGCCCCAAACGCTTGTTTGAGCGCACGCTAGCGGGCGATGCGCGCCAGGGGAAGTCGGCGAATACACAAGCTCGCCCGTCGGGTGAAGGGCGATGACGGGCGTCTCGGAAAGGTTTTGTTAACAATTCAGGAGTCGCCCATGATCGTTGTTCGCCGTCTTTCAATCTTGGCCCTCGCCGGCGTCAGCCTGGCGGCGGCCCCCGCCTATGCGGGCTCGGGGCGTGGCGGCCACGTCGATCCGCGCATCTCGCCGCCCGACGCCTCGTCAGGCGGTTGCGAAACGCGGCGCGTGACGGGACCAGGCGGCGCCTATCGTTTTGAACGCGTGGAATGCGGCGCCGACCGCGGTTGGTCCGACTACGACCGGTGGGGCTATGGCCAGCGCCCCTTGGCGGTCGAAACCCAAGACAGCCGCTATGGAGCGCGCGAGACCTACACGGAGGATCGCTACGGTCCGCCACCCAGCGCCTATGCGCCGAACTATGTCGCGGCGGGCCGGGATCGGATCGGATACCTGATCTGGCCCGGAAAAAGGCCCTGACAGACCTGGCGCCGCCCTTGCGCAGAATGCGTTCACGTGCACCAAATTGGGACGGGGGAACAGTCAATGCGTACACCGAATAAACCGCTCTTCAAGGCCTACGAACTCGTCGCCATCGCCGTGTTCGTCGTCGCGGCCGCCGCTGTCAGCAGCATCGGTCTCGTCTACTAGGCTGCTGCGGGGACGCTGACGCGAGGCTTAGAGCCTCGTGTCAAATGAGAACAGGATCGCCGGCCCCGCGCGTTGTGTGGGAACAATCGGAGTCGCGATCCTGTCGCCCCCCCCGACACCATTTGCGCCGCCTGCCGGGCCGCTTGATCACGCCGATCTCAGCCCTGTCGCCCTTGATTGCGACGGGTAAGCTCAGGACGCTGACGGCGTGGGTTTGGTCGACGGAGCCCGCCAATGGCGCGCCCCCGGGAGCGGAGCAGGCTCTACCGTTCCTCGTCGAACCGGGCGCAGACCAGTTCGCACAGAGCCTCGACGGCGGCATCGGCCTCAGGCCCTTCGGCGCTGATGTCGATGGTGGACCCGATACCGGCCGCCAGCATCATCAGGCCCATGATGGATCGCGCATCGACCGAAGAGCCTTCACGACTGACGGTGACCTCGGCGTCGAAACCGGACGCCATCTTCACGAACTTGGCCGAGGCCCGGGCGTGCAATCCCCGCTCGTTGACGATCTCGACCGTTCTTGAAGCCATGCGTGTCACTTTTCTCCGGCGAGCACATAGGAGGCCACGGAGATGTACTTGCGTCCAGCCTCTTGGGCGTAGGCGACGCAGGCCTGCAGCGTCTCGCGCTGGCGCACGCTGGCCAGCTTGATGAGCATCGGCAGGTTCAGGCCGGCGATGACCTCAGCTTTGGTCTGCTCCATCACCGAGATGGCCAGATTGCTGGGCGTCCCGCCGAACATGTCCGTCAGCAGGATGACGCCGTCGCCGCCCTCGTCCACCGCGGCGCACGCCTTCAGGATATCTGCGCGGCGACGCTCCATGTCGTCTTCAGGACCGATGCAGATCGCCTTCACGGCGGCCTGCGGCCCCACGACATGCTCCATGGCGGAAACAAATTCTTCCGCCAGACGCCCGTGCGTCACAATCACGAGCCCGATCATGCCTTGTATCTCAAACGGGGTCCCCATTCCCGCCACGACCGGGAGAGCGTCGCGCGGGCGGTCTTGATACGCCCGTTAGGATTGGACTCCAAGAGACTGCATCATGCGTCTGATTTTCGCCGGCGCGGCGGGTTCTCGCGGCCACAGGTCGAAAACGGGAACATCCACGCCTGAAATCCGCTCGAAACGCGGCTCTGGCAGCCTTTCGACGCCTTCCGGAGCCTCCACGCAACGGACAACCAAGGCGACCTCCGCAAAAGACACCGTAGCGGCGGCGACCACCCCGAGCCCGCGAACCTCGATCAGCCCCGCCAAGGTCTCGGGCGCCCGTCCGTAGAGCCGGCCGCCCGCAGCGAAGGTTACGACGCGATCATCGGCGACGAGACGAAAGCCCTGGTCCAAGGCGCGCAACGCCAGATCGCTCTTGCCCACCCCAGAGGCGCCCTCGATCAAGGCGCCGCGCCAGAACCCGCCCTGGCGTAGGGCGATCAGGCCCCCATGGCGGATCATTCGCGGGCGTCCGGCAATTCGACGACAAACCGCGCGCCGACGACGAGGCCGTTCGCGTCCTTGCGGTTCTCCGCATGGATCCTGCCGCCATGGGTCTCGACGATCTGCCTGGCGATCGACAGGCCGAGGCCCGAATTGCCGCCAAACGCCCGCCCCTTGGGCCGAGACGTATAGAAGCGCTCGAAAATGGTCTCCAGGTTCTCAGGCGGCATGCCCGGCCCGTCGTCCTCGACGGCCGCGATCAGCCCGCCCCGCGTTCGCGACAGGGTCACGCGCACCTCGCCGTCGGCCGGACTGAACGAGCGCGCATTGTCGATCAGGTTGCGGAACACCTGTCCGATCGGCGTCTCGCGTCCCAGGATGATCGCCGGCGGCGACGGATCGGTCAGGCGGAGTGACACGCGCACGCTGCCAGGCGCTTCGCCCGGACGCAGCTGGTTCTCGTAAAGACTGACCACCTCGGCCAACAGGCGGCCCAGGTCGACGGCCTTGGGATGTTCGCGCGACAGCTCGGCGTCGAGGCGCGAGGCGTTGGAGATGTCGGTGACCAGACGATCCAGGCGATTGACGTCGTTTTGCAGGATCGCCAGCAGCCGCGCGCGCGCCGCCGGCTCGGTCACGAGATCCAGCGTCTCGATCGCCGACCGGATCGAGGTCAGCGGGTTCTTGATCTCATGCGCCACGTCGGCGGCGAAGCGTTCGATAGCGTCCATCCGCTCGGACAGCGCATGCGTCATGTCCTCCAGCGATCGCGACAGGTCCCCCAGCTCATCCTTCCGCTCGGAGACATCCGGGAGAGAAATGGCGCGGGCGCCCTGGAGACGTACGTGGTCCGCCGCGCGCGCCAGCCGCAGCACCGGCACGGCGATCAGCCGATGCAGCAGCACGCTCGACGTCAGAATGGCCAGCATGGCGACCGCGATGAACGGCAACAGAGCCTTTCGCTGCGCGGCGATGATCTCATCAACGTCGCTGGCCTCCAGCGTCAGGACGCCCAGCACCGCCTTCACGTGCTGGATCGGGATGGACACTGAAACCACGCGTTCGCCGTTCTCGGCGATCCGGGTCCCTGCAACCGTTCGGCCGCGCATCGCCTGGGCGATTTCGTCGGCCAAGGCCTCCTGAGCGCGCTTGGCCTTCGCGTCGCGCTCCGGCGTCGACTGGGCTTCCGCGTCCTTCTGGTCCGGCTTGCGAGCGGGCGGCAGGACCTTCCAGTCGACGCGATCGGCGACAACGAACGAATCCGCCAGCGCCTGACCTTTCGCGTCGAACAGTCGGGCGCGCTGCGAGCGGGGGATAAACAGCAGCTGGAAGATCTGGCTGGCCGCGTAGGGATCCAGCGCCGGCTCCGGCTCACCGACCGTCGCGGATTGGTCGATGACGTTGGCGATCAGTTCGCCCTGGGTGGACAGGCCGTCGATCCGCGCGTTCACGAGCCCGTTGCGCAGCTCGTTGAGAATCAGGGCCCCAACGATGACGATCGCCAGGGCCACGACGTTCAGGACAACGATCAGGCGCCCCAGCCGCGAGCCGCGCGGCCAGGCGAAACGACGCCTAAGCTCAGGCGCGACCGTATCAGGCTTCGCGGTAACGATAGCCAACGCCGTACAGGGTCTCGATGGAGTCGAATTCCGGGTCGACCTGGCGGAACTTCTTGCGCATCCGCTTGATGTGGCTGTCGATCGTGCGGTCGTCGACATAGACCTGATCGTCGTAAGCCGCGTCCATCAGGTTGTCGCGGCTCTTCACAAAGCCAGGGCGCTGGGCCAGCGCCTGCAGCAGCAGAAATTCGGTCACGGTCAAGCGCACGGGCCTGCCGTCCCACAGGCTGTCGTGACGCGCGGGGTCGAGGGTGAGCTTGCCGCGCTTCATCATCTTGGAGCCGGCGGCGCCCGCGGCGGAGGGGGCGTCCTCCTCTTCAGGGCGGGCGCGACGCAGAACAGCCTTCACCCGCTCCAGCAGCAGCCGCTGGCTGAAGGGCTTGTGCATGTAGTCGTCGGCTCCGAGGTTGAAGCCAAGGATTTCATCGATCTCGTCGTCCTTCGACGTCAGCATGATCACCGGGATCTCGGACGTCTGGCGCAGCCGGCGAAGCACCTCCATGCCATCCATGCGCGGCATCTTCACATCGAGGATCACCAGGTCCGGCGGGCTAGCCTCCACCGCTTCCAATCCAGAAGCCCCGTCGTAATAGGCCTTCACGGTATGGCCATGGCTCTCCAGGGCCAAAGAGACCGAAGCGACGATGTTCTCGTCGTCGTCAATGAGCGTGATCGCGGCCATTGGGTCGATACGTGTCCTTCACCTTCCGTGTTCGCCTGATCCTATCGGTCGGGCGTCACAGCTTCAACGCACGGCGCGGCGAAGCTTTCCCTGGTTCTGTCGGCGCTTTGCGGCCCGAGAAAGGCGCGATTGCGGCGCGCAGGTCACCGGCAAGTATCCTCAACTTCGCCTTAAGGTCTCGTACGCCATAGTTACCGCTCTTGGAGCGGGTAGGGCATGAGCCAAGTTCATTACGAGCTTTTTGTCCGACGCAAGGTCGGCGCGCAGTGGACGCTGGAAATCGCCACTGAAAACCGCGCGCACGCCTTGCAGGTGGCTGAAGACGTCCTAACCCAGAACCGCGCGGTCGCCTCGCGGGTGACCAAGGAGACGCTCGACCCGTCCACCGGCGAGTACAAGTCGATCTCGATCTTCACCAAGGGCCTCGTCGACGGCGGCAAGCCCAAGAAGGAGGTCGAAGACCGCGATCCGCTCTGCGTCCAGCCAGCCGATCTCTATACCGCCCATGCCCGCGACCGGATCGGTCGCCTGCTGGAAGGCTGGCTGTCGCGCAACAAGGCGACGCCGTTCGAGCTGCTGCACCGCCCCGACCTGGTCGAAAAGCTGGAAGCGTCCGGCACGGACCTGCAGCATGCGCTGCAGAAGATCGCTATCCCCGAGGCCGAGGCGCGCGGACAATCCGTCCACGAGGTCATGCGGCACTTCCACGGGCTGGTCGAGCGCACCATCGCCAACCTGATGAAGGCGTTCAAGAAGGGCGCGCTTCCCGACCTCGACAAGGAAGGCTTCGCCAAGGCCGCCGAGCGCCCGATCGCGCCCGCCACCAACTGGTCGGACAAGATCGCGCGACTCCTCGACCTGGCCGACGCCGCCCCCGCCGAGCCCCGCGCGCGTGTCGCGGCGCTACAAGCGATCGAGACGCCGCTGGCCGAGATCATCGGCTCGCGCGCCGGCATGGCCGACCTCCTGGACACCAAGGACGACCTCGGCTCCACCCTCGCCGCCATGACCCGCCTGACGGGCGGCACGGCGGTGGAGGCCCTGATCCGCATCGAGCCTAGCGTTCGCGCCTGCATGCCAGAGCTGTCGGGCACCGCACGCCGTCTCGGCGAATGGCTCGCCGGCGACAACTTCCCCAGCGTGCGCAAGGCCATCGCCCAGCGCGTGCTGACCGAGCTGAACGGCGTCCGCCGCCTCAAACCCAATGACGCCGAGGCCGAGATCGAGTTCCTACGCGCGTTGGCCATGGGGCTGACCGCCGCCGCCGGACGCATCCTGCAGGGCGAGGACATCCAGGTCGCTTTCACGACCCGGTCGAAAACCCTGCTGAACGGCGACTTCATCGAATCTCTGCTGGGCCGCGACCGCTCGGCGCACGAAGAGATCAAGATGCTGATCCGCTTGGCCGAGAACGTCATGGGCGCGGTCAATAAGCGCAACGCCTCGCGATGGCTCAACGCCAATATCAGCGCCATGCGCTTTGAGAAGGAGATGCGCCAGGGACCGGACTCGCCGGTGGCCAAGCTCAGCCATCTAGCCATGCTGCAACGGTCGCTGACCCGGTCGGGCCTCGTCCGCGAGGACTACGAGCCGCTGTGCGCCAAGTTGGGCGAGATCGGCGCGCTAGTCGAAGCCGACACCCGTCTTTTGACCATGCTGGTGCGCGCGCCGGCGCCCCTGCCCCATCGCCTGCAGCTCCTGGCCAAGCTGGCCATGGGCGAGGCCGGCCCCACCGGCCCCGTGGCCGACAAGGCGCGCCTCGAGGCCCTGAAACTGGCCAAGGACCCCAGCTCCCGCGAACAGCTGGCGAGCTCGCCCCAGACGATGGACCTGATCAAGAGCCTTCTAACGCAAGCGGCCTGACCTGGCGCTCAGCGCAGGACGGTCCGCGCGTCGACCAGACGGACGTCGTGCATCTGGTTTAGATAGGCCTCGTAGTACCCCTTGTGCGAAGCGCCCACGATGGTCAGCAGCCGCATGCCCGGATGCTGTCCCAGCACGTCGCGGATATTGGCGACCATGCGCAGATTGCGAGTCTCCCAATAGCCGACGTAGCGGCGACCAAACCCTTGTGGCGACGGGTCGGCGAGCGCCGCGCCGAAGTCTCCGTTGTAGGCCATCATCTGAGCCTGCGCGCTGTTGTAGGCGCGATAGAGGTTCAGGACGCCGTCGGGCTTGCTCAGGTCCGCCGTCAGCGTCTGGTCCTGGGCGCGACGGGCGTGGGAGACGGGGTTATCCCACGCCGTCATGATCGCGGTCTCGAAGGCCTTCAGCTCGGCGGCGTCCGTCGGCTCCGGCCAATCGGCCGAGTGGTCGTCAACGCTCCACAGGCGCTCATGACCTAGGCGCGCGGCCAGGACAGCCGCGATCTGGTCGGTCTCGTTGCGACGAACTCTGCGCTTCTCCAGGATCTCGACCAGGGCGTCCGTGAGGCCGTCGGCCGCTTTGCGCTCGGCTTCGGGCAGCCGCAGCCACTGCACCAGGGCCGAGCCACGTTCGCCGGCCGCCAGAAACACCGCCGCCAGACGACGGCGCTGCGCCGCCGTCGGCGCGGCGGGCCAGGCGGCCAACAGACGCTCGGCCTCAGCATTGGCGGCTGGCACGTCCAGGCCCAGCGCTGCGCCGGCCACGGAGGGATCAGCGCAATAGGTCTTCACGGTCTCGGCGTAGCGGCTGGGGTAGCGACGCAGGGCGTCGCACTGCATGCCCGACAGGTCTTCGGTGGCGACGCCCTGCGGCTTCCAGGCCGCCAGACGGTCGAGCAGCGGCGCCAGCAGGCCCATGTCGAAGGTCTTGGGGAGGCCCGAGAGGTGGGTGGTGCCAAGGACCATGACCTCATTGGCCTTGCGCCCCGGCGGCCCCTTCAGGGTCTCGGGATGAAAGCTGGGGCGGTAGTCCTGCGCCTGGGCTGCGCCGACGGCCAGGGAAAGGGTCGCCATGCTGGCGATGAGTAGGCGGAATTGGAGACGCACGGCGGAACCTCTCGAACGGGTGTCGAGCTGGTAGAGGCTCAGAGACTCCCCAACAGAGGCGCCTGAATTTAATGGCCCCGGCGCCGATCACATGCCTCGGCCCGTCGGCGTCTTGTGACGCTCTACCCCAGGATCTTGGCCAAGGCGTCGACAACGCGCTCGACATCGCCGTCCGCCATCGCCGGATACAGCGGCAGGGTCAGACAGCGGGCGTACCAGGCGTCCGCGCCGGGCAGATCGGCGACGCCATAGCGCTGGGCGTAGTAGGGCTGCCGGTGAACCGGAATGTAATGGACCTGGGTCCCGACGCCCTGGCTCTTGAGACTCTCGACAACGGTGCGCCGCGAGATTCCCTCGGCCTCGAAATCGATCAGCACGGTCAACAGGTGCAGCGCAGCGTCCGAGTGGTCGGGGCTGGTCGCCAGCCGGACGCGCGGCGCGCGCTCTGGCAGCAGACGCGCATAGAGCGCCGTCAGTTCGCGACGTCGCGCGACGAACCGGTCCAGCTTCGCAAGCTGCGACAGGCCCAGCGCGCAGAGCACATCGGGGATCCGGTAGTTGAAGCCCAGCTCCGGCATCTCGTACCACCACGGATCGCCGCCCACCGTGCGCACCATGCCGTGCGAGCGAAGCAGGCGCGCCTTGGCCGCCAGCGCCGGGTCGTTGGCGGTCAGCATGCCGCCCTCGCCGGTGGCGAGCGTCTTGACCGGATGAAACGAAAAACTGGCGAAGCTGGAATAGGCGCCGTCGCCGACTGGGTGTTTGACGCCGTCGAAGGTCGCGATAGAGCCCAGAGCGTGCGGGGCGTCCTCGACCAGCACCGCGCCCGAGGCGCTGGCCATGGCCTTGAGCGCGGGAAGATCGCAGACATCGCCGCGCAGGTGCACAGGCAGCACCGCCTTTACGCGCTTGTCGCGCGCGCCGGCCAGGGCCTTGGCGAGGGTGTCTGGCGTCATCAGGCCGCTGTCGTGATCGACGTCGGCGAACACCACCTCGGCCCCGACATAGCGGGCGCAGTTGGCGGTCGCCAGGAAGGTGATCGAGGGCGCAATGACCGCCTCGCCCGGCTTCACGTCCAGCGCCATCATCGCCAGATGCAGCGCTGCGGTGCCGTTCGAACAGGCTACCGCATGGCGCGCGCCCACGGTCTCGGCGAAAGCGACCTCGAAGGCCTCGACGGTCGGGCCCGTCGTCAGGAAGTCGGCCTTCAGCGCCTCGGCGACCGCGGCGATGTCGTCGTCCTCGATGGTCTGACGGCCGTAGGGGAGCATCGCCAATTCCTTGCCTGACGCTCAGTCGCCCGCCCGGCGGCGGCGCTCCTTGGGCCTGTCCTCGTCCAGCATCTTCAGCAGACCCGGCCCGTCCAGCCATTCGGGGTTGGTGTCGCTGACATAGCTGAACTCGTCGCTCAGCCGCCCGCCGCTCAGCGGCGCACGGGTGTACTCCACGAAGGCCGGCTCGATGGCGTAGCGGTCGCCCAGGTCGACGGTGTTCCGCGCGTCGTCGGCCGAGATCATCATCTCGTGCAGCTTCTCGCCCGGCCGGATGCCGACCACCTTCTGGGCCATGCCGGGCGCCAGAACCTCGGCCATCTCGGTGATCTTCATGGAGGGGATCTTCGGCACGAAGATCTCGCCGCCGTGCATGGTGCTGAGCGAGGACAGCACGAAGTCGACGCCCTCGCCCAGGGTGATCAGGAACCGCGTCATCCGCGGGTCGGTGATGGGCAGCTCGGTGGCGCCGCGCTGGATCAGGCGGTTGAAGAACGGGATCACCGAACCGCGCGAGCCCACCACATTGCCATAGCGGACCACGGCGAAACGCGTGCCGATGTCGCCCGACAGGTTGTTGGCCGCGACGAACGTCTTGTCCGACGCCAGCTTGGTCGCCCCGTACAGGTTGATGGGGTTGCAGGCCTTGTCCGTCGACAGCGCCACCACCTGCTTTACCCGGTTGGAGAGGCACGCCCAGACGACGTTCTCGGCGCCCATGATGTTGGTGTGGATGCATTCCGAGGGGTTGTACTCGGCCGCCGGCACCTGCTTCAGCGCCGCAGCGTGGATCACGATGTCGACGCCTCGGAACGCCAGACTGAGTCGCTCGCGGTCGCGCACATCGCCCAGGAAGAAGCGCATGGCGTGCAGCTGCTCGGGGCTGAAGCACTCCGCGAAGTCGATCTGCATCTCGCTCTGCTTCAGCTCATCGCGGGAATAGACGATGAGTTTCCGAGGCTTGGCGCGGGTCAGCACCGTCTCGATGAAGCGGCGCCCGAACGATCCGGTGCCGCCGGTGACGAGAATGACCTTGCCGTCGAGGTCGAGGTTGGTCGGCTCAAATCGGCCCAAGGGGCTCTCCGCATCCATGCGAGTTCACCCTGTCTTCGCAGGCGCACGTAAATGGAGCGCTAACCATAATGAGTGATCTTGCCGCACGTCATGGATCGCCGCCGCTTCCTCAGCCTCGCCCCGATCGCCGGCCTGCTGGTCTGGCCGGCGGCCGCGCATGCGGCCGGCGCCGAGAAGAAGAAGTCGGGCGGCGGCAGCTACGTGCCGGTCCAGACCCTGCTGGGCACCACCATGCGCGGCGCGGGCCGTCGCGGGGTCATGTCGGTCGACTGCGGCCTGGATGTGCCTGACGAGGCGCTGCGCCTTCGCGCAGAGCAGTCGGTGCCACGCTTGCGCGCCGCCTATCTGCAGATCGTCCAGGGTTATGCCAGCGGGCTGGCGCCCGGGGCCCTGCCCAACGCCGACTACATCGTCCAGAGCCTGCAGCGGCAGACCGACGCCATCCTGGGCCGCCGCGGCGCCCGCGTCCTGCTGGGCGGCATCATCGTCAACTGAACGCCGTCTCCCCCCCCATCGGAAGCGACGCGAGGGGAAGGGCTGTAGAGCTAGGCGACGCTGAGCTTCACGTCGGCGCCGGCGCGGGTCAGCTGCGAGTAGGGGCAGACCACGTGCGCCTTGGCCACGATGTCCTCGGCCGCGGCCTTGTCGAGCCCGGGGATCGCCACGTTGATCGCCAGCGTCAGCTCGAAGCCGCCGCCGTCGGCGCGCGGGCCGATGCCCACGTCGGCCGTGACCGCCGTATCCGCCGGGATCGCCACCTTCTCGCGGCCGCCCACGAACTTCAGGGCGCCCAGGAAACAGGCGGCGTAGCCGGCGGCGAACAGCTGCTCGGGATTGGTGCCCGCGCCGCCGGCGCCGCCCAGTTCCTTCACGGTGTCGAGCGCCACGTCGAGGTGGCCATCCGAGGACTTGGCGCTGCCGGTGCGGCCGCCGGTGGCGGTGGCTTGAGCGGTGTAGAGGACGGGCATGGAAGGTCTCCAGTGATGGGTGGCGATAACGATTATCGCGATAATTAATAGCTAGGCTCGGGCTCGATCCTTGTCAAGGCATCTTTTATCGCGATATCTATCGGCATGACCCAGACTCGCCAGCAGCCGCTCGATCGTCAGCTCTGCTTCTCGATCTATGGCGCGGACCTCGCCATCAACCGGACCTACAAGCCCCTGCTCGACAAGCTGGGCCTCACCTATCCGCAATACCTGGTGCTGCACGCCCTCTGGGAGACAGACGGCCTGACTATCACCGGCATCGCCGATCGCCTGGCGCTGGAGCCCAGCACCATCACGCCGCTGGTGAAACGCCTCGAGCTGGCGGGCTTCCTGACCCGGCTGCGCAATCCCAGCGACGAGCGGCAGGTCCAGGTCAGCCTGACCGACAAGGGCCGCGACATGCGCGAGGAGAGCGCCTGCCTGGGCGAGGCCCTGCTCAAGAAGGCCGGGATGAGCCTGCA
>FWPV01009420.1_pt1 | contig 16523 bp, 20 predicted proteins | sample 2228371 | NCBI WGS metagenome assembly FWPV01 (sample SAMEA103939776, study PRJEB20133) | metagenome | reverse complement strand
CCTGCCGGTCTACCACCGGATGGCCGAGCTGGTCCGCAACGGACGCCTCGGCAAGCTGCACCGCATCGAGGTGACGCTTCCCTCGAACCCGCCCGACGCGGGCGACCCCACGCCGCAGAGGCTGTTGATCTTGTAGAATTTCAGGATGCTGGATGTGGAAAGCGCCTCATCTTGCTTGCTGAAGGTCAGGAGTCTCACGCCGGTTTCATCGACGATGTGGTATTTCTTCATGAACCAGAAGCCCTCGTGTTCCAGTCTCAGCCTGTCCGGGTTGAACCTCCGACACGTCAGTTCAGACGAACGCGCCGTGAAGTTGAAACCCAGCTCGTAGTCGGAATGGGCCCCTGTGAACATTCCGCGCAGGGCGATCGGCTGTGACCCCGCCTGGAGCGGCAGCAGGCTCGTGAAGTCCTTGGGATCCCCCCCCGCCTTGTAGCCGAAGGAGGAAAAGACCAGCTCTCCGTGTCCGATGAATTCGGGCTGGAGGACGTAGGCGATGGCCGCCCCGATGCCGGCTCCCACGAGGCCGAATAGAGGCCCGGCGATCTCACCGATCAGGTAGCCGATGCCGGCCCCCGCCGCCACATCGATGATGGCATCCTTGACCAGTTCATCCGAGACCGCCTCCAGGCTGTCCATGTGGCTGCGGACGGCGTCCATGATCCGGTCGACCCCGTTGTCCAGCTCGATGAGAAGCGACACGGTGACCACCACGGGCATGGTCAGGTTGATGATGCCTCCCTCCGTCGACAGAGAATAGGATCGCAAGGGCTGCCATCCCTTCGCCGCGTTCTCGGGAACAAGGAGGAGGCTTCCCGTTTTCACGGTCCCGTCATTCATGTCGTAGACGTCCGTCCTCTTGACCCAACCCCGCTCGATTTTGACCTCCGGCTTGGCTTCCTTCAGACAATCCGCCGAGACGAGGGAAAGATCGCCGGCCAGGGCCGCTGCGAGGACCTGCAGTTTGCACTCGTCCGGCAACTGACCGACATCGACCTTTGCCGAAACGCTGGCGTCGAGCCCGATGAAGATGGCAACCGTTTCATCATCACTGCCCTCCGTGCAGAAGATGAAGCATTCATCCGTTTCGTCGTGGGCGGTCACTTTCGACCAGTGCAGCCGCATCGACCACTGCGGGGCGCTGGTTTCACCCGGGGCCGGCGGTGGCGGCGGAGGCGGGGTGCCGGCCCGCACTGCTCGCCGGATGGCGGGTACGAGAATGTTGCGGTTGATCTCCCTCAGTTCGCCCGCCGACAGGGCCCGCGTCGGGTCCTGCAGTTTTCGCAGCACCTGCGGGTCATATCCCATGGCCACCTTGGTTTCGAAGGGAATGGCGTTGTATCGCTTCAATCCCCTCCGGTAAGAGTCTTTCACCTGCGGGCTTGCAGCCTGAATGATCCGTTCGAGCCTTTGATCGATGGCGGTGGTCCGGAGCCCCCGGAGCGCCCGATCCACGTGATAAAAGTAAAGGGAGACGAAGCGCGCGACCTCGGGTTTCAACGTCGGCATCGCCTCCATCTTTCTCTCGAGTCGGCTCAGACGAACCGCGCCCGGCTTCACCGTCAGGGAACCCTTGGCGGTTCCCGATGTGATGCGAAGGCCCAGTCCCCATCCGCCCCGTTCCGCACCTTGAATCATAACACGGCCCCGCAGGGGCGAACGTCCGCTCAGGGTCAGGGCGGACCTGCCTGTTCGCTCCGCAATTTCCACGTTGGCCATCTCGACGTGGACGCCCGGCGCCGTTCCCTGCCAGCGAACCTCGATCTGCACGGCCCCTGCCGAATGGACGGTAAAGAAGAAGACCTCGGAGTCGAGCCCCGGTCCGAGATCAAAGGTCAGGACCTGGTTTTGAGCCTGTGCCGGGACACCCATCATGAGAAGGAACAGTATACCGAACAGACACGTTGCTCTCATGCTTCCTTTCATGGCATACCTCCTTTCATGGTTGTGTAGGATGAGGCGGCGGATCGATCGTGGTATGGATGTAAAAAAACAACCGGGGGCATGCTTCCCGAGTCGGCCTTCGGGAGGATTGCGCCCGACGGGTTTCACCGCTGATCGGTCACGGATGTCGGGGTCGGGACCAGGTCCCGCCGTGAGTTCGTCTGTGGACATCAATCATGGCAGGAAAGAAATGACGGTCGCAGGACCTGATCCCGATGATTTTCCGGTTGAGTCTTTAACCCTTCGTGGCGGCCTCCGGGACCTGCATGCCGAGGGTCTTCATCACTTCAACGGCCTTTTCCTTCACCGTCGTGGCCTTGGCCAGGGCATCGGTCAGGTTACCGCCGGAGAAATTCGCCTTGGCGTCGTCCCACATCTTGACTGCTGTTTCGTAATCCGACTTGGCGCTTTCGAGCTTCGCCTTGTCCATACCGGCGGGCAGCTTCTTGCTCTTCGAGAGGATGTCCAGCCGGCTCTTGACGGCATCGAGCATCTTGGGCAGACCTGCGCTCAGTTCCTCCCAGCTCTTGGTCAGTTCGGCCTTCTTGGTCGCGGCGGCGGTTGTCAGCTCTTTGACCTTGTCCGGGATGGCCTTCGCCGCGTTCAGGGCCCCGTCATAGTCCCCCTTGTCGAAGGTGGCTTTCGCGGCCTTGATCGCATCCTCCACGGTCTTCGCCTTGTCGGGGACGTACTTCATGGCCTCGACCTTCACGGCGTTGAAGGCGTCCTCGGCTGCCTTGATGGCTGCGGCGGCCGGTTCCTTGTTGCTCGCACAGGCCGCAAGCGCAATGCCGATCACCACGCATACAACCGCTACAAGAATTCTTTTCGACTTCATTGAGAGCTCCTCCTTTCCATCAGGGAATTCGCAGTTTCTGGCCAATCTTGATCAAGTCGGGGTTCTTGAGAACGTCCCGGTTTGCCTCGAAGATCTTCATGTAGAGATTGGGGTCGCCGTAATACTTCTGGGAAATCTTCGACAGGGTTTCCCCCTTCTGGACAACATGCCATTGTGTGGCATCCCAGGCATCGGCACCCCCACCTTTTGGTTTTTCTTCATCGGCCATCCTGGCACCTCCTTTCCTTCAGGAATCTCATTGGCGTCGTTTGCTCGATGATACACCCTTTGCGCCGTTAAAAGTCAATCCTGAAATCGTGAAATTCAAAAGACCGTCCCCGGGGTCGTCCCCCGGTGTCATCCGGCATGGAGCCGCCCGGCGGGGATCAGTTCCCCGGTTGGAGCGTTACGGGGACCTCCCTGGATTTTCCCTCTCTCACCACGGTCAGTCGGACCGTCTCGCCCACCCGGAAATCGTCCAGCCGGGCGTAAAGCCTTCCCACGCTGTCCAGGGGCTTGTCCTCGATAGCCGTAATGATGTCTCCGGGCACAATCCCGCCGTCGGCGCTCCGCCGGACTCCCTGCAATCCCGCAGCCGCGGCTGCCGAGCCGGGAAGAACCTTCAGAACAACGACCCCCTGCACGCCGAGGCGGCCGGTGATGATTCGGTTGAGGGCTTCATCCACCTCGATCCCGAGGGCCGGGCGGATGTACTTCCCCTTGGCGATGATTTGCGGCACGACGCGGTTGACCGTGTCCACCGGGACCGCAAAGCCGATCCCCGCGCTGGCCCCGCTGGGGCTGTAGATGGCGGTGTTGATGCCGATCAGCCGTCCTGAGGAGTCCAGGAGAGGGCCGCCGGAATTGCCCGGGTTGATGGCGGCATCGGTCTGGATGAGATGCTCGATCGTGATGCCGTTTTCCGTCGTCAGGGATCGATCCAGGGCCGAAACGATGCCGGTGGTCAGTGTCCAATCCAGGCCAAAGGGATTTCCGATGGCGAAAACCTTCTGACCGACCTTCAAATCGTGGCTCGTGCCGATGGGAACCGGCGGGGGCGTTTTGAAACCGACGCCGATGAGAAGCACCGCCAGGTCGTGGGCCCGGCTTGCGCCGACCAGCGCCGCCTTGTAGTCGCGATTGTCGGCCAGACGGACGCGGGCCTCCGAGGCCCCCGCAATAACGTGGTAGTTTGTGACGATATGGCCCTTTTCGTCCCAGACAAATCCGGACCCCGTCCCGCGGGGGACATTGAAGATGTTGCGGGTCCAGAAATCCATGACCTTCTGACTGGTCGTGATGTAGACAACGGATTGTTTCGCCGCCTCGAAGAGTTCAATGGTGGCCTTTTCGTCGGCGGCGAGATCACCGCGGGCCGCAACGGTACGCGGGACGGCCGTCTCCTGGGGCTGGAATACCTGGCCGATCCATGGAAGTCCCTTCCAGAGCAGCACGACAAGCACCAGCGTCAGGGCGAGCCAGAGCCAGCGCTTCTTCGACGGGTTGCGTGTGCCTTGCATCGGATGAGATCGTTTCTCCGGGCTTCGAAAAATTCCGTTTCAGGACCGAGATCCGATCCATCGGTCGGATCCACTTTCCCCCGAAGGGGTCAGGGGCCTTCCGGCCCGTGACCCCTTCGCCTGCTCTTATTTCTTGCGTGCGTAGTAGCCGGTGAAGGAAGCCTTACCGATGGAGTTCTGGTTGATGAAGAACCCGGCCATGGCCGCTGTTGCGTTCGGCGGCAGCTCGATTTTTTCGACCTTCAGCGCATGGATGGTGAAGATGTAACGGTGAGCCTTATCGCCTGCCGGGGGGCAGGGGCCGCCGTATCCCGGACCCCCGAAATCGGTGCTGACCTGGAGGCTTCCGGGGGGAAGGAGCTTTCCGTCCGGGGTACCGGCGCCCTTGGAAAGGGACGTAACGGTTGCCGGGATGTTATAGACCACCCAGTGCCACCAGCCGCTTCCCGTCGGTGCGTCGGGGTCGTAAACGGTCAGGGCAAAGCTCTTCGTACCTGCCGGCGGGTTCTTCCACGTGAGGGCAGGGGAGAGGTTCTGGCCCGAACATCCGAATCCGTTGAAGACCTGCTCGTTCTGTATGAACGCCCGGTTCTTGATGTCGGGGCTGGTTAGGATGAAAACATCTTTCTCGGCCGCCGCGGCCGGTAAAGCGATGCAGAAAATAAAGATCAGGCACAAGAGACGTTTCATGGTGCATACCTCCTTTTTTCAGATGATCCCTGACCCCAAGGTCAGAAGGGTTTCTTCCCCTTGCCCGGCATCATTCCGCCGGGGTAGGACGGCACGGTCATCTTCTGATACCCTTTGGGGATTTCGAAGAGGCTGTCGGGCTGGGGCCCCATGCGGATGTTGCGGTACTCCATGCTCCAACTTCCGTCAATCGCCGCCGTCTTGATGGGGAAATCTATGTCCGTTGCCACCCATTGGTGGGACTTCATCACCTTTCCGCCGTCCTTATAAGTGACCTCGTATTTTTGGGTGGGGTGTCCGTCGACGGTCTCGGCGCCGACCAGTTTCCTCGATATCTCTCCGCGGATCTTCTCCTGTGGTACCTGTGAGGGGTCGTACTTGGACTCCATGTACATCCTCTGATCCGGCATAACGACCCAGGTCCTGCTGAGGTCCGTCCGCACGATGCTATACTGGTTCTGTCCCTTGGGCTCCATGCGCACCTTGTTCCCCTGGACGTATACCTTCGACTCCCCGGTGTAACCCTTGCCTTTGTGGATTACGTCCGCCGAAAAATCCGCCGCGGTGACAGCGGCAGCCGCCATGAGGATCAGGGAAAGCGCAACCGCAAAAACGATCGACTTTTTCATCGGCGTCCTCCCTCTCGTGATGTGCTGTGGATCTTTTCCTTGAAAATTCTGCGTCTCCGTTCTCCCCGAATAGAACCGCAGATGTCGACGGGCTTGGTAAACAGAAAGATTTGGGCAATATAATGACATTATGACGCGGGAATTGGCAACTATTTTCAGAGGCACACGGGTCAACCGACGGGGCAGCCGGAAAAGGCTTTTCTTTGCCGGGTCGGCGTCAGTGAGCCGCCTTTTTAAGAATGTCAAAATGTCAAGCCTGACCCTGAATCGGGATTAGGCGCGTCTAATACTTTTTTATTAGGCAAAAATCATAGTTTCGGAGTACTTGACTTCGAATTTTTTTTCGGGCATGGAAAAAGACAGATTCCTGGTTTTCTTTCTTTGGGGATTCTGTTGTTCGCCGATGATCACACCTGAGGATAGCCTGACAACGAGGGAGTTGAAGGGGGGGGAGTCATGAAAAAGATCATTATAGGCATCCTGGCGGTCCTGCTGGTTCCGGGTTGGGCTCAGGCCATACCAATAACGGTTCAATTTACTGCATCAGATATCTCAAATGGTTTTGATCCACCGGCTGCAACAGTCACCGGAACAATCGTGTATGAGGCCGCTAATACGACTGCAAATATTGAGTCGCTGACCTCTATAAATTTGACAATCGCAGGGCACACATACTCTCTTTCCGAGGTTGGATTTGCAACAGCCTTTGGCACCGCCCCCGATGTGATGCAAATCATTTACGGGAGTTCGAACGGTATGGATCTAAGTGGCGGTTTGGACGACTTTATACTACAGTGGAATCAGGAGGCTTTAATTCCGTACGGTTTTGCTTACACGTCATCCAGTACTCTTTACGGGCAATGGGGAACAAGGAGCTTTGCCAATTTCTCTGTGACGGCATCATCGGTTGTTCCTGAGCCTGTTCCTGAGCCCGTCCCCGAGCCTGCCACGATGCTTCTCCTCGGTGCGGGGCTTTTAGGGCTTGTCGGCTTCAGCCGGCGCAAACGTAGCTCCTAACTTCAGATGTCTGAGCAGCATCTGAAACCTCTCAAGAAAAGGCCGGTCTCCGGAGAGACCGGCCTTTTCCTTTTTGCCCTCTCGTGTTCTTGATCACCCTACAGATGATCATCTGCCGGGGAACAGTCAGGTGTTCACCCCCTGGGCGACGAGCTTCCCCTCCTGGTTGGTGACCGTCCATTTGTAGGTGATGGGGCCGCCTCGTTTGCCCTCCTTCTTGCCCAGGACCTCCACCTCGGCGGAGAGACGATCCCCCGGGAAGACGGGTGTCCTGAAGGAAATGTCCGTTGCCGAGACCCAGATCGCGTCCGCCAGAAATCCGTGCTTCGCCATCAGCCCCATCATGCTCCCTATAACGTAAATACCGGGGGTTACCCTGTCTTTGAACCCTTTGCCTTTTGCGAAATCCGCGTTCAGAAAACCGGGCAGGTCCATGCCGGACATCTGCGCGACGAGGTCGATTTCCGTGCCCGTGATGGGCTTCGTCACGGGCGATTTGTAAACCTTGCCGACTTCAATCTCTTCAAAGTACATATGACCCTCCTTTCGTTGTGAAGAATGTTCGTCCTGTCTACCCCCGTTCACGCGGAATGATCGAATGCCCAATAGAAAAGGGCCGGTTGTTATTAAATAACCCTGTGCCGTTCCCGACGACTCACTTCACGAAGCACGTAAAACGCGCGTCGTATTTCCCGGGCGTGAATTCGATGAACTCGTATTCCGAGGCGCCGTGGATCGTGAAGGGGTCTTTCTTCATGATCTCCTTTGCCTCCTCGATGCCGACGCGGGCGATGATCACGCCCCCGACCCTCGGGTTCCGAGGCCCGGAGCAGATGAACTTGAGCTGCCTGTATTGCTCGTCCAGGAACTTCCGGTGTTCGGGAAGCAGGGCATCGATCACTTCCAGAGGCTTCACATACTTGCTCATGATGACAACCATGCCGTTCTCCTCTCGTCTGGTAATATACCGACGGGGGTTTCTATGGCCTTTTCCGGCCCGTCCCTTTTCGACCGGTGCTGGTCGCGTCTCGGTGTAAAGAAAAAGGTCTATTCCCCCTCGTCTTTTTTCGCCGGGGCGTCGTACCACTTCTCCTTCGGCACCCAGACCTTCTCGGCCGGGTCTGTCTCGTAGTGGGGCGACATGATCTGGACGCCGTACCCGTTGAAGACATCCTGGATGTTCCTGTGCAGTTCATCCAGTACGGCAATCCGCTTGTGCGGTTCGGCGATCCCGGCCCCCACCATGTACTCCACGTAGAAATCGGATAGAGACCTCTGCCGGACGCGCGGCGGTGGGTCCCCAGCTTCCCTGATCGATGTGGGCTTTGATACGGGCGGTGGCCGCCTCGACCCTCTGCTTTGGGGTGTAGCCGAACAGATTGCCCCGGAGCGTGACAATCGGCCGGTTCTGAACCTTCAGGGTTGCCGGGGCAATCGTTGGCTCCGCGCCTTTAGCGGCAATGCTTTTTTCAGAATGTTTGTCCCCGTGAGCGGGGGGATCCGCCGGGATGGCCACAGCCGGCCAAAGGAACATCGACAGAACGATAAGAAAAACGGGCTTCATCTGGTCTTGTCCTACTCCTCGAAACAGGTCTTAAAATAGACTTTGAAAAGAGAAAAGTCGAAGGATTTTTATCTGTTCGAATGTCAAAATGTCAAGCCTGACCCTGGTCTTTCAGGCGTTGCATGGCTTCGATGGCCGCCCGGCTCTTTTCCGCGTCGAGACCTTCATCCTTGGACATGTAGAGCGTCTGCGACGGGAAGGCGAAGCCGCTTCCGCTCGACTCGACGAGATCCATGATCCGCAGCAGGAGATCCTCCTGGACGGCGAGGAATTGGTTGACGTCGGTCTCGAGGACATGAGCGAAGATCTCCACGTCGAGCGAGGAACTTCCGAATGCGACGAAGCGGACACGCGCCGTTGTGGAATCCACGCGGGGATGCCGACAGAGAAGCTCCCGGATCTGCGTGAGGACGTACCGGAGCTGGTCCGCCGTGGTTTCGAAGCGCAGGTTCAGGGTGTGCCGGAAGAGGAACCGATCCCGGAGGGCGAAATTCTCGATGCTCACCGAGGAGAGCTGGCCGTTGGGGATCGAGACGACGGTGCGGTTGAGCGTGCGGATCTGGGTGGAACGCAGGCCGATGTGCTCGACGGTGCCCATGTGCTCGCCGGCCTTGCAGAAATCGCCCAGCCGGATCGGCTTGTCCCAGACGAGGAAAACGCCGCCGAAAAAGTTCTCGATCGTCTTCTGGGCGGCGAAGGCCACGGCGATGCCGCCGACGCCGAGACCGGCCACGACCGCCGTCAAATTGATTCCCCCGAAATAATGGAAAATGAAAACGAGACCGACGATGATGGCCACGACCTTCAGCAGCGTCGCCGTGAGGCGGATGACCGCGTTGGCCGCCTCGGGCCTGCGTTTTTCGATGATGTACGCGCCGGCGTCGATCAGATAAATGGAAAGCCACATCAGTGCCACGACGGCCATCGTCGCTGCCATGAAATTCCAGAAAAGACGGGCCAGCAGAGAAACCGCGCTCGTGGCGATCAGGTAGACGGCGCCGGAAGCGATGAGGAGGATGAGGGGCTTTCTCACCTGACCGAGCTTTTTCCAGAAGACTTCGTCGTGCCGTCTCCTGAGAGGCTCCTGCAGGATGGAGAAGAGAATGTGAATGAGGAGCCAGCCGAGAAAAAACGCCAAGGGGATCACCAGGAACGGCAGGATCACGCGATAGATCGGGTAACCGGCAAGTCGATGTTCCGTGAGCACCTCCGGCAGGTGACGCTCGAGCCAGGGGATGTCGATCTCCTCATAGATCTGGGGAACCAGCTTGAGGGTCTCCGATGCAAAGAGCCAGACGGGGGGGGTGTTTTCCTTCTGAACGCGTTCGAGCAGGATCCTGTATTCCCCCTTGTTCGTTTTGACTTTTCCGACGAGTTCGTTGTTAACGGGAAGACCATCCTGGAGATTCCCCTCGGGCTTGACGCTGAGGGCGGCGGGGACGGTTGACATCCCTTCGTTGAGCACATGGTTCAGTTCGATGGCCAGTTCCCTGGCACGCTTTCCGGTCTGCCGCGTGTTCAGGAATTCGACGGCCCGCTCGTAGTCCTCGCGCTGCATGGCCTTGAGGAAGCCGACAACGGTACCCTGCGGCGTGCTGCGTCCCAGCGGGTCGTCGTAAGTGGTCTCGGCTTGACCCGGGTCTTTCGACGGGATGGGAGCCGCCTTTTCCGTTGCGGCAGCGGCTCCGGTGGAAATAAAGGCGGCAAGCAGAACCGCCGGAACAAATCGCGTTGAAAGCATGACTTTTTCCTTTCTCGTTTCGTTTCCTTGAATTGTATATCCTATGGGACATCCGCCGATGCTGATTTGTCCATCGATTGCGCGGCCTGTTCATGAAGATTACGGTGTGGGGTGATAACCCCCCGTATGAATAACCGGACGATTGCTATGTTTTGAAAAAGTAGCCTGTCCCCTTTTTTATTTCTTTTCGTAACCGAGCGGCATCACGTACAGGGGGATCACTTTTGCCGGGAGGCCGAGGGTATCGCGGATCTCCTGCTCCCGGATGCCCGCCACGAGACAGGTGCCGATCCGCCTGGCCGCGCAGGCCAGGTAGACGTTCTGTGCGACGGCACCCGCCGTGGCATGGGCCCAGTTCAGGCGTTTCTCTTCGCTGACCATGGCGGGCAGCTTTTCGGTGTCCGCCACGAGGATGACGACGTGGGACGCCGCGGCAACGTGGCGCTGCCCGGAGAGGTTGGCCTTGGCGTTCTTTGCCGTCACGAGTTTCAGCCGGTGTTTGGGCGCGTCGTATAGGTATACCCCCTCGTCGGCGGCGACGTAGAGCTCGATGTAAGAGTTTCCGAAGGCGGAAGGGGCCGTGCGATATTCATGAGGGCGGTTCACGCCGTTGGCTGCCCAGAGAACGGCGGACAAGTCCTGCAGGGTAAGTCTTGCGTTGGCGTATTCACGCGTGGTCTTTCGTTTTTCGAGGGCGCCGAAGAGGTCCACCCCGATGGTGGAAGGACGACGGGGCAGGGGGGTGTCTTTCCGGTCCGCCGTGGCCGCCGGCGGTGAAAGAAGGAAGGTTGTCAACAGAAGGAACGGAAGAAGGAATTTTTTCCCCATGTGAATCTCCTTTTTTGTCTGTGAGGGGAGGGACCCGGCTGATTGCGAAGGAGGGAACAGGAGTGGGGATACCGGGAGGACCATCCACGTCCTCCTTTATCTCCCCATCCGCCGTTCGTAGGCGTGGTAGATGCGGTCCGCGAGGCCCTGGTCGTGCCCGGCGGGTCCCTTGGCGCTGAAACCGACCCGGACCCTGCCGTCGGCCTGCGTCCTGACCGTGACGGTGGCATCGACGGCATCTTTGACTCCCCTGATGATCCCGCTGCTTCTGTCGGCCGACACGATGCGGACACCGGCGTCTTCCATCGCATCGAGAGCTGCGTTCCAGGAACGCTCGAAGGTGACCGGCCTGTACGAGTATACCGGTTCGGGCGGCGGCGGGACCGGGCCGTAGACGACGCAACCGGCCATCGTGACCAGGGTAATCATCGCGACGGTTTTCAGAACCTGTTTATCCATAACGACCTCCCGATGGTTCACTCCATGTGAGACCGCGCCGTCCGGATGGCGAGGTCTTTGTCCTTCGTGATCAACCGCCACTCCATTCCCTTCGTATGGATACCGGCCTTCTTGTCCTGGCCCCTGCAGTAGTACCATTGCTTGAAACGCTCGACGATGGCAAAAGGGTGATTCTTGGCGCAGAGCATGCTGCAGGGCCTGTACACTTCGAAGAAGACGACCTCGTTGGGTTCGGCGTCGTAAAGCAGGTCGTCCGGCAAATCGATCTGTGATACATCGACGCCTTCCGCTTCCTTTTCATCGAGCCAGTCGGAGATCTTCATCGGAACCTCGGGATGGACCTGAAGGTTTGTTCAAGGCCTTGTTTCCCCAAAACGCACGCACCTCAGCGTCCCTTGAACTTTGCCTCTCTTCTTTCGATGAAGGACTTCACGCCCTCGGCGGCGTCTTCACTCTTCAGGATGGGAAGGAGGTCTGGGACCAGTTTCGCGATGGCTGCCCTCTCGCCGTCGCTCTGCGTTCGCCTCGAGGAAAGAAGCGTCGCCCTGACCCCCAGCGGCGCCTGTTTCGCGATCGTTTCGGCGATCTCGAGCGCCCGGTCGAATTGTTTTCCCCTTTCGGTCACCGCCTGGATCAAACCGAGCCTGAACGCCTCCTCGGCACGCAGTTCATCACCGGTCAGCAGGTACCGCATGGCATTTCCCCAGCCGATTTCCTGGTGCAGCCGGACCGTTGCCCCTCCGATGGGGTAGATGCCCCGTTTGATCTCGATCATGGCCAGGCGCACGTCGTCCGATGCAACACGAATGTCCGCGGCGAGAAGGAGTTCGAACCCGATCGTGAAGCAAATGCCCTGGACGGCGATGACCACAGGCTTGCCGACGCGCCTCGATTCATCGAGACCGAGGGGCTCGCATGCCGTCGCGGGCAGGGGGAAGGGGAATTTGCCTTCGGCGATGAGGGGCGCCCACTGGGGGAGATCGAGGCCTGCCGTGAAATGCTTGCCATGGGCAAACAAAACCCCGCAGCGCAATTCAGGGTCATGGTCGAGCTCGCCGAAGGCAACGGCGAGTTCCATGTACATATCCACATCGAAGGCGTTCATCTTTTCGGGCCGGTTGAGGCCCATGAGGAGCACGTGACCTTTTCTTTCGACAGTTACTTTCTTTTCCATGTCGGCGAATCTCCCTGGTTTCAATGGCCGGTTCGAGCCGGCATGTTCATGAGGGCTACTGGACTCGAATCGACTCTATGATCACTGCCTCGCGGGGGCAGTCCGAGGGGAAGGGCCCTTTCGGTCCGGTCGGCACGCTTGCGATGGCATCGACCGCGTCCATGCCTTTGGTGACCTTGCCGAAGACGGCGTAACCGAAATCGCGCACACCGTGGTCGAGGAACCTGTTGTCCTTGAGGTTGATGAAGAACTGCGCGGTGGCCGAATCCACCACCGCGGTACGGGCCATGGCCAGTGTGCCCCGCTCGTTCTTGAGGCCGTTGGCGGCCTCGTTCTTGATGGGCGCCCGGGTGGGCTTCTCGGAGAGTTTCTGGTCGAAGCCGCCGCCCTGGATCATGAAGTTTCGGATCACCCGGTGAAAGACTGTCCCGTCGTAGTGCTTTGCATCGACGTACTTGATGAAGTTCTCGACCGTGACGGGTGCCTTGTCCCTGAAAAGGACGGCCTCGATCACGCCCTTGCTGGTCTTGATCACGATGGTCGGGTTGCCCTTGCCCTCATCCTTGGCAAGTGCCAATCCTGTGACCAGCGACATCATCAATAAGATCAAAAACAATTTTTTCATGAATTCTCTCCTTTAAAGTAGCCTGACCCCTTTATTTCATGGATCTGCTTCCGTCGATCATTTTTGGTGTCACATCTATCTTATCTTTCTTATGATGACATGCCCTCCTGTCAGTTTTGGTGGCAGAGATTTTTCCACAGTTGCTCTGTAGACCTGGCTGTCAGTCTGAATGATCCTTTTTATTCCTTTTTGAATTTCTTTTCCCTTGGGTCCACCGAACCTCCCCTGCAGCGCGTCTAGAACATCCTTCAATCTGTTGTCCACATCGTGGAACTTCAAATCTGTCTCGTCAAAATATATCTTCACGTTGACTTCCACCTCATCTCCAGAAAGGTATTTTACCTTTTTCCCTTTACAGGCTCTAACAGCGGCATCGTTAATCATTTTTCTCCATGCCTTCCTTGGTGCTTTATAAGGTGGAATACTGAACTTAACTATTTTTGAGTACTTTTTCATCGCAATGCCCTTAATGGATAAAATACTTTAGGTAAAAATCCATATTTTTTGATCAATTGTTTCAAGAATGATTAAAATATTTAGCCATCATTTTTGTGAACTCTTTATCATGCCTTAGGCTGTCCATGTCCGCATCGGAGTCTATGTGCTTCTTGTCGCGAAGGCCTTTTTTAAAAGACTGCTCGAGATAAGCCAGGGCTTTCTCCTTGTCCCCCGAAAGCGCGTGAATGCAGGCGATCGAGTAGTAGGCCCATGGCATTTGGGGGTCGAGTTTGATCGCCTTCGTAAAACAAGAGAGCGCTTCCCTTCGCCTTGTTTTAGACTTCGCCAGGATGACCCCGAGGTCATAGTAGCCCAAGGCATATTTCGGGTCTTTCTTTATGGACTCCCGAAGATACTTTTCCCCCGTCTTTCGCTTCCCCAATTTTTCGTATGTCTGGCCGGCCAGGTTGAGATATTCGGGATCACCAGGGCTGACTTCCAGGGCCCTAAAAAAATGTTCTAAAGCCTCTTTGTAACGCTTCATCCTGAAGAGAGTGAGCCCTGTATTGAAGAAGAAGTTTCCGCCCAACAGCCTCTTATTGCGTCGGAAGCACTCCAGCGCCTCCTCATGACGGCCCAAGTTCATCAGGCACAATCCCAGGTTGTTCATGGCACCCATGCCCAGGTTGGTTTGCTGAAACTTCATTTCCGGGTCGGAACGAAGGGCTGCAATAGAGGCGGAAACCCCCTCCTGGTATTTTCCCATCCTTATGAAGGCCAGGCTGAGATCATAATGAGCCAGTGCATAGCTGGGGTCCTTGCGTGTTGCCTCTACCAATGGCGGAATTGCCCTCTCCGGCATATTAGAGGCGAGATAAGCGTCGCCGAGGTTGTAGAGATTATGCGGGCTCGGATTTGCGCTGGCTGCTTTTTTAAATGCGCTCAGGGCCCCCTCCGTGTCTCCTGACCGGGACAGGCAATGACCTATATCCGTCCAAAGGGATCCATCAGCAGGATTCAGTTTTTGGGCCTCTTCAAAATAGTCCAAGGCCTTCTTCATGCGCTGCGTGTTCATACAAAGATTCCCTGCCCGTATCAGAACATTGTAGAGGTCTTCTTCCCTGAGGGCCGGCACCTTGAGAAGCGACTCGAGCACCTTGATCGCCCTTCCAGTATCCCCGTCAAGCAGGTGAAGGTCTGCAATCTTGTGGTAGATGGACACGTTTTCCGTGTCGCATTTAAGTGCCTTGTAGCCCCACTTAATGGCTTCCTTGATGTCCCCTCTGCTCATGAAAACATTTGAGAGCTGGAAGTAATTTGAATATTTATGACCGCCCAACTCGAGTGAATGGTAAAGATTGTCCCGAGCCTCATCGAACGCGCCTAGGATGCCGTTCGTGACACCGAGGTAATGCCATGCCTCATGATCATTAGGGTCGATCTCCGTCAGGAGCTTCGCAACAACCCTTAGTTCCTTGGCATCCTCCTGATATTCCAGTTTATCCCACATCTTTCTGAGCAGCAGCTTGAAAGATTTCACTTCTTCGTCACTCCACTTTTGAGTCACGGACCCCTCCTCCTTTCCCCGGATTATGGAACTTGATTTCCGGTGTGAGACTATGCCCTCAAACTCGCCATCATGTTCGGAGATCAGCCTTACGTTGAAATAATCCTCAATTGCTCCGATGATCCTGTCTGGGTTGTTGCCCCCATACCGCGTAAATACCACGCCTTCATAGGGATGACGGGAAATGACCTCCAGTTTCTTTTTCGAGATCTTGAGAGTCTCCACCTCCGACCTTGGACACGCATGCAGGTAATTCGTGCCGTCCGTCAGGATGATGTTTTCGTGTTCATCAATTTCATCAACCCTCACGCCCCTGTGGTTGAATGTTTTAATTTCTGAATACGGGATTTTTTGATCGGGCACGTAATCCGTGGACATTTCATACCTAGACTGACTTTTGGCATCTTTTAATAGGCTGAATATTGGCCTCACCGGTCAAAGAGGTTCTACAAACTCGATGTCGAATCTTCTCAAATCGTCGACGATCGACTGCAACTTTGCCTTGGTATCGACCTCGGGGACAAAATACCGGGCCTTGCCGTCGTCAAATAATTTGCAAACCTCCTGTAAAAAACAATGCTTCAACTTATCATCATTTTTGAAGTAAGTGTCGAAATCGGCACCGTGTGGCTTCTTCTTGTCAATATCATAACCCCATATGTGCGTGCCGCTTATACATTCCCTAATATCCCTGACAGGATTCAATGCTTCTTCTATCTTCTTTTCTGAAAGCAGTTCATTGCCGTAGTATTCTGAAAACAATTGCGGAATGTCCAGGACGAGTCTCAGTTTCAAATGGGACTTGGCGATTAAATTCGCAAGTTCGATGATGTCTTCTTTCGTGGATAGTAAAAATTTGCCGAATCTGCGCTTGTGGGCGGAGTTGTATCGGTTCTCGATATTTATTATTGCCGAAGGGAATTCCTTTAATGCCGCTTCTTCGAATGCTGCATATCTTTCAATAAATGCATCCAGGGAATCGCAATAAGCGTCGAACGGGGGATGAACCTCTATCACCTTTATTCTTTGCCTTTCTATTCCGCCAGCCAGTCTTGCAAGGAAGCCTGAAAATTCTTTGCTCCACTCTTTACTGAACCAGAGTTTTGAAACACAATAATATTCCCCAAAAACGAACATATTGTCTCGTATGGCGGGAAATTCTTTCAGCAGGCCCGAAGAAAGTATCTTATCCCTCTCCCAGCGCCGGCCAGGATCGGTATGCAAAGACAGATAATGAAGCTCAGTTTTTTCAAGGTTCTCTCTAAAGAAATTGGTGGGGATTTCCTCTATCGCGGATTTAACATAGGGGGGGTAATTTATTTTTGAATACCGAACTGGAATGAATTTTACCATGTTATCACCCTTTCATTCACTCATCTCTGGGTGATGCTCGGAAAGGGAGAAGGGGTCACCTATGAAAAAGGCTGTCAACCCAGAAGTAAAATAATCCTGTGAAGGCCGTTTTGGGGTCCCTTTGATGGACCAATCA
>FWPV01009419.1_pt1 | contig 16523 bp, 8 predicted proteins | sample 2228371 | NCBI WGS metagenome assembly FWPV01 (sample SAMEA103939776, study PRJEB20133) | metagenome | reverse complement strand
CACCATACAGGTACAGTCAAGACGTCCAGTTTTCAATTCCTCCTATAATACCATAATGTTTAATTATAACGATCAAAATTTTAATTTTCGGTATGTTGAATACCAGGTGATAGAGTTAAACGAGAATAGCCATCAATCAAACCTTGCCTCTGTTATTGCCTACTATGTGTACATTATACTGGGGCTCGACTACGATTCTTTTTCCCTGTTAGGGGGCACAGAATACTTTACCAAAGCCGAACGTCTGGTAAACAATGCCCAGAACTCCAACGATAGGGGATGGAAACCCTTCGAAGCCCGAGGCAATAAAAACCGTTACTGGCTCGTCAAAAATATTCTCGACAAACGCTACGAACCCGTAAGGGAATTTATTTACCGTTATCACCGGTTGGGATTAGATGTGATGAGTAAAAATGTAAATGAGGGAAGAAACCAGATATTTGACGCACTACAGCTCCTCCTTAATGTTTACCGTCAGAAGCCCGACCCCTACCTTCACTTTATGAATGTAGTGCTCGAGACTAAAGCCGATGAATTGGTAAATATCTTTTCCGAAGGGTTACCCGAAGAAAAAAATAAAGCTTATCAAATTCTTTCGGAAATAGATAACGGAAATCAATCGAAATATAAGAAAATAACAGGTCAGCAATAGCAAGCGTTTTTTTACTCAAACCCCGTAATTTGAACATTTTTCATCCCATAATTTATTTTGTAAAATAATGATTAATAAAACCTAAACTCCCAGGCAAAAAAGGGCACAAAGGTAAAGAGGCTTATAAATTCCAATCGTGGTTTGTCTTCGTGATTTATTTCATAAGTATATCCAAATGGATTTTTTCGCGCATAAATATTATATACTCCTCCCGTAAAGGTAGACACACCCCATTTTGTTTTAGATGAATTAGAATAGGACACATCAAGGTGGTGGGTAGGTGGGGTTCGATAATTGTTTCGATTACTTAAATCGGGATATATCCTTCCCATTACTGAATAATTACCCTGAGAAATAGTGGTCCAGTATCCCGAAAGATATGACCATGTAAAAGCTACACGTTCATTTGAAGACATCTTATATTGTGCATTAATATGAATACAGTGGGGACGGTCGTATGTATAAGGAAACCATTGGCCACTTTTTATATCACTAAAACGACGCAACGAACGACAATATGTATAGGATAAACTAACCTGGTACCGTTCTTTCTGATAATCGATAAGAGTTTCGAATCCATAGCTAATTCCTCTGCCTAAAGAGAGCACTTCATCCCAATTGGTTTGATTATTATCTATAATCACACCATCTCTATAATCGCTAACATTTTTCATATCCTTGAAAAATATTTCCCCACTAACATTAAACCATTTTTTCATTGTCCTTATCCCAGCAGAATACTGATGAGCATAGGCCGGTGAAATATTCGCCGTTACCGGAATCCACATATCGGTAGGGAAAGCAATGGTTGAATTGGAATATAAATGTAAAAACTGATACATTTTATTATATCCTAATGAAAAAGCTGTTTGATTTAACCTATAATTAAGTAATAGACGTGGTTGTATACCAACATAATATTTTTTACCAACATTATAGTAGGTATTTCTTACACCCAACGTATAGCTGAAGCTGCCCAACTGAAATTCATCTTCGAGATATATATTCCATTCATTATGATACTTTAAATTTCCACTTTTGGTCGAACTGTTTGAATCTTTATATTTTATTATACCAGGATTGAAAATATGATAGTTGTTTTCAATTCCTGCCTGTAACTGATGTTTATTGTTTAGTGAATAGGTAAAATGTCCACGGACAATAAAATCTTTAATACTGCTGTTATAACCATAATAATATAACTCTTTGCCTAATAATCCGTTCGTTACAACTCTATTATCTTTCATGTAATTATATTCTGTAAAAGCCAAAGTGAAATTAGACAATAAATCCCTAACAGAAGTATTTGACCATCGAAAAACAGTTGTTATATTCCCCCACGACATTCTATCAACATTTTTTGTACTATTTTCATCGGGCACTATAAAATCTAATTTATCGGCCCCAAAATATGTACTTAAAAACAATTTATTATTATCATTTAGAGGAAAATTGATCTTAGCGATGACATCCTGATAAAAGTATCCCCATCTTCGTTCACCATTAATATATTGGATGGCTTTTAAAACAATATCATAAGGCATACGACGGGCCGACACAATAAAGGATCCTTTTTTATTATTTAATGGCCCCTCTATGGCACCCTTTAATGAGAGTATCCCCAAACCTAAACTTCCTGTTAAATGATCTGAATTTCCTTCACGTAGAGTAATATCCAGCACTGAGGAAAGTCGGTTCCCATATCGAGCAGGAATACCTCCCTTATAAAACGAGGCATGGTTTACCGCCTCAGGGCTAAGTACCGACACAAAACCAAATAAATGGTTGATATTATAAACTGGAACCCCATCGAGCAAAATCAAATTCTGATCGAAATTCCCCCCACGAACCGAAAAACCAGAGGTGCCCTCTCTATTCTGTTGAATACCCGGAACTATTTGTATACTCTTAAGTACATCTGCTTCTCCAAACATTATAGGAACTTGCTTTAGCTCAATGGCACTCAACTGAAGCTTACCATGTGCAGGTGTTTTGTTATACCCTTTAACCTCTACCGCTTCAATGTGGGTGGGGGCGGAAGTTAAAGCAATTCTTTGTATACTATCTGTATACCTAATATTTATTATTGTATCGGTGTACCCCATATAGATAATCCTATAATAAAAAGTATCTTTACTTGGAATTGTTGGAATTAATGCATACCCATAGCTATTGGTCTGATAAAATCTATTATTGCTAAGATTTATTATGGTTGCCCCTACCAGGGCTTCACCTGAACTCTTATCGTAAACTTTTATTTTTATTGAATTTTGGGCATCTGAAATGTAAAAATTAATTAATAGCAGCAGATAAAGCATGATTGATATGTTTTGTTTATAAAGTAATTCTTTCATTGATAGTTTAAAGTTTAAATTTTTTAAAAAACCCATATAAGATATATTCATAGTCTATTTTTTGGGCCATTTTTAGATGATAGGATATACATAAAATAGATTGGAATTTAATAATAACAAGGATATCTCATTACTGTATCTATCTCTACCTCATAACCATTGACATATCCAAAAATACCTATACCATTTTTTACGTTACTATAAATACTTGGTTGAAGTAAAAAAGGCCCTTTTATTCCAGTAACACGTTCATTATAATAATTATATACAGCCATGCTTTTGAAAAAAGAGTATACCTCAGCTGACATGTCATAGATAATGACAGAGTTTACATCACAATATCCTAATTCTTTAAAAAGAAGGTTGCCTCCATTAAGCATTGATCCTTTGAAAAAAACAAAACCTCTTGTCGAATTACCTTCAGTATTAAATTTATCTCTCATCTCAAAATACATAGTTTCCTCAATTTTACTGCTTGTTGTTGAAAACTCTATTATTTCTGGAGGATTTTTTATATAAACACTATTATATACTGCACCGCAGGATATATGCTTCTGGTTAATGCTTACCCCATAATAATTTTCTATATATTTAAAAAATTGAATAAGAATATTACAAACGGAACCTTCATCTTTTTTTTCTTTATTAACCTTAAAAATTACAGAATCTTTGATATGGGTTTCGGCTTTAAGTTTCGGATAATTGGAGTATTCAACCTCAATCCTGTAATAGGAGTTATATTCTGGACAGTGAGTGCCAGAATAAATACCTACGGAATCGTATGATAATTTTTCAAGAAAACTATCATCTTTATAAAGCCTGACATCTGCCTCAGAGATGGGTTGAAAATTAAAAACAGAATCGGTAAAATGACTCATACTAAGTTTTATTTTTACAGGTTGTTTTACCTGTAAAATACCCTCGAGAACCATTGTGGGTTTATAGTTTGCAATTTGCACATTTGTGGTAAGATCTTTATCACACGAAACCAACAATAGCCCTATAAAAAATACCCTAAAAAATTTTAAACTCATATTCTTATTTTTTTTAAATAAAACAGGAGCAACTTAATCCACCTGTTAATTCTTTTATTTAAAGCTTTGCCATACGGCAAATCCAGCTGTAGGCATATATTTAGTATTCTGTGGTGTCCACCAATTAATTTGATAAAAACCAAGATCTTCATCGTTTGCCTTTATCTTTAGCACTCCATCTGCTAATTTTACTATAATTTCACTATATGTAGCAGGTACTCCAGTTACTGTTAAAGCTAATTTTGTTGCTTCCACAGGCAATTTTCGATCAAGAGTGCTTCCTGTTCCATCCTCTTCTCTCCAGCGTATATTATAAACTTCATTAGTAAAAAGAGAATAATTAGCAACAACTCCTATGTTTGTGCGATCCCATAGAAAAAGTGGATATTCTTCTGATGTATATATTTTATCCTTATCTACTGGATAATACATAGCACCTGAAAAAGGCCACCAAGTCCATTCTCTTGTAGAACTTACTTGTTTTCCTACAGTTATTAAATCCATTGTTCCTTGGAGAGATTTAGCCTTTACTATATCTGCTGTTAACTCTAATTCTCCTGCTGGCCATCCTTCTATTTCAACTTGTTTTGATGCAGAAATAAAAATACGATTTACATATTCTAAGGAATTACTACCTCTTTCAGATGTTCTAATAATTAAGGTATTAGATACTGCTTGAAGAGACCCTTGGTAGTATAAGCCTTCAATCCATATATTGTAGTATTCATATGGATAATCTAATGTAATTGATTCTTTTAATTTATCACTCCATGCAATTAATTTTTTATTAATGAGTGTTTTTTTATCATTTACATTAAAATAACCTGTAGCATAAATGTAGAATCTTAAAGTAAGATTAGTAGGATTATTCCACTCTAATAAAACAGTTCTGGGCAAATTGGAATATCCTATTAAAGTAATATTTTTTACATTTACATTCATCGCACTTTTAAGATGTATCCCCTGATTTTCTTGAAAAGCCTTTAAAAGCTTTTGTTCTTCCAACTGTCGCTGGATATTCTCCTTACGAATGTTGTCGGCCATACGGGCAAATTCCTCATCCCGTAACACTACAATAAATGGATGGGTATTTTTCTTTGTTCTTAATACCTTTGGCTTGTTGGCCAATTCCAATGCCTTAGTATAATGTATACGTTCCTCTGAGGGTATCACCATCCCCCTGGCGTCAACCTTTAGAAATCCTGCTTTATCAATTCGTTCGGCCTCGCTTACCACCAGTACCGGATAATCGGGAGCTTCCTTTGCACTGAGTCTTGTTATCTTTCCCCCAGCCTCATAAACCTCAAGCTCCTGCAAAGTAGCTTCATCCCATCCGGCAGGTAATACCGCTACAGGTAAAGCCTCAACAGGATACCAGCTATCGTAATGAATAGGTACAGAAAATTGCACATAGTGAAGACTATACACCACTTCTTCAAAATTTACCTGGGCATCCTCCTTCATCGCAAGTTCCTTTAAATATTCCCCTACGGTTTTACCCTCTGCAATCCTGTCTTTTATGGCTTCATACAACACATCGTGCTGAAAATCAAATTCCTTTCCAGCCTCTTCGTGTATGAGCATGCGAAAATCTTTACTCTCTGCCACTGCTCTGGACACTACTTTACCTACAAATTGTAAATATTGAGTTTTCTTATCTGCTACCGAGCTCGCAGGCATCTCACTCTTTTCCTTCTGACAGGAATTCAATAGTATACTAGCAGATAAGATAAGATAAGATAAGATAAGATAAACGTTTCATGGTGTTTAAATTTTTAGGGTTAAACTTAATAAAAGGCAAGATATAAAAAAAATTGATTAGTTGTATGGGGGAAGAGTAAAAAATACTCAATTTATTGAACCGAATTTCAGAGCTTAATGTATAAAAAGCAATTTAATTACCCGCGTTTTAGTTCCATCATCATTGGAGCAAAATATAAAATATACACCTGTTTTTACACGTTGGCCTCTCAGATTTTTTCCATTCCATTGTGCTTGCCCACCTGTAGCTCTAGTCTCATAAACCAAATTACCTTCGGTATCGGTTATTTTAACAATAGCATCGGTAAGTAAATTAGTTACTATAATATCTCCCGTATAATTTTCTCTAACAGGATTTGGAAATACATAAACATCGCCAAATTCATCTGTTCCTTTGGTAGCATATCCTCTGTAAGAAATGAGACCTTTGTCGGTAGCAAAAAAAACGTTTCCATTTTTATGATCAATTTTAATGTCTAAAACTGTGTTGGAGAATAAAGGACTATTGTCTTTATTGAAGTTTTGCAATACTTGCACGTTGTTAGAGGAAATGAGGTAAACCCCTGAGTTCTGGGTAGCCATCCATTTACGATTACCCCCATCCACAGCTATTGCATAAATAGTTTCGTTCTCGAGCAAATAAGCTCCAATATTTTCTCCCACATTAAGATTAACCAGTATTTTTTGAATAGAAGTAAATGAGGAATTATCGAATATGTATTGGGCGGCAGAGATTTGTACTGGTCCAGCATCGGTTCCTACCCATATATTTCCATCTCTATCTTCTGCAAGTGAATATATTCTATTGGGATCAATTAATGCTACTTTTTTACTTACCAAATCGCCCAAATTAAGAGTTAATGATCGGTCATCTCGTTCATCATCAATCGTACCATTATCATCAAAAATAATAAGCACGGGTTTACGGGGCACAGTTATCCATTTATGACCCCAACTGGTAACTAATATATCTCCTACATAGTAAGAATTAGTATTTACATAAGGAAGGCTAAAACTTTTCCAGGTTCCATCATTTTTTCTAACTGAAAGTGGGCGCAATGTACGGGAATTGGTAACCCATACATTTCCTGCGGCGTCAAAGTCAATACCATAAACAAAAGTATGCCCTGGCCAATACATATCTTCCTTCAGGGAAGAATTATTATTTTTACCATTATAAAAGATAAAATTTCCATTCTCATATTTTACCAAACCAGCCCACCAACCTGCAATATATACCTCATCGGGTTTAAAAGGATTAATACGTACATTAACAAAATCATAATAATCGGCCAGATCGGGCGTTATTTCGCTGTAAAACGATTCCCATTTATTCTCATAAAAACGGGCAAATCCTTTTTTGCTATATTCATTAAGCCAGTTGGGCGAAAGCAAACCCGCCACCGTCCATATTTGTCCGTCGTATACATCAATACGAGAATTGTTGGCAAAGGTAGGGCTATTCATGGCTATAACCTCACGATTCCCATCAGGGTATATTTTTATTAAATCTTTATAAGTATCACTTATCCATAAATTATTTTCATTATCGTAAATGGCGTATAGAGAATAATAATTCGAAGTTACATACTGATAATTCAGCGTTTTATCAACGGTATAAATATTGGTTCCGGCTATTACAATTTTGTTGTTTGCCAGAGTCAATGAACGAATTTCATCGGAAGGTATGAGGTTAGTTGTCCATTGGTTATTATGAAAACAAATAACACTATCGGCCTGGTAATTCTCATGATCAACCCATACAAACAGCTTCCCTTCAGAGATTTCCAGTTTTCTGTACTTTATGAGATTTGAATTTATGGATTTTATAAGCGCCCATTGAGCAAAATCGGCCAGATAGGGATGGTTACTGGTGGCCCTGTAAATGCCATCAACTGTGGATGCATAGATGTACTCTTGGTCTATTGCAACATCGAAAACTTCTTTGAATTCGTTACCTGAGGTAAGATAATAGGTATCTAATATAATCTGTTTGTTCATATCAAAGACAACAATACCAAAACCACAGGAAAGATAAGCTTTTCCTGAAAAAACGGTAATATTGTTAACCTTTTTATTGGGTATGATTTTTTTCTTAATAGTAGGAAAATTGAATATTTTTCTATTTTGCAATAAATCTATATTTAGATCGTCATATACAATAATAAGTGTACTTGTATTTTCATCGTATCCAATTGTCTCTATAGAGCAATCACTTAGCCCTTGTACTTTAGAGATAGTGTTAATGGTATTATCCTGTTTGTTATAGTAAAATAGGCTATTATTTGTGGCACAAAAGATCCATTGTGACGCAGGAATAATCTTATTAATTCTTTTATAGGGCAAATAATCAAACCATTGACCTGGTGCAATATTTTCCTGAGAAAAAGAATTATCAAACAATGACAATGCATTAATTAAAAAAGTAAAATGTAAAATTTGTCTTTTTATAAATATTCTTTTCATCAGCATACATCTTTCTTTAGGAAAAAAAGTTCCTTAATATTCAAAATTATTTAAAAAAACTCAACAGTAAAAACGTAATAAATGAAAGTAAATTATTTAAAAATCTAAATATTAACATTTTTATGAACCAGAAAGTCAATAAATTTTTCTATGGCTCTTGCCCTATGACTTAGTTTATTTTTTTGTTCCTGTGTCATTTGTGCAAAAGTAACCTGAAATCCATCTGGAATAAAAAGAGGATCATAGCCAAAACCTTTATCTCCTATTGGATTGTAGGTTAATTTACCTTTTACTATGCCCTCGAAGAAATGGTGTTCATTGCCATCAACAAAACATATTACGGCACGATATTGCGCATTACGATTAGATTTTTCTTTCATTAAGTCAAGCAAATGCAGATTATTATAAAAGTCACGTTGAGAAGGATGAATGTCGGGATAGGCTTGCTTACTGAAGCGAGCAGAATACACGCCAGGCTTGCCCTCAAGAGCCTCTACTTCAAGTCCGCTATCTTCTGAAAAACAAGACATACCTGTTTCCCGAAATACCGTAAGAGCTTTTTGCAAAGCATTCTCTTCAAATGTGTTAAATTCTTCAGGAATCTCTTTATTCCATCCAATGTCAGAAAGAGAACATATTTCTAAAGGCAATCCGCTTGTAAGCTTTTGTATTTCAGAAAGTTTATGCTTATTGTGACTGGCAAAGATTATTTTTTTCATTTTTATTTTTTTTGCAATTATAGAAAAAATAATTTCAGAAAGGTAGATTAAGTATATTTGTGTACTAAAACAATATATCCTCTTTTAATCCCAAATATGCTCAATTAATAAATTCATGAATTCTGTTATGAAGAAAGAATTTATCTTCCATTTACAATTTCTCTTTAATATGATTTCCTTTTTAATGATAATTTGATTTTCCAACATTAATTCATGGGTTATACCCTGGTGTAATGTTTTTTTGCCATAAGGGATCAAATATATGGATTTTTTAGTTCAGTAAACTATTAATATAATCAATACAAAGACATTAAGAGCATCTATTATGGCTTTGGGAAGGAAAAAAAAGATTTCGATGTACTTATATACACTTTTCAAATTGTTATAAATTTGAATTCCTTAACTTTTCTAGTCTATAATTCATTGATAATATGAGTTCCTTTTTAATAGGTAACTGGAATGAATAAGTTTATTGAGTAAAAAATTAATATGTATTTAAAAACAATTACTTTTTTATTGTGTGATATTAGAATTTCGGGCTGAAATATCACCCTTATTTAACATATCCATCATGTAAGAAATAAACTCATTTTTTTCAATAGTAAACTGATTCCCATCTGCCATGCGTTTAATAAGAATTTTATTTTGGGAAATTTCATCCTCACCAGCTATCACAATAAAAGGGATTTTTTTAGCATTGGCATAGCTAAGTTGTTTTTTAATTTTAACAAAATCAGGATATAGTTCAGCGGCAATACCTAAGGAATGTAATTCTTTCAGTAATGGAAGAATATAACGACAAACCTCGTCATTAAAATTTACAAACATTACTTTGGTGGAATTTTGAATGTTTTTAGGAAATTTTTCCTTTTGGAGAAGAATATCGAAAATTCTATCGGCTCCAAAGGAAATACCAACACCCGATATTCCATCAAGTCCGAAAATACTTGTTAGATTATCATAACGTCCTCCGCCTGAAATACTACCCATTTCAACATCTAAAGCCTTTACTTCAAAAATAGCACCAGTATAATAGTTTAAACCACGAGCTAATGATAGGTCAATTTCTAATTCATTAAGAAGCTCGTCGGGTTGTAAATAACTAAAAATTGTTTTTAATTCTTCAATACCTTTTAATCCCACCTCTGATTTTGAAAGCCATTGGCTTAAGAGTTCTAATATGGCTTCATTGGGAAGATTTGTATGAGAAAAGATATTGATTAGTATATCGACAGCGTTTATATTTATACCCAGTTGAATTAGTTCGGCTTTAACTTTATTTATTCCTACTTTTTCTAGTTTGTCAATTGCAATAGTTATTTCTGTAAATTTTTCTGGGCAACCTATAATTTCGGCGATACCAGCCAAGATTTTACGATTATTTATTTTAATTTTAACTTTAATTTGAAGTTTAGTAAAGACTTCATCTATTATTTGAATAAGTTCGTATTCGTTAAGTAATGAATTACTTCCAATGATATCGGCATCGCATTGATAAAATTCCCTATATCTACCTTTCTGGGGGCGATCGGCACGCCATACGGGTTGAATCTGATATCGACGAAAAGGAAATACCAGTTCATGTCTATGCTGAACAACATATCGTGCAAAGGGTACAGTAAGATCGTAACGAAGGCCTTTTTCGCAAATTTTATTTGATAGGAGAGGTACATTAGAAGAAACAAAGTCGTTGGCAGGCAAATTGCCTATAAAATCGCCAGAATTAAGAATTTTAAATATTAATTTATCACCCTCCTCACCGTATTTACCTAGAAGAGTAGATAAATTTTCCATGGCTGGAGTTTCAATAGGCTGAAATCCATGATTTTCAAAAACATCTTTGATGGTTTGAAAAATATAATTTCGATACGCTATTTCGTCTGGTCCAAAATCTCTTGTTCCTTTTGGAATAGATGGAATGGTCATGTTCTTAATTTTAAAGAATTAACGGGTAAGTTTTTTGTAACGAATACGATGAGGAGTGATATCACCTGTTTGCTTTCTTTTATATTCTTCATATTCGCTGAATGTACCTTCAAAAAATTTCACCTGTGAGTCATTTTCGAAAGCCAAGATATGGGTAGCAACACGATCGAGGAACCATCTATCGTGGGAGATAATAACAGCACAGCCAGCGAAGTTTTCAAGTCCTTCTTCTAAGGCGCGTAAAGTATTAACGTCAATATCGTTGGTAGGTTCGTCGAGCAATAAAACATTTGCTTCTTCTTTTAGAGTAAGTGCAAGGTGCAAGCGATTGCGTTCTCCTCCCGAAAGTGCTCCGCATTTTTTTTCTTGATCGGCACCTGTAAAATTGAAACGTGCTACATAGGCACGTGCATTGATCTGGCGATTCCCCACAGTAATATAGTCGAGTCCTCCGGAAATGACTTCAAAAACCGTTTTTTCGGGATCAATTGCAGTATGTTCTTGATCAATGTATCCAATTTTAACAGTTTCACCAATAATAATATCCCCCAGATCTGGTTTTTCGTAACCCATAATTAAACGGAATAAAGTAGTTTTACCTGCACCGTTTGGTCCTATTACACCTACAATAGCTCCCGGGGACAAGTCGAAGTTGAGATTTTCAAAGAGTATGCGATCGTTATATATTTTGGATACATTTCTGGCTTCAATAACTTTGTTCCCCAGACGTGGCCCGTTGGGGATAAATATTTCGAGTCTTTCTTCTTTTTGTTTTACATCTTCATTGAGCAATTTTTCATAGGCATTCAAACGGGCTTTTCCTTTTGCCTGCCTTGCTTTTGGAGCCATTCTAATCCACTCAAGTTCTCGTTCTAAGGTTTTACGACGTTTACTCTCCTGCTTTTCTTCAAGGGCCAAACGTTGAGCTTTTTGCTCAAGCCAAGAAGAATAATTTCCCTCATATGGGATACCTTCTCCCCTATCGAGTTCAAGTATCCAACCGGCTACATGATCAAGAAAATAACGATCGTGAGTAATACATATAACGGTACCTTTATATTGTTGCAAATGTTGTTCGAGCCATTCTACGCTTTCGGCATCAAGATGGTTGGTTGGCTCATCAAGTAACAGTATATCGGGTTCCTGAAGTAATAATCGACACAATGCAATACGACGTTTTTCCCCTCCAGAGAGAATTTTCACAGGTGTATCTCCTTCCGGACAACGAAGTGCATCCATGGCAATCTCTAATTTGTTGTCGAGATTCCAGGCATCGTATTGCTCAATAAGATCGGTAAGTTCTCCCTGACGTGCAATAAGTTTATCCATCTCTTCCGAAGAAAGATTGGGATCAGCAAAACGTAAACTTATCGCTTCGTATTCCTTCAATAAATTTGCAACATCCTGTACACCTTCTTCTACTATTTCGCGTACTGTCTTGTTCTCGTCTAGCTTAGGCTCTTGTTCCAAATATCCTATGCTATAACCAGGAGACATTACTACCTGCCCATCGTAATTCTTCTCAACCCCAGCAATAATTTTTAAAAGTGTTGATTTCCCACTTCCATTTAATCCAATGATACCAATCTTTGCTCCGTAAAAGAAAGACAAATAAATATTGTTAAGTACTCTTTTATGAGGAGGATATGTTTTTCCTACTCCTATCAATGAAAATATAATTTTTTTGTCGTCACTCATTTTTTATCTTTTTTTAGATTCGCAAAAATACATGAAATAATTCATTTTGATTTAATAGATATCTTATTTACTTGAATATTTTACAAGGATTATTCACTAAGGTAAAATTTGATGCATTTTAAAGCATTCAAACTGTCATTAAGGTCTATTGATTTTTTTACAATTATTAAGGGTATCAATGCTTTTTTTATATTATGGAAATTTTTTAATTTGTATTTATTCCCCCTCAAATAATTATGGTAATATATATAACAAAAGCCTGTCTGTATGACAGGCCTTTGTTGATATGATTTAACGATGATTATCTTTTGATAACCAATTGTTTAAAGTTTCCCTCGGGTGTGTTGATGGTTAAAATATAACTACCTGCTTTTATGGATGAGGTATTGAGTTGTAATCTATCATTTCCTGCTTGAACTCGCTTATTGAATAAAACTGTTACCAATCGACCCGCTAAATCAGAAACAATAATTTTTACATTTCCGGTCTGTTTGAGAGAAATACTTAAATATAATTCGTTATTAAAAGGAACAGGATAGATGCTAAAGGGTATATTTTGAATGGGTTGAACTTTGGTTCCGGTCACTGTGATTGTTTGACAGTACTTATCAGATGTGCCAGTGATGGGATCTGATATTTCGTAACATACTTCATAGGTTCCGGGTTGAGCATATACATGGGTGGGGGTTGTGGAGGTGGTATCTATGGAACCATCTCCAAAAGTCCACTTAATACGGGCTTCATCGCCTAGTCCAGCTCCTATGAAATCGACAGGATATCCGCCGGCTTTTTTAAAGTTCTCATTTTCTTTGTATGCAAAGGCTGCTTTTAATACTTCGGGCATACCTATATTGATTAGTTCATAGGCATAACTCATGCAACCACTATTATTGCTTATCTTTAGGCCTACCAGATAATAATCGGGGTTGGAGTATTGATGGCTAACTTTATCGGAACCACTGGAATATTGTCCATCGCCAAAATCCCATTCAAAAGAAGTTGGATTACCGGTCGATTTACTCAGGAATTTTACAGTGGAGGTAATAGAATCGATAACAAAAATAAAGTTAGCCTTACAATCGTTCGATACAGAAGCAGAAACTTTTATTTCTTTACAGGTAATATCACCATAACCCATATCGTTAACTACGGTAAGGCATACATTATAGTACCCTCCTACATTGTAAGAGGTGGTTGGATTGGCCTCTGTTGAAGTTATTCCATTCCCGAAATTCCATACATATTTAACAATATTGCCATAAGAGTTATTGTAGAAATTAACAGAATTATCGTCAGAATTAATAAAATAAGTAAAATCTGCCACACAATCATTTCCAGCACCTGTTATTTGAATAATTTTTTCATAATAGTCGATACAGCCATTGTTTTCATCGTAAGTTGCAAGTCCTATCGTATAGAAACCTGGAGCAGCAAAACGATGGCTGGGATTATTCTCGAAGCTATAGCTACCATCTCCAAAGTACCAAAAAAGATAGGTAGAAGAACCCAATGATTTGTTGTAGCAATACAATGTATTGGTAGAGGTATCAATGAAATGAGTAAACTCAGCCGAGCAGTCAATGTCGCCCACCTGTACGTACTGTTCAATATAATCGTAACACATGGTATTGATATCATAAACCATAAGTCCTACATAATGTTTTCCTGAAGTAGAAAAAGTTTTTATTGGATTGGCATCATAAGAGTAGTCCCCATCATCAAATATCCAGTAATACGAGGCATCGTCTCCTGCTTTTGACATATTATTGAAAGTAACTGTAAGAGTTGAAACTTCAACAGCATAACTAAATTCGGCCTTACAATCAACAGTACCTACCTGTACCCAATCGTAATAGGTATCTATACATCCTTCCTCGTTATAAATCGACAACGACACCCAATAGTAACCATTTTTATTGTAATTATGACTTGGTGAATGTTCTGTAGAAAAGCTACCATCACCAAAATCCCAGTAATATTCGCCTGAACCTTGAGAAAGATTTGTAAATTCTATTAATTTACTTTGAATCTTGTTTGGTTTATAGTTATATTTGGCCATCAAATTGCAGGCAAACTCATCGGTTACCAAAATGTAATCGCAATATTGGCTTACATTACCAGTGTTTCCCTTTATTGTTAAACAAACATAATAGGTACCTGGTTGGGTATATACTTTATCTACATTTTGAGTACTTGCAGTGGTACCATCACCAAAAGTCCAATAATAACTGGTTATATTACCTGTAGAATTATCAATAAAAGTGAAACTATTTTCACTCTCACTTTCATAGGTGAAATATGCTTTTACAAGATTGGAAACATCTCCAACTGCAATGGTTTTAATAATTTCATCATAGCAATAATCTTCAAAATTATTTAATGATACGTACTGATAAACATCATAATAACCCGGGCTCGAATATGTATGAACGGGATTAATATCGTAACTCCAGTTCCCATCGCCAAAATACCAGTAAACAAAATCTGATACTGATGTATCTGTAAAAGCAACTTCTTGTCCCTCAATATGGTATGTAAAACCTGCCATACACGTTGTATTTCCTATAGTTACTTTTTGTGAGTATGTCTGACTACAATTTTCTGATGTTATAGTAAGTTTAACGGTATAAACTCCATCTGAAGAATAGATATGATATTCGGGGTCAAATCCTGTTGCAGTGTTACCATCGCCAAAGTTCCAGCTATAGGTATTACCCTCAACATTAGCTGATAAATTAGTAATAAATATGGTACGACTGGAAGTATCATAAATAGATTTATTGATATAAAATTCTGCATAACAAATTTGTTTGCCTGTGTAAATAGTTTTATCATTCCAAGAAGAACATTCATTAATACTATCATAAGTTTGAACAGTTAAATTTAATTTACTATCTAGTGGTATATTAACAGTAATACTTGGTTCATAGGTTGTATCAGAACTATAGATATAATCGTTTTCTGTATAAAGATTATAGAACCAGTAGAATATAGATCCTTCATTTGCATTATTGACGGTAAAAGTATAAATGTTTGCATCATTAGAAGTTGATAGTTGAGTAAACGGACAGGATTCTCCATAAACATAAAAAACAAATGTATCTATTGAACTACAGTAATCCCCATCCGATATGAATATTACGGTATCACTACCTGCCTTTGAAAAATTAAATGTATCAGTGGTGTATGAACTTGAATAATATGTTAGAGAAAAAGTATCGAGCGTTGAGCCTTTATATTGAAGGGAAACTTGAATATTATTTTCACTATAATTATTTGTATAGATTTCAAAAAATCCTTTTCGTTGAGTTTCAATAGGATTAAAATACGGGAAAATTTGACAATTTTTATTCTGAAATTCAATTATTGCTGTTGTATAAACAGGAGTACAATTTAATTTATAGAAGTATGCAATTACATAATAATAAGAATTATATTTTGAATCAAAGGTATAGGTATGATTCACAGTAATAGAATTGGAAAAAGTCATACCCATATTTGTGTCATCTCCGAAATATATGAATACCGAATCGGCATTTACAGCCGAAAGGGTAAATATAGCTTCACCTGTTTCATAATCAATAGTATAATCCAGAGAAATAAAATCTGGACATTGAGCTTGAAGCTTCTCTTTCATATTCCATAAAAAAAACAACAGGCTAATAACAAGAAGCTTATAAAACTTGATGTTAAATTGAGTTTTCATATGTAGGAAAATTTAATTGTTATTACTGAAATTATATCTATATAAAGATTTATAACAATTGACAAAAAGACATTCTTACTTTAATTCACAAACGATAAAAGATTAATTAATATCCTTTTAATCAAAGTTAATTTAAAAAAAAATGAAATACACATTTTTGTTATAAAAAAAGGTCTCATTTTTTTTAAAAAAACAATTACAGAGAAA
>FWPV01009418.1_pt1 | contig 16526 bp, 15 predicted proteins | sample 2228371 | NCBI WGS metagenome assembly FWPV01 (sample SAMEA103939776, study PRJEB20133) | metagenome | reverse complement strand
CTCGCCCCGCGCACCGCACCCCAAGCCAAGGTCGCCCAACTGCTGATGTTCGGCGCTCGGGTTCTCCTGGTGGACGGCAGCTACGATCAGGCGTTCGACCTCACCCTGGAGGCGGCGAGGGAGTTCGGCTGGTACTGCCGCAACACCGGCTACAATCCTTTCACCGCCGAGGGCAAGAAGACCGCCGCCTTCGAAATCTGCGAGCAGTGGACCGAGGCGGCGGGCGAAGGGCGGCCGGTGCCCCGCCGCGGCTGGGACGTCCCCGACGCGATCTTCGTCTCCGTCGGCGACGGCAACATCATCTCGGGGCTGCACAAGGGGTTCCGCGACCTGCTGGCGCTGGGGTGGATCGAGCGCATGCCCAGGCTGTACGGCGTGCAGGCGGAGGGCTCGGCGGCGGTCTACCGTGCCTTCGCCGCGGGCACGGAGCGCATCGAGCCGGTGAGGGCCGAGACCCTGGCCGACAGCATCTCGGTGGACTTGCCGCGCGACGGCGTGCGTGCCGTGCGCGCCGCGCGCGAGAGCGGGGGTGCCTATCTGACGGTGAGCGACGCCGAGATCCTCTCCGCGATGCGGGAGTTGGGGCGGGAGGCGGCCGTCTTCGCGGAGCCTGCCGGGGCGGCGGCCTTCGCCGGCCTGAAGAAGGCGGTCGAGGCCGGAAGGATGGGGCCGGAGGAGCGCGTGGTTGTGCTGGTGACGGGGAGCGGCCTGAAGGACGTTCCCGCCGCCATGCGAGCGGCGGGACAGGCGCAGATCATCGAGCCGCGCTTGGAGGCGCTGCGCCGCGCCGTCCAAGGAGAATGACCGAAGGACCTGTGATGAACGAGCGCGTGACCTTCTCCGTGGTCGTGCCGGTGTACAACGAAATCGGCTCGCTGCCCGAGCTGGTCCGCAGGGTGCGGCAGGTGATGGAGGGCCTGGGCGAGCCGTGGGAACTTGTGCTGGTGGACGACGGCAGCAGCGACGGCTCCAGCGAGGCCATCCTCAGGCTGGCTGAGGAGGACGAGCGGGTTCGTCCGGTGATCTTCGCCCGCAACTTCGGCCATCAGATCGCCATCACCGCCGGCATGGACTACGCGCGCGGTCGGGCGGTTGTGATCATGGACGCCGATCTGCAGGACCCACCCGAGGTGGTTCCCGAAATGGTGGCGCGCTGGCGCGAGGGGTACGAAGTGGTCTACGGCGTGCGCACCGAGCGCGAGGGCGAGAGCTGGTTCAAGAAGGCGACGGCCGCCCTCTTCTACCGCCTGATCTACCGCATCACGGATGTGCGCATCCCGCTCGACGCCGGCGACTTCCGCCTGCTCGACCGCCAGGTGGTGGACGTGCTGCGGCAGATGCGCGAGAGGCACCGCTTCCCGCGCGGCATGACCGCTTGGGTGGGCTTCCGCCAGATCGGCGTGCCCTACCGCCGCGCCGCGCGGTTCAGCGGCGAGACGAAGTACCCGTTTCGCAAGATGCTGCGCCTGGCGCTGAACGCGGTCACCGGCTTCTCGCACTTCCCGCTGCAGATCGCCACGTACCTTGGATTCCTGTCGGCGGGCGTGAGCATCCTGGCCATCCCGGTGGTGATCCTGTTGAGGCTTCTCGGCAATCAGGCCTTCTTCGGCCAGGCGACCACGCTCATCGCCGTCCTGTTCCTGGGCGGGGTGCAGTTGATTTCGCTCGGCATCCTGGGCGAGTACGTCGGCCGCATCTACGACGAAGCCAAGGGCCGGCCGCTCTACGTCCTGCGCCGCGCGCCAGACGCTCGCCCGGAGGATGGACCCCGGGCGCCGCAGACACTGTGAGGGAGTGACATGATCGACCTGACGATCGACCACGCGCGACGACAGCGCGCCATCGCGCGGGTGCGTGAGCGCAACATCATCATCCCGACCTTCGCCCAGATGAGGGATCCGAGCCGGATTCCCCCGCGGCTGCGGCAGGAGCTGGCCTCGATCGGCCTGTGGGACATCAACCCGCGCAACTTGTTCCGCATCACCTGGAAGAACCAGGCGATCCCCTCGGGCGGCGGCTTCGGCGGGGTCAACTACCTGGAGTTCCCGAGTGCACTGACCGGGGTGGAGGCGCGCATCCTGGCGCTGGTGGGCAAGTGGTTCCCCACAGGCGCCCACAAGGTCGGGGCTGCCTTCGGCTGCCTGGTGCCGCGGCTGGTCACCGGCCAGTTCGACCCGACCACGCAAAAGGCCGTGTGGCCGTCCACGGGAAACTACTGCCGCGGGGGCGCCTACGATTCGACGCTGCTCGCCTGTCAGTCGATCGCCATCCTGCCCGAGGGGATGAGCCGAGAGCGGTTCGAGTGGTTGTCGCGCGTGGCCGGCGAGGTGATCGCCACCCCCGGCAGCGAGTCGAACGTCAAGGAGATCTTCGACAAGTGCTGGGAACTCCGGCGGTCGGGCCAGGACCTGATGATCTTCAACCAGTTCGAGGAGTTCGGCAACTACCTGTGGCACTATGACATCACCGGCCACGCTCTGGAGGAGGTGCTGCAGCGCGAGCTCGGGCCGCGGGGCGTCTACCGCGGCGTCGTGGCCTCGACGGGCTCGGCTGGCACCATCGCCTGCGGCGATTACCTCAAGCAGGTCTTCCCGGCCAGCAAGATCGCCGCTGGTGAGGCGCTGCAGTGCCCCACGCTCCTGGAGAACGGCTTCGGCGCGCACCGCATCGAAGGCATCGGGGACAAACACGTCCCCTGGATCCACAACGTCAAGAACACCGACCTGGTCATCGCCATCGACGACAACGCCGTGGTGAACCTGGCCCGCCTGTTCAACGAGCCGGCTGGGCGGGCCTACCTGGCCAAGCGCGGCGTCCCGCCCTCGTTTGTGGAGAGGCTGGACCTGCTGGGCTTCTCGGGCATCGGCAACCTGCTGGCGGCCATCAAGTTCGCCAAGTACTACGAGTGCGGGCCGGAGGATGTCATCCTGACCGTGCTGACGGACTCGATGGAACTCTACGGCAGCCGACTGCAGGAGATGCGGCAGGAGTACGGCGAATACGGCCAGACGGATGCTGCCGAGCACTTCGCCCGCTACCTGAAAGGCACAACCACCGACGCCATGCTGGAGCTGCGCTACCCGGACCGCCGCCGCGTGCACAACCTGAAGTACTACACCTGGGTCGAGCAGCAGGGCAAGACCTACGAGGAAATCCAGGCGCAGTGGTATCAGCCCGACTACTGGACGGGTGTACAGCGGCAGGTGTCGGAGATCGACGCCCTGATCGAGGAGTTCAACCTTCAGGTGGGGTTGGTGCAGCAGTACGTCGACTGAGGCGCCGGCCCGGTTCCGCAGGGGGTGCGACGATGGAAATGCAGGCGGAGGACCTGGTCCTGGTGGCGGTGGTCAAGTCGCCGCGCGATCTGGAGATCGCGCGCGTGCTGGGCTGGTACCGCATTCCCCTTCGCACGGCGCCCAAGACGGTTCGCGTCGACTGGTTGGCGCTGTACCAACCGGGGCGCGTCGGGCCGGGGGGCGGGGCGATTCGCTATGTGGCGCCGGTGCGGGGCTACGAACTGACGACGCGAGGCGAGCTGCTGCGGGACGAGAAGGACCATCCCGCCGCCGACGAGCCCTACTACCGCCTGCAGCTGGGTCCGCTGCAGGCGCTGCCGCGGCCCATCCCGGCGCGACGCTGGCGCCGGATCACTTTCTTCTACACCACGGGTGCGCGGCTGCTGACCGCCAGCGAGATCGAGGACCTGACGGTGCCGCTGGGGGCGAGCGCGGATCCACTGTGGCGGCTGCTGCGGGAGCGTGGGGGGTGAAGTGGGGGCGCTCCGCACCAGGTAGGCGTCGTCTGAGGGGGTGTTGAGAACCGCCGCCCTTTGGCGCCCAGGCGCGGGCGGGCCCAAGGGCTCTGGCCCCGCTGCGTCAAGCGAGGGATATCCCTCGGCCTCATCTCCGGCCCCCCGCCGTCACGCGCCACGGCTGCGCGCAGTCCGGCGGCTTCTGCTTGGCTCCCTCTCCCCCTGGGCGTGCACAACGCGAGCGGATGATCAATCTCCTGCCCGGGGGAAGGGGTGGGGTGGGAAAGGGAGCAGGGCTGTGCGAATATCGGACGGTGCGTGCGGTCCGGCGTTCATGTGCTCTGTCCGTCTGCTGCTTGAACTGTGAGATGTGGCAAAGGTCCGGGACGCTTCTTCAAGTCCCTGGCTGAGGCGGGTCGGCCCCGAAAGAGACGAAGGGAATTCGCAATACCCCTTGACAGCGATCAAGGAGTGTGGTAGTATTCTCATGAGCCGAAAGCCATTTTCACGGTAGGGAAACACGGACGGATTGAGGAGCGGGGTGGTGGACCTGCGTTCCCATCCGCATCTCCACCGCACGCGTCGCTGGGTTCTTCCTCGGACGGTCCTTGTCAGGCAGGGGCGAGGTGTATTCGGGCCGCGCCCCTGTCTGCTTTCGTGGGGGGAGGCATGAGCAGCACAGCCGCCGAACGCATCCGCGAGTGTGGCGTCATCGCCATCATGCGTGCCAGCAGCTCCGATCAGCTGCTGGCCGCCGCCGACGCCATCCTCGCAGGCGGGGTCAACGCCATCGAGGTCACCATGACCACACCCGGGGCCCTGCGCGTGGTGGAACAGGCAACGGCGCGCTACGGCTCGGACGTCCTCTTCGGAGCCGGATCGGTGCTCGACGCCGAGACGGCGCGGGCCGCCATCCTGGCCGGGGCGCAGTTCGTCGTCGGCCCCACGCTCGACCTGGGCACGATCGCACTCTGCCGGCGCTACTCGGTGACCGTGATCCCCGGCGCCTACACGCCCACCGAGATCCTCACCGCCTGGCAGGCCGGTGCCGACATGGTCAAGGTCTTCCCGGCCGACGTCGGCGGACCCGCTTACTTGAAGGCCATCAAGGCGCCGCTGCCGCAGGTGAGCCTGATCCCCGTGGGCGGGGTGGACCTGGACACCGCGGCGGATTTCATCCGCGCCGGGGCCGCTGCTCTCGGCGTGGGCTCGGCCTTGATCAACCAGAAGCTCCTGGACGAGGGCAACTTCGCTGAGCTGACGCGGCGAGCAGCGAAGTTCCGCGAGGCAGTCGCCCGCGGCAGGGGCGGGTAGGGGCGGCCATGATTGAGCGGCGGGTGGCCTTCGACGTGATCCCGGGCAAGGAGCAGGAGTTCGAGGAGTTCTTCCAGCGCGAGTATCGGCCGGCCATGTCGCGCATGCCGGGCTTCGTGCGTGTCGAGCTTGTCCGGGAGCGCGAGGCCCCCTCCACGTACTGCATGCTGATCCGCTTCGAGTCGGAGGAGAGCGCCGCCGCGTGGAGGGAATCCGAGGCGCATCAGAGCCTCAAGCCGAGGCTGGCCTCGCTGCACCGCGGCAGCCGCCTGACCGTGTACGACGTCGTCGCCTGACGGGAGCGAGGCGTGGCGGAGAAACCGGCGAGCCCCTACAACATCCGTGTGCTGGAACGCGCCCTGACCGTGCTCCGCCTGCTGGCGGACGGCCGCCCGCGCACCCTCACCGAGTTGAGCGAGGAATCGGGCATGAGCGTCAGCACGACCTTCCGCCTGCTGGCCACGCTCTCGGCCCACTCGCTCCTGGAGCGGGACCGCAGCAACGGCAAGTACCGCCTCGGCTTGGCGGTCTTGGAGATGGCCCGCAGCTACCTGGAGGGCAACGACCTGCGCCGCGTCGCCCTGCCGATCCTGGAACACCTGCGGGACGAAACTGGCGAGACGGTGCACCTCGGGATCCTGGACGAGATGGAGGTGGTCTACCTGGAGAAGCTCCACGGGCATCATGCCATCGGGCTGATGTCGTCGCGCGTCGGCGGCCGGTCGCCGGCCTACTGCACCGGCCTGGGCAAGGTGCTCCTGGCCCACCGCGAGGCCGGCGAGGTGCAGCGTCACTTCGAGGCGCGAGGCTTGAGGCACTACACCTCCAAGACGCTGCGCTCGGTTCCTGATCTGATGCAACACCTGGAGCAGGTCCGGGCGCAGGGCTACGGCCTCGACGACGGCGAGCACGAGCCGGAGGTCCGCTGTGTGGCGGCCCCGGTGTTCGATCTGAGCGGGCAGGCGGTGGCTGCCGTGAGCGTGAGCGGGCCTGGGGCGCGCATGGATCCCTTGGCGGGGCAGCGGCAGCTGATCGAGCGGGTGCAGCAGGCCGCAGCCGAGATCTCCCACCGCCTGGGTCACCACGTCCCCGAATCCGCGAAGGCCAAGGAGGCCAGGACTCGACATGGCTAAGGTCATTGGCGCGCGGCCTGAGCCGCCCCCGCCCGAGGTACTCGACGGCTTCCGTGACCTGCTGAAGGTCTACAGCCCATCCTGCGTGGTGGCCGATGCGCAGGAGCGGCAGGGCGTGATGCGCAGCTACCTGCGCCCGCTGGCCCTCGACACCCGCTTCGTCGGGCCGGCGCTCACTGTGCGCCTCGAACCCGGGAACCAGGTCGACTGTCTCGACGCCCTGACGGTGGCCCAGGCCGGGGATGTGATCGTCGTCGACGCCGCCGGCGAAACCGAGACTTCGGTCTGGGGTGGGTTGATGTCGGGGCTGTGCAAGATGAAGGGCGTGGCGGGGGCGGTGGTGGACGGCGCCATCCGCGACACGGACGAGACGCGCGACCTCGGTTTCTTCATCTTCTCCAAGGCCATCGTCCCCCGCTCGACCCACACGCCGTTCTCCGGGCGCATGGAGCCGATCGAGATCAACGTGCCGATCCAGTGCGCGGGCGTGCTGGTCCGGCCCGGGGACTTGGTCTTGGGCGATGAGATCGGCGTGGTGGTGATCGCGCGCGAGGGCGCGGCCCAGGTGCTGGAGCGGGCGCGCGAGCAGGCAGCGCGCGAGGAGCAGACGCGAGCGAAGATTCGCCAGGGCCGCACGGTCGAGGAGCTGCTGGCCGAGTTCGGCCGCCTCTAGCCGCGACGGATGGCGAGAAGGAGGAGAGGAGCGAAGCAAACCCAAGCACGTGTGCTCAGGTTCTCACCCGTCTTCTGGAGGACACACGAAGGAGGGAAGACACCATGGCGAGCCTGAGAGGCGGTTTCTCACGCCGCCAGTTCCTGAAGGCCAGCGCGCTGGCCGCCTCGGGCTTGGTGGCTGCTGGCTGCGCGGGCCAGGCGCCCACGCCCGAGGCCGCGGTGCCGGTGGCTGCCGTCGAGGGCGCCACGCCGGAAGAGCGCGCCCTGAATGGAATCCGCGCCCTCAAGGAAGCAGGCGTGGTGAAGGATGGCGACACCTTCACCATCATGCACCACTCGGGCCAGCGCAACAACATCGTCCCCGCGCTCGAGGAGTGGAACCGGCTGACCGGCCTGAACTTCGTCAGCGCCGAGGTCGGGCTGGAGTCGGATATCTACACCCGAGCCATGAACGAGGCCGTGGTCCGCACTGGCGACTACGACATCTTCCTGACGTTCTGCAACTGGATCGGCGACATGGCCGAGGCCGGCCTCATCGTCGACCAGACCGACTGGTGGGCGAAGTACGACCCGGAGATCGATCACGGCCCGAACGCGTTCGTGGCGCCGCTCGACCGCTTCACCACGCTCTACAAGGGCCGCCGCTTCGCCATCGGCGCCGATGACGATGCCTTCAGCCTGTTCTACCGCAAGGACCTGATGGAGGATCCCGCGCTGAAGGCGGCCTTCGAGGACCGCTACGGCCGCGAGCTGGCGATCCCGCAGACCTGGCAGGAGTTCGACGAGTGGATCGCCTTCTTCGACCGGCCCGACGAGGGCATCCGCGGCGCCCACATGTACGCCGAGCGCTACTTCGCCTACACGGCCTGGGCGGCGCGCTTCGTCTCCAAGGGCGGGGCCTACTTCGACGACAACATGGACCCGCTCATCGTCTCCGATGAGGGCGTCACCGCCTTGGAGGAGCAGATCCGCCTGACGCAGAACCACATGTGGCCCGACGCCGTCACCGGCGACTGGTCGGTGGCCTACAGCCGCTTCCCCGAGGGCTCGGTCTTCTTCGCCTGGGCCTGGGCCAGCCTGGGGAAGTGGGCACAAGACCCCAGCACCTCGAAGATCGCCGGCAAGGTCGGCTACATGGACGTCCCGGGCACGATGCACAACGGGACGCTGGTGCGCGCCGACCCGCACGTGGTGGGCTGGAGCTTCAGCGTCTCCCGCTACGGCAAGGCGCCCGAGGCGGCGTACTGCTTCATCCAGTGGTTCACCGGCCCGACCGTCGGCGGGGAGGCGATCGCCCGCGTGGGCACGCTCGATCCGTTCCGCCGACCTTGGTTCGAGTCGGAGGCCATGAAGCAGGCCTACGGCGCGGAGTTCATGCCGGTGCTGCTGCGCCTGACCGAGGCGGCCTTCCCCGACATCTCGCTGCGGGGTGCGGCCGAGTACCTCGACAACCTCAACCTCAACCTGCAGCAGGCCTATGCCGGGCAGAAGAGCGCCGAGGCCGCTTTGCGCGACACGGCCGAGGCCTGGCAGCAGATCACCGACCGCATCGGCCGCCTCGGCCAGATCGAGGCCTGGCGCAGCGAGCGCAGCAGCTACCCACAGCCCATCCAGGACCTGTGGCGCTCGCTGGGGAAGTTCCCCGCCTGAGCGATCGATGCTGCGAGGAGGCCGGAGCCTGCTTCCGGCCTCCTCGCCCCCAGGCAGAAAGGTGACCTCATGACCGTTTCCAGCGCCACTGGCCCGGCCCCGCGGGCGAGACCCCTCCCACCCCTCGCCCGCCTCGAGCGCGCCCTGACCTCAGAGAAGCGCTTCGGGACCGCGCTCATCGCCCCCATGCAGCTGCTGCTGTGGTTCCTGCTCATCATCCCCACGCTGATCGTGCTCTACCTGTCCTTCGTCGCCTGGGAGCCGCGCATGGGCGTCGACTGGTGGGAGGCGCCGTTCGCGTTCCTGGGCAACTACGCCAAGGTCGTCGTGGACGGCCGCTTCTGGGCCGCCGTCGGCCGCTCGGCGGGCATTGTCGCCGTCGCCGTCAGCCTCGAGTTCCTCATCGGGCTCGGCCTGGCCCTGTTCTTCCTGCGCGACATCCCCGGCAAGCGGATTATGACCTCGGTCATCCTCTACCCGATGATGCTGCCCTGGGTGGTCGTCGGCCTGACGTTCTACCTGCTCTTCCTCGACCGCGGGCCGGTCAACTACGTGCTCACCCAGCTCTTCGGCCCCGGCGCAGCGGTGGAGTGGTTCAAGCATCCGCCCTTGGCCATGGCCTCGATCATCATCGGCGACGTGTGGCAGTGGACCCCGTTCCTGTTCCTCATCCTTTACTCGGGCCTGGCCGCACTGCCCAAGGACCCGGTCGAGGCGGCCATGACCCTGGGCGCCAATCGCTGGCAGATCTTCCGCCACATCACCCTGCCGATGCTGCGGCCCGTTCTCATCGTGGCGCTGGTCATCCGCGCCCTGGAAGCCTTCAAGATCTTCGACCTGGTGTTCATCATGACCGGAGGCGGCCCCGGCACCGCCACCGAGACGATCTCGCTGTACATCTACCGCGTGGGCTTCCTCTTCGGTCAGCTGTCGTACGCCGCGGCGATCGCGGTCCTGATCCTGATCCTGGTCAGCGTGATCACCAATCGAGCCGTGCGCTCGCTGGGTCGAACCTAGGGAGGCCATGATGAAGCGTTCTCGCTTTGCCCACCTCCCGCGAGGCCTCGTCTTGTTCCTGGCGGGCACGGCCATCTGCGTCGTCTTCATCCTGCCCTTGAGCTGGGTGCTGTCGGTGTCGCTCAAGCCCCCGCCGGAATGGGTGGCCTATCCGCCGACCCTCATCCCGCTGGAGCCGACGATCAGCAACTACATCATCCTCTTCCAGCCCGGGAACCCGGTGGGGACGATCGGCACCATGGTCAGCTCGGCCGAACCCGTCACCAAGGCCTTCGTCAACAGCCTGATCATCGTCCCCATCGCCACGGTGGCCTCGCTGTTCATCGGCACGCTGGCCGCGTACGGCGTGTCGCGCTATCAGGCGGGAGGCGCGATCCTCCCGCTCTTCGTCCTGACGACGCGCATGTTCCCGCCGGTCGCCTTCGCCGTGCCGCTGCTGGTCTACTTCCGGCTGCTGGGGTTGATCGACACCCAGCTGGCGCTGATCCTGATGTACACCGGGTTCACCATTGCCTTCTCGCTGTGGATGATGCGGGGGTTCATCGAGGGCGTGCCGCGCCACGTGGAGGAGGCCGCCATCCTCGACGGCGCCAGCCCGCTGCGCGTCCTGCTCACCATCACCCTGCCGCTCGTGCGGGGCGGCCTGGCCGCCACCGGGCTGTTCGTCTTCATCCTGAACTGGACCGAGTTCCTGCTCGCCCAGGTCTTCACCTCGCGCGAGGCCATCACCATCCCGGTCCAGGTCAGTCACTATGTGGGGGCGGTCGGGCGCTACTACGGGCCGATGGCAGCGCTGGGGGTGGTGGCGTCGATCCCGGTCGTCATCGCCGGCTACATCATCCAGCGGCACCTGGTCACGGGCTTCACCTTCGGTCTGGTGCGGGAGTAGCAGCATGGAAGGAGCAACGCCGCCCCTGATCACCCTCGAACGGCTGCGCAAGGAGTTCAACGGGCTGGTGGCCGTCGAGGGGCTGGACCTGCAGGTGTCGGAAGGCGAGTTCCTGTGCTTCCTTGGTCCTTCCGGCTGCGGCAAGACGACGACCCTGCGCATGATCGCCGGCCTGGAGACTCCCACCTCCGGCGAGATCTACCTGCGCGGGCAGCGCATCACCGACCTTCCGCCGCAGGCGCGCAACGTCGGCTTCGTCTTCCAGAACTATGCGCTGTTCTGGCACATGACGGTCTACGACAACTTGGCCTTCGGGCTCCGCGTGCGCAACCTGCCCCCCGCGCACATCGACCGCAAGGTGAGGGAGGTGGCGGCCATCCTCGAGCTCAGCGATGTGCTCGAGCAGAAGGCGAGGCGGCTGGACCTGAGCGCCATGCAGCGTGTCGCCATGGCGCGCACGCTGGCCACCGATCCGCAGGTACTGCTGCTGGACGAGCCGCTCAACAACTTCCGGCCGGGACTGCGCGAGGCCATGCGCGGCGAGCTCAAGCGGTGGCAGGTCACCCTGAAGCGGACGATGGTCTACGTCACGCACGACCAGGAAGAGGCCATGACCCTAGGGGATCGCATCCTGGTCATGAACGCCGGCCGCTGTGAGCAGCTCGACACGCCGCGCCAGGTGTACCACTCCCCGGCCAATCTGTTCGTGGCCGGCTTCATTGGCCGGCCGCCGATGAACTTCCTCGAGGTCGAATACCGCAGCGAGGACGGCCGCGCCTTCCTGCTGGGTGAACACCTGCGCTGGGAGGTCACCGGCCGGCGGGCGGAGGTCGAGGCCCGGCTGAGTGCGCCGCAGCTGGTGCTGGGCATCCGGCCGGAGCAGGTGCAGATCGCACAAGACAGCGCGATCGCCTCGAGCGACACCATCCCCGCGGTAGTCGATCTGGTGCAGCCCCTGGCGCGCAAGAAGATCGTCGACCTGCGCATCGACGGCGGGCTGATCAAGGCCGTCGTTCCGGCCGTCATGCCGCTCACGGCCGGGGATCGCGTCCGCCTCACCTTCGATCTCGGTCACCTCCATCTCTTCGATCGTGCCAGCGGGAGGGCAATCCTCTGATGTCACGCGTTCGCGTCCTTGGACTGCGCAAGGCCTTTGGCGCCCAACCGGCCGTGCAGGACCTCACCTTCGACGTCGCCGACGGCGAATTCTTCTGCCTCCTCGGCCCGCCCGGCGCCGGCAAGACGACCACCCTGCGCCTGATCGCGGGCCTGGAGAAGCCGGACGGGGGCGAGGTCTGGCTCGGGGAGGAATCGATGAACGGGGTTCCCCCCATGGACCGGGACGTGGCCATGGTGTTCGAGGACCTGGCACTGTATCCGCACTGGAGTGCATTCGACAACATCGCTCATCCCCTGAGGCTGCGCCGCCTTCCCAAGGCAGAGATCCGGCAGCGGGTGGAAGAGGTGGCGCGGATGCTTCGCATCGAGCATCTGCTGAAGCGGCGGCCGGGGACCTTCAGCGGCGGCGAGCGGCGGCGCGTCGCCATCGGCCGGGCCCTGGTGCGCAGGCCGCGCGTGCTGCTGCTCGATCAGCCCTTCACGGACCTCGATGCCAAGATCCGCCAAGACATGAGCAACGAACTCAAGCGGCTGCAGCTCGAGACCCGTCAGACGATGATCTACGCCACCCACGACTTCGAAGAGGCGGTGGGCATGGCCGACCGGATCATGGTCGTGCGCGACGGGCGGGAGGTGCAGACGGGCAGCCCCTACGACGTCTACGAGCGGCCGGCCTCGGCCTTCGCTGCCTCGTTTGTCGGCAGCCCAGCCATGAACCTTCTGCCGGCCGACCTGCAGGAGCAGGGAGATCAGGTGGAGGTCGTCCATCCGGCCTTTCGGCTGGTGCTGCCGCGCAGCGGCCGCGCCCCGCTGCCCGCCAAGGTGATCCTTGGGGTGCGGCCCGAGCATCTGGTGATCCACAGCAGCGTCGGCGCGGACGACCTGCCCGCCGCCGTCGAGATCGTCCAGCTGCTGGGGGAGGAACAGATCGTCGACCTCCGCCTCGACCCGAATACGGTCCTCAAGGCCATCCTCTCCCTCGAGGTGGAGGCCCGGCCGGGGACGCGCCTTGGGATTCGCATCCCTGCCGAGCGAACGCTGCTGTTCGATGCCGACTCCGGGCGGCGGGTCCTGCCGCCCCTGGAGACGTCCTGAACCGAGGCAAGGAGGTGGCCCATGGGCTTTGTCGACAGCCTGAGGCGGGAGCGGCTGCAGGAACGGATGCGCGAGGCCGGCCTGCAGGCACTCCTCTGCCGCCTGGCCGAGAACGTCGTCTACCTCACCGACTACTGGCCCCATCACGGGTTCTCGCTGGCCGTCCTGGGGACAAGCGGGAAGCCGCTCCTCTTCGTCCCCGAAGTGGAAGCCGGGTACGCGGACCCGGAGTGGGCGGAGGTCACCCCGTTCGGCTGGGGATTGCTCAAGGACCCTGATCTGGGCCAGACCTACCGCACGCTGCTGGAGTCGGTGAAGAGCAAACTGGGCCTGGCCAAGGCGCGCATCGGAGTGGAGCGCGGCTTCGAGGTCGTCGCGCCAACCTACCGCGCCGCCGAACCGGTCGTGCCCTCGTTCCCCTGGTGGACTCTGCTGGGGGAGGTCTTCGCCGAAGCCGAGCTGGTCGATGCGTCCGAGGTGCTGCAGTCGGCGCGTGCGGTGAAGACAGAGTACGAGATCGGCAAGCTTCGCCTGGCGAACGAGATTGCCGAGATGGGCATGAAGGCCTTCCTCGAAGGCCTGAGGCCGGGGCAGAGCGAGGCGGAGATCGGGGCGCTGGTCGAAAGCCGGATTCGCGCGGCGGGCCCGGGCCACCGCGGGGCTCGCTTGGTGCGTGCCGCGGCGGAGGTGGGTGCGGGTCCGGTCAACAGCACCAAGGGCACCTTGCTCGTGCCCTCCACGGCGCATCGGGTGGAGGCAGGGGATATCGTCATGGTTGAGCTGGCGACGGTCGTCGACGGCTACTGGTCCGACCTGACCTACGTCGCCGTCGCCGGCGAACCGACGCCGCGGCAGCGCGAGGTCCACAACGCCGTGCTCGAGGCACAGCAGGCGGCCGCGCGCGAGATGCGCGCCGGCGCCGGCTGGGCCGACCCCGATGCGGCGGCGCGCAAGGTCTTGGAGCAGGCGGGGTTGGCGCAGTACTTCGTGCACATCACCGGCCACGGCGTGGGCCTGCGCTATCACGAGTTCATCCCCTTCCTGATGCCCGGAGCGAGCGGCACCCTGCAGGCGGGGATGGTTGCCAGCGTCGAGCCCGGCGTCTACATCCCCGACTTCGGCGGGATCCGCATCGAGGACAACGTGGCCGTTGGGGACAGCGGGCCGATCTTTCTCTCGACGCCGCGTCAGCCGTGGTGAGGGCGCGGCGGACAAGCCACACGGGAGGAGGGACCATGAGGCTCAAGGACAAGGTCGCCATTGTCACCGGTGCCGGCAAGGGGATCGGGTGGGGCATTGCCAAAGTCTTCTCACAAGAGGGGGCGAAGGTGGTCGTCGTGGACTGGGACGAGGGGGCGGGGAAGAAGACGGCGGAGGAGATCACCCAGTCCGGCGGCGAGGCTCTCTTCGTGCACTGCGATGTGTCGAACGAAGAGCAGGTCAAGGGGATGATTCAGAAGGTCGTCGAGCGCTTCGGGCGGATCGATGTGCTGGTCAACAACGCCGGGGTGGGCGTGTACAAGTCGGTGCTCGATGCCTCCTCGGCCGACTGGGATCACTGCCTGGCCGTCAACCTCAAGGGCGTGTTCCTGTGCTCGAAGTACGCCATCCCGCACATGCAGGCCGTCGGCAAGGGCGCCATCGTCAACATCTCTTCGGTGCACTCGCACGCCACGGTCAACGGCGTGGCTCCCTACGCCGCCTCGAAGGGAGGCATCACCGCCCTCACCCGCAACATGGCCATCGACTACGGGCCCACGATTCGGGTGAACGCCATCGCGCCCGGGTGGGTGCTGACGCCGCTGATCCAATCCATCTTCAACAGTTACCCGGATCCGGTGGAGCAGCAGCGGCTGGTGGAGCAGCGGCAGGTGATGAAGCGCATCGGCCGGCCGGAGGACATCGGCTATGCGGCCGCGTTCCTGGCCAGCGACGAGGCCTCGTTCATCACCGGCACCCAGCTCTTCGTCGACGGGGGCCTGACGGCACAGCTGGAGGTCTGGTAAGCGGAGGGGGAGGATGTCAGAGGCGTCGCTCCACTTCAACCTGACCCAAGACGACCTGAGCGGCTTTGCCGGCAAGGGGCCGGCCTTCGTCACCTTCGGCGAGACCATGGTGCGCGACACGCCGGCGGATCAGCAGCGGCCGGAGGCGACGCGGTTGGTGCACCTGTCGCTTGCCGGCAGCGAGTTCACCCTGGCCGTGCTCCTGGCGCGCTTTGGCGTTCCCTCGGCCTACGTCACCCGGGTGCCGGCCAACCCCTACGGCTGGCTGCTGCGCGATACGGCGCGCAGCCAGGGTGTAAACACCGACTACTTCGTCTGGGCGCCGCGTGCCGAGCCCATCGGCCGCTTCATCTACGAGATCGGCCGAACGCCGCGCCCCGACGTGGGCTGGTATCAGCGCATGCATTCGGCCGCCAGCCGCCTCGGCGCCGGCATGGTCGACTGGAAGGCGGCACTGCGCGACTGCCGACTCTTCCACACCTCGGGCATCACCTTCGGCCTGGCGCGTCACAGCGGCTACGAGCGCAACTACCTGCTGGACGCCTTCCACGAGGCCATGGCCTCCCGCCCCGCCGACTGCCTGGTGGGGCTGGACTACAACTATCGCGGCACGCTCTGGACCAAGGACCAGTGCGCCGAGGTGATGACGCCGCTGCTGGTGGACCACGTCGACATCCTCATCACCACCATCGAGGACATGGCCAAGATCTACGGGATCGGCTGCGGCCGCTACACGGCGGAGCAGATCGACAAGGGCGAGTTCGGCGAACTCGGCGATGAGGACCTGCGGGCGTTCGCGGCTGAACTGATCGGCCGCTTCAGGGTGAAGATCGTCGCCGTCACCATCCGCTATCCCGATTCCTTCGAGCAGCACCGCTGGGAGTCGGCGGTGATGGGCGCCGACGGCACCTTCGTCCGCTCGGCGGCGGTGCGCCCGATCACGCTGTGGGATCGACTCGGCGGCGGCGACACGTGGAACGGAGGCTTCTACTACGGCCTGCTGACGGCGGGCTTCGGCCCCGAAGGCATGCGCAAGGGGCTCGTCGTGGGCGATGCCGCCACCCGCCTGCAGCAGACCCTCATGTTCGACCTGCCCATCGTCTCCAAGGCGGAAGTGCAGTCCCTGATCGAAGCCGACCTCAAGGGCGGAGGCAAGCGGACGGCGCGCTGACGGGAAGCGCTGCGGGGAGCCGGGGGCGAGCGCCCCCGGTCTCCTTTGCGCGCCGTCGCCGCCCGCTCAACTCCCGAGGCGAATCTCCCTGCGGAAGGTCAACAAAGGCGCCTATAATGGGGCCTGCCGCCAAGCCGGCAGGCGCCGCGCGCCGGCAGCCGCGGCCAAATCCGCAGTGAGGCAGCGCCGCATGGAGAGACTGCTCATTTGCTCCGGGATGCTGATCACCGCCAGCGAGACGTTCCAGGCGGACATCCTCATCGAGGGGGAAACGATCGCGGCCGTGGGCCGGGGCCTGGAGGCCGAGGGCGCGCAGGTCATCGACGCCGCTGGCAAACTCGTCCTGCCAGGCGGCATCGATGTCCACACGCATTTCGATCTCCCGATGTTCGGCACCGTCTCCTCCGACGACCACTACACCGGTCACAAGGCGGCCGCCTTTGGCGGCACGACGACGGTGATGGACTTCGTGCCTACGCCCGAGAGCGGGCCGCTGCGCGCCGGCATCGACGCCTGGCACGCCAAGGCCGACGCCAAGGCCGCCGTCGATTTCGGCTTCCACATGAACATCTCGCGTCTGGACGGCCAAGTGCTGGAGGACATCCCCCGCCTGCCGGACGAGGGCATCACCAGCGTCAAGGTGTTCACCGCGTACAACGACCGCCTGCGCCTGCAGGACGGTGACATCTTCCGCGTCCTGAGGCTG
>FWPV01006058.1_pt1 | contig 16526 bp, 13 predicted proteins | sample 2228371 | NCBI WGS metagenome assembly FWPV01 (sample SAMEA103939776, study PRJEB20133) | metagenome | reverse complement strand
GGTTTTTTTCAGCGACTCGAAGTAGTGCTTGAGGGGATTGGAATAGGAGTAGGCCCAGATGCCGATGTTGGGGGAGATGCGCTCTAGAATTTGATCACCGGCCAGCAAGACCCCATCGGTCTCACGCAGTAACATGGCATGTCCGTCGGCATGGCCGGGTGTCCACACGGCCCGATACCTCATGCCTGCTAGCTCGAGGGTCTCTCCGTCGGTAAAAGTCAGTGGGTTTTGGGCAGGGTGTACCCGACTGCGGGTTCTGGCCATTTCCTTGCCCAGGTCGGCCAGGTATTCATCACGAACACCATGCCGGTAAAAGAGGTCTTGCCCGATCTGGTTCATACGCTCCGGCTCGGTCCAGAAAATATGGCCTCGAGCTAGCTCCACGTCCAGCATCAGTACCCGAGGGCCCCGGGCCTCAATCAGGCCTGCCAGGCCGTAGTGGTCGGGGTGGTGGTGGGTGACAACCAGGTACTCGAGGTCGCCATACCCCAGCCCGTGCTCGTGCAGGGCGGCCTCGAGGGCGCTTTTTGCCTCGTCTGTATCCAGGGCGCAGTCGACCAAGGTGGGGCCATGGGTGCTACGGGGGCCCGGAAGCAGCAAATAGCAGTTGACGTGCCTGAAGGGGTAGGGAATGGGCACCGGAATTGCAAAAATCCCTGGTGCAACCTGGTTTGATAGCTGGATTGCCCCCGCCATATCCGGATTGTATCAAGTCAAACTTTTTGCTGCAGTTGCGGTTCGATAGTGTCTGGCTCGCTGGACACACGGGGGGTGGGTCATGGTACGATCAAGTCCCGTGATAGTTTGGCCGCTCAACCGCTGGAGTTGAGCTTTTGGTAGAGGAGCTTTTTTTGATGCTGCAAGAAATTCGTCGCAGTGTGGGGGCTTGTTATGAAATATATTTTTGTTACCGGCGGTGTGGTCAGTAGTTTGGGGAAGGGAATTCTGACATCTAGCCTGGGGGCTATCTTGCGCGGGCGCGGATACCGTGTGACCGCCATCAAGATTGACCCCTACGTCAACGTGGACGCGGGCACCATGCGGCCCTACGAACACGGTGAAGTTTTTGTCACCAGCGATGGAGCCGAGACCGACCTGGACATTGGCCACTACGAGCGCTTTCTTGATATCGATCTGTCTCGAGCCAACAACATTACCACCGGACAGGTATATTTATCGGTGATTCAGAAAGAACGGCGCGGGGAGTACCTCTCTCAGACCGTGCAGGTGATTCCCCACATTACCGATGAGATCAAAGACCGTATACGCCGCACAGCCCTCGAGCAAAACGCCGACATCGTGGTGGTGGAAGTGGGGGGTACGGTAGGCGATATCGAAAGCCTACCTTTTCTGGAGGCCATCCGTCAGTTTCAGTTTGATGAAGACGATCAGGATTTAATGTACCTGCACCTGACCCTGGTGCCCTATCTGGCCACCTCGGAGGAGTTCAAAACCAAACCCACCCAGCATTCGGTTTCCACCCTGCGTGGGGTGGGCATTCAGCCCGATGTGCTGGTGTTGCGCTCTGACAAACTGGTGCCGGAGGAAGTGCGAAAAAAGGTGGCGCTCTTCACCAATGTGCATGCTGGGGAGGTTTTTAGCAGCCCGACCGTGCAGCACCTCTACGAGATGCCCCTGGTGCTGGAGGAACAGGGCTTGGGGCGAGTGGTCGAGAAGAAGCTGGGATTGGAGCCTATCCAGCCGAACCTTACCTTCTGGCAGAACGCGGTGCGCAAGCTCAAGCAGCCTGCCGAAGAGGTCGCTGTGGCGTTTGTGGGCAAGTATGTCAAGATGCCCGATGCCTACCTGAGCATCCTGGAAGGCTTTCGCCATGCGGGGATTGCCCACGATGCGCGGGTTAATGTCAAATGGGTCAATGCCGAGGACATCACCGACCTAACCAGAGCCGCTGAACTGCTGGGTGATGTGGATGGGGTACTGGTCGGGCCTGGGTTCGGCATCCGGGGGGTGGAAGGCAAAATCCTGGCAGCCCGATACGCCCGCGAGAACCGGGTGCCCTACTTTGGCATATGCCTGGGTTTACAAATTGCAGTCATCGAGTACGCCCGGACAGTGCTGGGCCTCGAGGGGGCCAATAGCACCGAGTTCGACCCCTACACCCCTCATCCAGTGATTGACCTGATGCCCGAGCAGCTCGAGGTCGAAGGAATGGGCGGCACCATGCGGCTGGGCAACTGGCCCATGCGCATTCATCCCGAGACTCTGCTTTACAAGCTTTATGGCAAAGAGCTGGTTTACGAACGGCACCGCCATCGCTATGAAGTGAACCCTGCCTATGTCCAGCGCCTGATCGAAAACGGCCTGACGGTCTCAGCGGTAACACCGGGCGTACAGGGCAGAGGCGAGGGGCTGGTCGAAGCCATCGAGTTGTCAGAACATCCCTTTTTCATCGCTCTACAAGCCCATCCTGAGCTTTCCAGCCGCCCTATGCGGGTCTCGCCCCCGTTCAGTGGGTTTATTGGTGCAGCCCTCGAGCGCAAGCGCCAGGCGTTGTTCCAGCCCATCGAGCACTAGAGTAGCTGATGGGCAAAATGCCGCGCTGTGCGGCCCGAATAACCCCGGCCTTCCAGCGCAAACTGCAGGGCGGCTTTTCGGGTAATTTCGTCTAGTTCTCGTCCCAGGATGTGGGCTACCGCCTCCAGGTAGAGCTCCTGATCGAACGGAGGAAAAGTCAGCACCAGCCCAAAGCGATCGGCCAGGGCCAGCTTGTCCTGCAAGGTGTCCCAGGAGGCGGGGTCGGCAGCGTTTGGATCGGGCCGGTCTGACCACTGCTGGGTGACCAGATTGCGGCGGTTGGAGGTAGCGACCACCAACACATTCGAGGGTCGCTCATAAACCGCACCTTCCAGCAAGGCTTTGAACTGGTGAAACTGTTCGCTCTCGCTGGCGAAAGCCAGGTCGTCCAGATAGAGCACGAACTTGAAGGGCAAAGGAGTCAATAACTGCAGTAGGGCCGGTAGCTGCTTTAGTCCATCCAGAAGCACTTCTACCAACCGCAGGCCCTGGTCGGCATAGTGGGTGCGCAGCGCCTTGACCGAAGTGGACTTACCGGAGCCCCTGGCCCCGTACAAAAGCATCGGGACGGCAGGCTTCCCGGCCAGGAAACGCTCCACATTGGTGCGCAGGGTGTGAATTTGTCGGGCGTAGCCGACCAGGTCATCAAAGCTGGCAGGGTCGGGCTTCTCGATAGCCTGCATCTGATGACCAAACAGAAAAGCCGTATGGTGGACGTATATTCCATAACCATAGGTCTGATAAAGGTTTTGTAAAGCAGCCGGCGACCCTTCCAGCAGTACTTTTAGCGAGGCGCTTTCGGCTCTATTGGGTTCCCGGTTGCCGAAAGCCGAAAAGGGGTACTGCTTTTTGAGGCGCTCCAGCTCTCGGCGCAGGTGTCCCAACTCCTGGCTGATCCAATCGGCCATTCCAGGGCTCAGTGGCTCGCTTAGCAAGCGTCGGGCCAGGGTTTCGTCTGCCAGAATTCGCTGGCTGAGCACCCAGGCCCAGGGCTCTCCGGAGGGTACTCGAGCGTTAAAGAGTTCGGCCAAAGGGGTATCGTGGATGGGAGGAAATAGCTGCATCGCAGGCCATTTTATCCCGATGCTCCTGGCTGAAGCAGAAGGTTTTATACTTCCCGAAAACCGCTCTAGGCCCTTACGTTGGCCTTGCTGGGGTTGGCCACTTCCATAGCTTCCTTGCCAGAGGGCGAGGTGATGCGTTTGATGAAGATATCAACCAGCTTGGGATCGAGCTTTTTACCCTTGAGGCGGTTCAACTCCTCGATAATTTCTGCCGGCTTCCAGGCTCGCTTGTAGGGGCGAGGGCTGTAGAGGGCATCGAAGGTGTCAACTACCGCAAAGATGCGGGCCAGGATGGGGATATCCTGGCCTTTCAGGCCATCTGGGTAGCCGCTGCCATCCCAGTTTTCGTGGTGGTAGCGCACGACTTCCAGTGTTTCTTGAGGCAAAAAGGGAACCCGTGAAAGCATTTCCCAGCCTTTGAGCACGTGGCCTTTCATGATTTCCCATTCTTCTTCGCTTAGTTTGTCGGGTTTGCGCAGGATGTGGTCGGAGATGGAAAGCTTGCCAATATCGTGCAAATAGGCACCCCAGCGCAAGAATTTACGAGTGGTGGCATCAAGATTTAGATCCTGCGCCAGTTGATCGGCCCAGGCCACCACCCGTTTGGTATGGCCCTGGGTCTCGTGGTCGCGAAATTCCAGGGCCAGACCCAGGGCGCGCAGGGTGCCGTCGTAGGCATCCTCGAGGTGCTTAAGAGCCTCCATTTGCCCAAGCTGGGCCCCCATCACCCTTGCCAGCGAGTTGGCCATGGCCTTTTCGTCGGCTTGGAAAGGTTTATTGCCTTCTCGAGCCAGAATCACCACGCCCAAAGGCCGCTTCTGCCGGGCCGAGACCGGTACCGCTGCCGTGGACCAGCCTGCGCTTTCCGGGATGCCCTCGAGGTAATTGCCCACCACAAAGGTATCGGTGAGGCTGGCGTGGCTGCTGAGTTTTTGCTGGGGCAGATGCCGCCCCCGATAGCGCTCGAGGGCTCCGCGCGCACTGACCACCACCGGCTTTCCCTCGCGGAATCGTACGAAAGCCAGGTGCGGCGCAATGTTGAGGTTGTATAGCGAGGCCATGGCGTTTTCGGTGAGTTCCAGGGGGTCGTTGGCGGTACTGATGCTCAAGCTACCTTCCTCGAGTAAGTTCATAAATCGCAGCGATTCCTCGAGTTCCTTCTGGGAACGCCGATCTCGTTCGCGGAGCCAGGCCACAAAACCCAGCGCGACCAAACCCGGGAGCACAGTGACCAGCAAGCTGTCCAGGCTGAGGTTGTAGCTAGGGTATAGGTGTTGCCCGACGGTGTACATAAGCACCAGCGGTATGACCCAGCGCATTCCTTGCGGGCCATCTTTCCAGACCCAGGGAATCAAAAAAAGAAAGCTAAAAGCCTGGTAGCTATCGGGCAAATAGAGAAACGAAACCACGCCCCAGACAAGCAATCCTAGCAGGCTCAGAAGGTTTTGATTCTGTAATGTCTTCAGGTTGGCAAATCCCATAGTACGCACGTTGCCCTAAATGTAGCACTGCGGGTTTGGCTCGAATGGTTATTTGCCACCCCGGGCAAACCTGGTCAGAGGTGTCGATGTAACAGGTCATCTCATGGCGACATATAAAAAAAAGCCAGAGCAATCGGCCCTGGTTCCCGACTACTCTTGCTTGGTGGGCTGTACAGGAATCGAACCTGTAACCCACTGATTAAGAGTCAGTTGCTCTGCCAATTGAGCTAACAGCCCAAGCAACACATAAATATAGTTATTTCAAGATGTCTTGTCAATATCGTTTGACCGTTTTTGCCCTGCCATGCTATCTTTGAACTTGCGTTTTAGCTACAAGGCTAGACGTACAATCGGGGAGTAGCGCAGCCTGGTAGCGCATCTGCTTTGGGAGCAGAGGGTCGCTGGTTCGAATCCAGTCTCCCCGACCAAGCGCCCCCGAGCCTGGTGCAAAGCAGAGGAATCTAGGCTCAAACCAGCGCAAAGTGCAGCACGCGGGAGTAGCTCAGTTGGTAGAGCGTCAGCCTTCCAAGCTGAATGTCGCGGGTTCGAATCCCGTCTCCCGCTCCAACCAACCGCCTCACAGGCGGTTTTTTGATGCAGGCCCACAGGATGGTTTTTCGGTTGAGGTGAGTCTGCTAAACTGTCGCTTGCCCCATAGTGGGGCCGCGCGCGCCCGTAGCTCAGTGGATAGAGCAGCCGCCTTCTAAGCGGTAGGTCAGGGGTTCGAGTCCTCTCGGGCGCGCCAAAACCTACTGGATTCAAACCATGCTTACCGGATCGAAAGACCTCCAAAGGCCTGGTTGTGATGTATGCAGCGCAACCCAGCCTCTTCAAATCTTTGGATTCAAAGACTATCTTTTTGAATCCGGTATGATACCAGATTCGGTCAGTTCGCCGCCATTCGGCGACGAACTAACCCGACCGAAGTTATCCGCGTAGCGGAGGGCGATACCGCCCCTTGGATGGGAGACGCTTTCTTCGCGGAGATGCTTGTTTCGCCGACCGAAGGGATACGCTTTCTTCGCCGAGATGCTTTTTTCGCCGACCGTAGGGAGGGGTGCGTAGCGAGGGGTGGGGTGCGTAGCGAGACGTTTGTTTCGCCGACTGGAAGGAGGGGTGGGGTGTGCTCTAGGATTCAAGTTGCGCTGCGCGCGGCGCAACCAAGCCTCCGAAGTTTTTCGTTTTTAGTGATTATTTTTTTGAATCCGGTTTGAGAACCGCTCTATTTTGGGTTCCCAGATGCTGTAGCACCTTTTGGGCTGTGGCGCGGCCCATTCGGATGACCTCCGGCAATCCAACCCCTTGATAGGCCGCTCCGCTCAGATAGAGTCCAGGAAGATTTTCGGCCTCCAGGGCTTTGCTAACCCGTTCTTGATGGCCTACCGTATAGCGAGGTAGACCCTGTTGCCACCCAAAAACCCAGGTGTGCAGGGGTTGAGGACACTTACCCCATAGCCTGGTCAGGTCGTTTTGGGCAAGCTGTACTAGCTGGGGTTGCTCGGCCTTTATCCCGGAAAAGTAGGCTCTTACCAGCCCGAAGCCTTCTGGTGCACGGCCTTGCCATTTTTGATCGGTCCAGGTAAAACCCCGCGCGCTAAAGCCCTGACCCACTGCCAAAAGCATTCCATGACCCGTTCGGCGGGGGAGTTGTTCTTTGGCAAAGGCAAAAGTGACTGTTGCAGAGTTGCTGTAAGGGATTTGTTGCAGCGCCGTAGCAGCTTCGGGGTGAAGCTTCTCCAGCAGCTTTCCAGAGACCCCAGCGGGCGTTGCTAGTACGACGGCATCGGCATCAAGCGAACCCTCGGTTGTGTGAACTGCCCAGCCATCGTTGCGCTCGAGGCTCGTTACTGCCGTGCCTAACTGGATGTGTACGCTGGTCAGTCGGGCTTTTATAGCTTCGACCAGGGTTCCCAACCCGCCCTCGAGCGAGGCGAAAAGTTGCCCGGCCTCGCGGCTTCCCCGCTCCCTGCGCTGCTGGATGGCACCCCGGATCAGGCTGCCATGCTGCTGCTCGAGCGCCTTGAGCTGCGGAAAAGCCGCCAGCGTGGAGAGTTCGTAGGGGTCACCCCCGTAAATGCCGCCGGAGAGCGGACCGACCAGACGCTCCCAGACCTGGCGCCCCAGCCTGCGTACGATGAAAGCCCCGAAGGCTTCGTCGCCTCCTGGTCCTCTGGGCAAAAACAGATCCAGTGCGGCTCGAGCCTTGCCAAAGGGACTTAAGAGCGGGCTGCGGGCCAGGGCCCCCAGGTCGCCCGGCACCACCATCTGCAAGCCTGCCGGTATGGGCAGAGCCTCGCGCCCATCGTGGATCAGAGCGGAGGGATGAGCCGGAATGGTGCCCACCACACGATTCTCCAGGCCAAGCTCGGATACCAGTTCCAAAGCCCAGGGCTTGTACCGCACCACCGCGTCAGGGCCGCCCTCCAGGAGGAAACCATTTTCGGCAATGGTGGTGACCTTGCCGCCCAGTCGCATATCAGCTTCCAGCAGCGTAATGCGCAGGTTGGGATCAGCTTGATGTGCGTAGTAAGCTGCCGAAAGACCCGCCAGCCCACCCCCTACAACGACGAGGTGTGCCACTAGACCACCTTCTTACTAAAGCGCATCCATTCCCGTAGCACCAGGTCGCGCAGCACCTCGATGTAGTCAGGGTCCGCATTCAGGCTTCGGGTGCGCAGGAGCCGCAGGCCGAGCTCTGAAGCGGTGTTCTGGGCTTCGTAGTCGAGGTCGTAGAACACCTCGAGGTGATCCGAAGGAAAGCCCACCGCCGTGACCACTACCTCGTCAAAGCCTTCCGCTTTGGCTTTTTGGAGTTTTTCGTTCACATCGGGCCCAATCCAGGGCTCTGGCGTGCGGCCTGCCGACTGCCAGGCAATGTCCCAGTGGGCGAGTCCCAGCTGTTGGGCTACCAACCTGGCAGTTGTGAGCACCTGAGACTGGTAACGCCCGTCCTGGGCGGCTTTTTCGGGAATGGAGTGGGCCGTGAAGAGAAACAGTGCTTGCTTGGGTTCCCGCAAGCGCCAGAGTTGCTCCAGAACACGGCTGACAAGCGCCTGGATGTAGCCGGGGTGGTCGTGGTACTCCTCCACCAGGCGAAACTCGAAGGGATGCCCAAGCTCGGCCAGGGTCGCCTGAACCTTCTCCTGGTATTCGGCAATGCTACGGGCCGAAAAGTGTGGGGCCGCCACAATCCCCACGGCCTGCTGGACCCCGTCTTCGGCCATGCTCCTCACTGCCTCGGCAATGAAGGGATGCCAGTGCTTGGTTCCGTGGTAAACACGAGCGGGGCCGCGTACCCGTGGGCCGGGGGAGGCGCTGAGGGGGTTGGGGTAGAGGGGCACCGAGGCATTCAGAGCCGCCTCGAGCCGCACCGCCTGGGCGTAGGTAATCTCGTTCAGGGGGCTACGCCCGATTAGTTGATAGCGCTCCTCGAGCTCCAGCAATAGCTCCTTGCTGGGGGGGCGTCCCCGGCGAATATCGGTATAGTAGGGTTCAATTTCCTCACGCCGATAAGGAGTGCCATAGGCCATCAAAAGTACGTTCATGGGTTCTCCAGACGCGCCATGCGGCGCCTATTCGAGAGGCAGAGTCGGATCAGCAGTTTTTGGCTCTGGCGTTCAATGGACCTCGAGCTTCCAATCAGGCCAGATCTTCCAGGGTCTGCCGGATGTCTTTCTTCACACAGGTGAACATGGGGGTATCTCGCAGGGTGTACTGGCTGGCTTCGGTAAAACGAAGACGCTGCACCAGGTCCACAAACTCCTGGGGGTAGTTGGAGTCGAAGGCCACCACGAACTCCTGGTCATCTATGCCATAGGAGTAGGAGGTGTTGAGGGTTACTCCAGTAAAAGGGGCCGAGACGTAGATGTGCTCATCCATCATGCCCTGGCGGGCTTGAGGCGAGAGGTCGTACCAGGGGCGGGTCTTGATGAAAGGATATACAAAGAGGTACTGACCCTGCCCTGGCAAAAGCTGTACCCCTTCTCCTTCTGGGTTGAAGCGGTCTACATAGATGGAGCGCTTTTGCATCGAGAGAAACGAGTAGGGCTGGCTCAGGTATCCGGCCAGAGCGGTGCGGTTTAACTCGCTTTGCATGGTCTGGAAGTCGGGCAGGTGGAAGCTGATGCGCCAGAGCATGAAGTCCACATCGGCCCTCAGGCCGACCAGACTATAGCTGCGTAAGATGAAACCTTCCCCGCGCCTGGCCCAGCGCTCGCAGACTTCGGCAAACTCGGCTTTGGCGCTTTCGATGAACTCTCCGCTCTGCCGGCGAAACTCCGGGCTTAACTTGAAGAAAGCGTAGTTCATGAACTGCCGTTTGGCCTGATCCGGGGCTTTGCGGCTGACCAGGCCTGCCGGGTCGAGGTCGACCATGCGCCTTGTTTCTTTCTCCTTGTAATCGCGGGTGTCCTTCTCGTTCATGTGGGTTCCTCTTGATCTCGCTTGAACTGGTGAACTACTTCCACCAGATGGGCTACGTGCTCGGGGGGGGTGGTGCGAATGACCCCATGCCCCAGGTTGAAGATGTGGGGGCCGCCCCGCCCAGCCCGCAAGACCCGCTGAGCTTCCAGTGTGATGACTTCGGGTGAGGCCAGCAGGACGGCGGGGTCGAGGTTGCCTTGCAGGGTTTGGCCCCGCACCAGGGGGCGTACTTGATCCAGGCTCATACGCCAGTCCACGCTCAGCACCTCGCAGGGTAGCTCGGCCATGGCAGGGTAGAGGTGGCTGGCTCCTACGGCCAGGTAAAGACGGGGCACCCCCAGGCCACTGAGGGCCTCGAGGACAGCCCGGTTGTAGGGCAGGCCGAAAACACGGTAGCTCTTTGAGTCGTGCAGCCCTGCCCAGGAGTCGAAGAGCTGAATGGCCTGGGCCCCGGCCTGAACCTGAGCCTTCAGGTAGCGGATAGAGAGTTCGGTGAGCTTCTCCAGCAATCGGTGGGCAGCAGCGGGTTCCTGCCACAAAAAAGCTCTAAACAACTCGTAGTCTTTGGAGCCGGCACCCTGGATCAAGTAGGTGGCCAGGGTCAGGGGGGCGCCCCCGAAGCCAATGATGGCTGCCCTGTGCTCGAGGCCCTCGAGTTCTCGGCGCACCAGCCGCAGGGCATCGGCTACAAAAGGAGCAATCTCCTCGGCCTGGGGCAGGTACAGGGCTTCAATCTGGGCCTGACTGCGCAGCGGTCTGACGACCACAGGACCAGGGTTGAACTCGATTTCCACGCCCATTGCAGGTAAAGGGGTCATGATGTCGCTGAAGAGGATGGCCGCGTCCAGCGGGAAACGTTTCAGGGGCTGTAGCGTGACCTCGGCAGCCAGCTCGGGGGTGCGGACCATCTCCCAGAAAGGCGCTTTGGCCTTGATGGCTCGATATTCGGGCAGGTAGCGGCCCGCCTGTCGCATCAGCCACACCGGAGCGCGGGAGGTGTTCTCACCCCAGGCGGCGCGGAGGAAGAGGGAGGTGGTCGGAGTATTTTGAACCATCACAGATTTTCCTGCCTTGAAGCTTCTGCTTTGCTCTCAGGTTGTGGGGTGAAGCGGTAGCCGACCCCCCACACGGTATGGAAGTGCAAGGGGTTTTGGGGGTCGGACTCAAAGAGCCGGCGCAGCCGTACCACGAAGTTGTCGATGGTGCGACTGCTGGGGAAGACCTCCTGGCCCCAGACCCGATCGAGAATTTCATCCCGGCTCACCACCTCGCCGGCCCGCTCGACTAGAAGGCGTAGAATGGCCATTTCACGCTCACCCAGCACCTCCTTGCGACCATCTCGCAGTTGCACTGTCCAGGCGCGGAAATCAAGCTGGTGTCCCGCAAAGGTGTATGTGGGAGTGGCGCGGGTTTCCTCGCGGCGACGCAAAAGATTCTTGACGCGTAGCAGAAATTCTGGCAGGTGGAAGGGCTTGCCCAGGTAGTCGTCGCCTCCAACGCGAAGCCCCTCAACCCGGTCTTCGGGCTGGCCTTTGGCTGAGAGAAACAGAACCGGGGTGGTGAAACCCAGGGCCCGCATCTGGCCACAGACCTCGAGGCCATCCAGCCGTGGCAGCATGACGTCCAGCACCACCAGGTCGGGGTTCAGTTCGCGCCAGCGCCTCAAGGCACTGGCACCGTCGGGAGCCACCTCGACCATGAGGCCCTCGCCCTCGAGGTTATCGGCCAGCACCTGAGCCATGGCAGGTTCGTCCTCGACGATGAGCACCCGATGGGGAACAGGCCGGATGGGAGTTCCCTGGGGTTTCATAGCGGGTGTCCCTCCGGCCTGGGTGAGCCTTCATCGGAATGGCCTGGTTCTGAGGTAGTGTAAGTCTGGAGCAGCGGGAAGCGCAGGCAGAAACGAGTACCCTTGGGTAAGGGCTCGGCCTGCACGCTTCCGCCCATCAGTTCGGTAATGCCCCGCACCAGGTAAAGGCCGAGGCCCAGGCCGCGGGTATTGCGGGTTTGCTCGTCGCCCACCCGATAGAAAGGCTCGAAAATCTGGTTGACTTCCCCTTTGGGCAGACCAACGCCGCGATCCTCCACCAAAAGCAGCGCTTGCCGCCCCTCGGCCTTGACCCGCACCCAGATGGGCTTGGGGTCGGTAGGACTGTACTTTACGGCGTTGTCGAGCAGGTTCGAGAGTACCAGCCCTAAAGCCTCGGGGTCTACTTCCACGGGCAGGGGCCCTTCGCAGGCTTCGAAGTACAGGCTGGCACCCCGGGCCTCGAGCACACTGCGCTGGCGCTCTACACACTGGCGCACCACCTCGCCGAAGTCCTGGGGGCTTTTTTTCATCTGATGTAGCCCCTGGGCCAGCCTTGAGGTGGCCAGCAGACGTTCGGAGAGATCTTCCAGCCGGTCGACCTCATGGCCGATGTGGACAAGGTAAGCCTGCTGTTTTTCCCTGGGCAGCTCGCGCATTTGCAGGGTCTCGAGGATGAGCCGCAAGGTGCTGATGGGGGTGCGGAACTCGTGGGTGGCGGCCATCAAGAAATTCTGCTGGCGGCGCTTGAATTCCTGCTCACTTCGCAGGCTGTGGGCGATGATCCAGAGTCCACCCAGCATCACCAGCAGGAAGAAAGGCCCCTCATAGGAGAACATTCGCAGATGACGCATTTGTTCTGCGCGGTAGTGAGCCAGCCGTTCGGGGTTGACAAAGACGGTCTCGCCCTGCACCTCGAGGTGGGGAAATGCCTGTTTAAGCTCACGCAGCAGGGCCTCGCGTTTGTCCGGTGCAGCGGCAGCCCAGAGCTGCTGCACCAGAGCAGCTTCTTGCAACCAGGTGGTTTCGGCGTACTCGATGTTTTGCTGGATGTACTGCCGCTGGAAAATCACCCACCAGACCACCTGGGCAATCAAAAAGGTCACCACCAGCCCAAACGCCAGCCAGACCCATCGCCTGGGGGCCTTCCGATGCCTGAACCAACCCACTGACCAAACCTCCTTCAAATCCACTGCTTTTCTGCTGCCTCGAACGCGTGGTAGCTGATGATGAGATCGGCACCGGCCCGCTTGATGGCTAAGAGCGTTTCTCGCACGGCTCTGGCCTCGTCCAGCACGCCGGCTTGAGCGCCTGCTTTGAGCATGGCATACTCCCCACTCACGTTGTAGGCTACCAGGGGCAGATGAGTGGCAGGTCGCAATCGGGCCAGGATGTCGAGGTAGGCCAGCGCGGGTTTGACCATCAGTAGGTCGGCTCCCTCGGCTTCGTCCAGTGCCGCTTCCCGCAGGGCCTCGCGGGCGTTGCGTGGATCCATCTGGTAGCTCGAGCGGTCGCCAAAGCCAGGGGCGCTCCTGGCGGCCTCCCGAAAGGGGCCGTAGAAGGCGCTGGCGTACTTGACAGCGTAGGAGAGAAGGCCCACCTCGGTATACCCAGCCCGGTCGAGCTCCTGCCGTAAGTACCCTACCCGGCCATCCATCATGTCCGAGGGGGCTACAAAGTCGGCCCCCGCTTCGGCATGAACCAGGGACATGGCCGCCAACTGACGCAGCGAGGCGTCGTTGTCGATGCGCAGGCCTCGAGGGGTTTCTCGTAACACGCCACAGTGCCCGTGGCTGGTGTGGGCACACAAGCAGACGTCGGTGTAAATGACGACCTCCTCGCCAAAGGCTTTTCGAGCCTGCCGGATGGCTTGGGGCACTACGCCCTCGGGGTCAGCTGCGCTCAGCCCCAGGGGATCTTTGTGCTCTTCTGGAAGCACCCCAAACAAAAGCAGCGATCGCATCCCCAGCGCCAAAGCACGCTCAACCTGCCGCAAGAAGCGATCCACACTCAAGCGAGCAATGCCTGGCAGGGTTCCGATGGGCTCTTCCATGCCCTGTCCAGGAATCAGGAAAAAAGGAACGATGAAGTCGGATGGGTGCAGGTGGGTTTCAGCTACGCTCTCGCGAAGGGCCGCACTGCTGCGCAAGCGGCGGGGGCGCTTTGTAAGCTGTATGGGCGCTTCCCGCGAGGGGGGCTTTGTAAGCTGTATGGGCGCTTCCCGCGAGGGGGCTTCAGGGTTCTTCAGGTCGAGCATGGTTCACCTCGGATGTTCAGGATGGCAGCGACGATGGCTTTGATGTCGGGCTGGGCTACGGCGCTGTGTGCAAAGCCCCGCTCGTCCAGGGCCCGAGCGGTAGTGGGGCCAATGGCCAGGCAGTGGGCTTGTTGCCCGATCGCCTCGGGGAGGGCCCAGACGGCCGACGGGCTGGCCATAAGCAGCAGGTCGGGGGCGGGCATGTTTGCCGGCCAGGGCCTGGGCCGGGTCTCGTAGACCACCACGCTCCGAACGGTGTAGCCGGCTTCTTGCAGCCTTCGCGACAGGTGGGGTCGGGCCAGATTGCCCTGAGGGAGCCCCACAAACCCGAAGGGCCGCATCGCCAGAAAAGCCTCGGCCAGGCTATCGCTGTTTTCCTGGGGAGCCATTACCTCAACCCGGCCTCCCGAGGCCTCGAGGGCCCGTTTGGTGGCCTCGCCCACTGCGCCCAGAGCCCTTCCTGAAAGCTTCAGGCCCAGTTCCTGGATTGCACGCACTGCAGCGACGCTGGTGAAAAGCCACCAGCGGCAGTCCAGCAGCGGTGTAGGGTCGGCCCTTAGGGTTTGGGTCTCGATGAGGGGTATCCGCCAGACCTCGAGGCCCAGGGCTTCCAGGACTTCCTGCAACCCTTCCAAACGGCCTTCGGACTGGGTCAGGGCGATGCGCATACCACCTTCGGGTTCTGGGCAAGAATCTGCTGAAAGACGGCTTCGGCCACTGCTTCAGGCGTGGAGGCCTGGGCGCGGTAGGTCTGTCCGTCGTACCAGGCTATGAGCAGAAGGCCATCGGGGAAACTTTGCGCGTAGGCTCCCAGCGCGAGCTGACAGCCCCCGGCCAGCCTGGCCATCAGGCCCCGCTCGGCGGCCACGGTCGCGAGAGCGGTGGGGTCATCGAGCGTTTTTAGCAGCGCTTTTAGCGAGCGATGGTCGACCCGACACTCCAGAGCCAGCGCGCCCTGGGCCGGTGCGGGAACCAGCTGCTCGGGTTGGAGAACCTGTAGGTGCAATCCGCTCAGGTTCAGCCCCAGCCGGCGCACCCCGGCGTAGGCCAGCAGAATGGCCTCATACTCGCCTTGCTCGAGCTTCTCGATACGGGTCGGCACGTTGCCGCGCAGCTCCAGGGTTTTCAGGTCGGGTCGCAGGTGGGCGAGCTGCGCCTGGCGCCGAACCGCGCTGCTGCCAACCCTGATGCCTTTGCGCAGGGGCAGTACGGGTTCTGTCTTATCGAGTGCCGAAGGGCGAATCAGAAGAAGCTCGCGGGGATCTTCGCGCGGCGGTACGGCGGCAATTTCCAACCCCTCCGGACGGGCACTTGGGAGGTCTTTGTAAGAGTGGACGGCCAGGTCGGCCCGGCCATCCAGTACCGCCTCCTGCACAGCCTTGGTGAAAAAGCCCTGGCCGTGCATCTGGGCAAAGGGGACCTGAACGCGGTCGCCTTGCGTCTCAATAATCAGAATCTCGGCCTGCACACCCTGCGACTCGAGTTGTGTCCTCACCCACTCCGCCTGTCTAAGGGCCAGACGGCTGCCCCTGGTGGCGATACGGACAGTTTTAGCCATGAGGGTCCTCCGACGGCATGATTTCGTGGATTTCGTTCGTTGTGGTGTCGAGACCGGCCTCTTGCAGAAAGATTCTCGCGGCCTCGGTGCCCTGTTTGCGGGCCAGCCCGCGGAGTCCTTTGACCGGAAAATGGGCGAAGCGATGGGCCAGCCGCTGCACCAGTTCGGGCTCGAGAAGTTCGCCCACGGTCTCTTGAAGGGTACGGCGGTAGGTATCACGCATCTGGGCTATGGCCGGCCCCATGGTTCGCTCCGACCAGTCGGCCAGGGCACGATCGAGTTCCTCGAGCACGATTTGCTCGGCTCTGGCCAGGTCGGCCTGCAGGCGTTGTCTGCGGGCTTCACCCAGGCGCTGCATCCACTCGAGGTTGATCAGTGCAGACGGGTGCCCGCGCAGGGCGGCAGGATCGACATTGGGTGGCAGACCCAGGTCTACGATGGCCCGGAGTGCTGGCTGCTTTTGCATGAAACCTGCTCCAATCAGATGTTTGACCGGGGTGGCGACCACCAGACCCTCCAGCATGGGCGGGGTGCTGAGGAAGGCTTCCAGCGCCATGTACCTTGCGCCAAGCTCCAGCGACAGCTCCTCGGCCCTGGCCTCGGTGCGGTTGACCAGCCAGAGCTCCAGGTCGGAATTGGCCGCCAGGCTACGGGCGGCCAGACGGCCCATCTCCCCTAGCCCCACCACCGCTACTCGAGCAGGTTTGGGCAGCCGGGCTTCGAACTCCGGGCGGGCCAGACTGAAGAGCGAGGTCTGGGCGGGAGCCAGCGATATCTCGCGCCGCACTCGCTTGGCAATGCGCAGCGCCTGTTGAAAGGCAAAGCTGGTTATGGGGCCGACCCGACCGGCTCGTCGCGCCGCCTCAAACGCCTCCCGGACCTGCCCCATAATCTGGTCTTCGCCGGGATTGAGCGCGTCGAGTGAGGCGGCTACCCGGCAGAGGTGCTCGAGGGCCGCTTCCCCGGCAAAGGCGTAACCTCTGGGCAGGTAAGGCGGAACCAGGCTGGTGCGAAGATCCTCGAGCTGCACGTCCTCGGCAAGGGCCAGCACCAGTTCTGCGCGATTGCAGGTAGTGAGTGGAACCGCTTCGCGTATGCGGTTGGTTGGCCAGACCGGTTGACTTTGTAGCCAGGCACTCCAGGCCTGAAGCGCATCGCTTCCGCCCCTTCGCTGAGATACACCGATCAGTGCCAGGGCCCACATTGCAATTGGTAATTAGTAGCAAATGGCGGCCCAAGAGTGTCACAAAAGTGTCATCAGGGTAGTGGTTCATTTTTTGGGTTTGCCGATGGGGTGAGCCCAGATGCCCTGACTGCTACAGGCGCCTTAAGATTTTGGAGGATTGCCGAGCTTTATAGAGAATGCTATGGTCACTGGCATGGATGACGCCAATGACTTGCA